>Ga0114901_1001120_pt1 | contig 15918 bp, 9 predicted proteins | sample MalvireepMed_s16_FD_89686 | JGI IMG/M metagenome (GOLD analysis project Ga0114901, IMG submission 89686) | Marine viral communities from the Global Malaspina Expedition - Malaspina viral metaG DeepMed_s16 | ecosystem: Environmental > Aquatic > Marine > Oceanic | place: Mediterranean Sea... | reverse complement strand
CACCGAGATCTGTAACATCTTGAATAAATTCGGGACTATCTTTGAGATTGGTAACGAAGAAACTCACCTCTTTTACTTCAACTTCTTTCTCGGGATCCCCATAATTTTCTACATAAGTCCCTACAATCTTTGTGACGCCGTAATCCTTGTGAACATCTGAAGCTTCGGAAGGCATTCGATTGAAACCCAACAAACGAGCGTGTAGTTCTCGATTGCGTGCGATGTTAGCGCGGTTGATTGATCCCTTATCTTGGCCTGTGTCTGGAATACCTTGCGCGCAGTAGTTGTTGGGATCCGAGAAAGGATTGTTACGATAGGCTGTTATGATTGCCGTATCGTGCTCCTGTGTATGTTGATGAAGGCGCGTTAAAGATGATTCTTTTATGAAGCCGCGCCAATTATTATGAAACTCATTCATACCTTAAATAGTCCGCTCCTATTCATAATATAACACACTCTCTTTTAAAAGTCAAGAAAAAACCCCGCCTCAAAGGGCGGGGCATGCTGTCGGTGAGACTTGAATCACCACTGCCAGAGTGTTGACGAGGATTTGTCTTACAGTGAGAGTGTCAAGGTTCGCTGTACTTATAAATATAAGCACATTTGTTATAATGTCAAGTGTTTTTTTTAGAAATTCTTATCCACCAACCCCACAAAAGAGGGACTGCGAGCCAGTGTAGGCACAATAACCATGCCGCAGGAATACCCGCATAAAAGATGGGATGCACAAAATTGCCGAGAATAGCAAATAAAATAGGAAAGAGAATATCCTCGATAATCTCCCATACAATAATAATCACAACCAACGCAAGGCCGTGATGTTTTAAAGTTTCTTTAAACTTAGATAAACTAAAATGCTCTAGCTTATGCGCTAACCGATGTTTCACCCAATGATAAAGTTTCTTGCTCAAGTATGTGTCCTGCTTTTGCGACTACTATTGCGTCAGCCATATCGAAATATTGCGCTTTAGGATTGCCGTATTTTGTATATTCAATGTGAAACGCGGGTTCGGTCGTCCTTAAGTGTTCCATCACTACTAGTTTTGCTTTTTTACCTCTGGGGATTTTTATACCAGCGTGTTTGCGCGCGGCGGTGGCGCCAACAAACTGTGGTTTAATTTCGAAAATTTCATATATTAACCAAGAGACAATCCCATTAAACTTTTGTAATGTTGCCATTGTTTTAGCAGACGAGCCACCACTATTGAAAAATGTAAACGGCTGTTCAATATAAATGTGTTGGATTGGATAATCTGCCTTCACATCAGCGAACTTTATTCTAGAATAGCTACCACATTGATACATGTCAAAGATGTCTAAAATCTTTTCTTTCATTGCCACAGTTTTGGCAAACATATCTTTTTCTTTTCTTAAATCAATATAATCATAATACACCAGTTCACCCTCTGCCATCACAGCGAAGCCCGTAATACTGGTTGAAACGTCTACACCTAAAATCATAATCTTATTATATCAAATATCTAATCTAATTTTAAACGAATAATCTTGATCTTCTTCTTTTAATACAGGATTGGATAGAGTAGCAACACCTAGAAGATTTTTATTGTCGTCATAAATTCCAATCCTTGAAATGTATACTTGTCTTTTAAACGAAGCGCTATACCCACTATAACTTGAGCTTACGGTGTTGGCAAGCACTCTATTTGGATTTTCTTCATATACTTGCGAACTAGTTGCTTGAAGTTGTGTTTGGCCATATTGCAAATATGTAGGGTTATTAGAATAATTGGCTTCGCCTCTTTTTGCATGAGCAAAAACTGTCACTACTTGTGTGTCGGTCGATCCTTTAAAGGATAAATTAAAAGATATTCTATTAAATTTTGTACCTGTGTTGTCTTGATTTATCTTGTCGTTTGCGCCGGCGCCAAAGTAAATCCACTTAGGATTATCAAGGCCAGCGCCTGGCTGCATGACCAAAGTCTCACCATTAAGATCCCAAGATCCAGTTAATAATATAAACCCTTCGTCATATAAAACAACGCCAGCAACCGAGGAAATGTTGGAACCAGAAACTTCTATTAATTCACCGTTTCTTTTAGTATCCCGCAGCTCTGCCGCCAATGAACCACTATAATACCATTTTAAGGAAACCGTTCCTGGTTTTATCCCACTCCCAAAAAATATCTCTGGAATTGAAATTAAGTTAACTTTCTGTAAGTTTTTATCCCCATAGGACGAACTTACTCTATAATGATCGCTCAAAATGCCATAAAAATCTAATCTATTTTTTAAAGCCCAAAAGTGACGGTGATAAGGTGTACATTTGAAGCTTGAGCCCGGAATAATAATTTCGCCAGGGGTTAAGTCATAACATGTCTGTCTTTCGCCGGCACCTGTTGATCCTGCGCCGGCGGATCCTGTCATCAACTCCCGCGTAATAGATGCAGACATGGGATATTGCCATTCCTTAGGTTTTCCCATACCTCCGCCTCTAAACACTGGCTTGTTGGGGAGAGGATAAACAATCTGATATGCTGAACCTGTGCTTCCTGAGAGTATGTCGCCAACCATAAAAGACGAATATATATCATCTCTCATTGTTTTAAACGTTTGCATGCTAGAATCTTTGATTAGAAAGGGATAAATTCGTCCCGTGTCGAGAACAAACTTGTTGGGCAGCGAACGATCCATGGCGTCAGCAACTTTTGCTGCATATGATCCCTTGGAGCCGATTATTCGATTGGTATCGCCAAACGCACGGTCGATGTTTTTTTCATACAGACTAACATAGCCCGAACCCGTGGTACACAATATGTTATCAGTATTGGCGCCCGACACTTGAGGCATGTTGTTATAATAAACTTTACCATCGTATACCAAGAACTCACAAATAGGGTGAGCCCTCATAGTGTTGGTTATAACATCATTGGGGCCAAACTTTTTTAGAGACATTGTGATTCCTTCTCACATTAAATAGTCATCTATTGGATAAGTTTTTCTATCCATCCCTCGAAAGAGAATCAATAGTCGAGGCGCACTCTTAAAGTTATCTCGTTTGACGGATCCTTGCGCAATGGTTCTGATAGTTTTGCGATGGCCATTAGTTCATTATTGGGACTATAAAGTCCGATTGTGGTGATATATGAAATTGGCGTGTCACTGGCGATTGATTTAACCCTAATCTCGCTAGAACTAATATATGTCGGGTTGGCACTATAGTTGTACTTGTTATGTGGAACTCTGCAGAAATAAATCGTTGAATTAATTTCCGTAGTATTATTAAAGGAAATATTCTGTATTCTATGTCGCAACGCATCGCACGAACCTGAAATAGAGGCACTAGCTAATGATTCAGCTGTGGTATAGGAATATACTGGGGATGAACTACTATTAAAATCTGCTACTCCATCCCAAGATGAGGTACTTAAAATTGCAATCCCCGCCTGATAGAACACAATACCGCGAACAGTGCTACCGGTGGTATACAGAAGACCATAATCGCCACCAATCGTATTGTTGGTGCCCCCTGTTGCAGATGCACTAGCATCTGTAAGTGTTTCGGTACCGGCGTTACCAGCAGCATCGCGAAATGGATCAGACCAAGATCCAGTACCTATGGTCATAGAAAAGCTTCCTTTCTTGATTTGATCCTTTGTGATTAATCGCGAAAAGTTAACGAAGAAAGCGTTACGAATAGAACCCGTAAGATCAAGGTTTAAATCCTTTTCAAACTCTCTAACAGTATTGTTGGAACCTGTATAGCCCAATAACACCTGGGCAAATTCATTATACATGTTAATCTTTTTACTTTCTTGCGTGACACTAGTTGAACCAGAAACTGTCGAGTTAGAACTATACCCCACCGTAAGATCGAAGATGTGATTAGCCGACGAACTTAAATAGGGGTAATCATAAACTGCTTGAAACATACCGTGAGTAAAATTCTTGATATTTTCGTCGCTATAGGTTCCACTGACAATGGTTCCAGTTAGGGGGATAGCTTCATATAGCAATGTTGTTGTTGTAGTTACATCTGTGCTACTATCCAAAGGTTCATAATTAATGACTGCCATTTATATTCTCCAAATTTAACCGCTAATATATTTAATTATTCTTAAGGGAATTTGCACTTGTACTCCGGTTTTAGTACCTTGTGCATAGATGGTGGTATCAATATAGCTATATAATACGCTATCTCCAAACACATCTTGGCTCACACTTCCATACCTAGTATACTCGGTATCTAGATTTGGCTTAACTACAAAGTTGAGTAATGTAAAGCTTCCGCGAGGCCCAGCAATGGCCGAAACACTGGTGGCGGTAGTTGAATACGAACTATTCTGTACAACACCATCATCTCCGGCGTTGACTCTTGCAGAACTATAGTTACTTAACTGTAGATCGGTGGTAACAGGAGGAGCTGTCGCTAAAGTATAATTCAAATAGGCGGCGCCAGATGATCCCAAGCTTGTATTATCAAATGCAGCGCCGGGTGCAGGGCCCAGGACCGATGTAATGAAACGATTATCGTAATAAACATAAAAACTACTGTCCATTAAATTATTAGAAACCAAATATGTCGATTTATTAGCTGCATCGCCAGCAATATTGGTGGTATCCAGGCCGCTTTCCAATAACACCGCGGGTCCAGTCAAACTATCTGATGTTAAAAACTTATCTGAAGATTTCAAGGCCGTTGACGCTAAAAGATTTGTTGTCGTATCGGTGCTTGTGTCTGCCAAGTAAAAAAGACCGGTGGTTGGCGTGGCTGGCTTTTTAACAGTATTGCTAACTGCGCTTTTTTCATTAATTTTTAAGACTGGCAAATAAAGAATGGCTACATTTGTCAATGAAAGTAAACCATAGTTAATGCCGGCATTTGTTTGCGTAAACGCTTCAAAAACGGGTGTTTGTAAAATATCCAAATCTGCATATGCCGATCCAGAAGTGTGATCTTTGTTGTATAGACTATAATCTATCTCATCGTCACCTAAACCAAATTTACTTATTCTAAAAGTTCCGTCGGCCATCTTCTTGCGGCCTTCTTCTGTTAATACTGCGTCTAAGATAATATCGCCCGAGTTATCTAAAAATGCCATTTATGTACCTCTCTTCCGTAAATAGTTTTGGTTTTTATATTTCGCTATTTAATTTATAAGTAATGTTTAAATCAATTTTCTTACCTGTTTTCTTTGAAGTCAGGCGAACCTTGAAAGTTTTACCCCAAATAAGATCATCAGCAGATCCCACAACAACATTGCTTAATTGAGTATAAGCATCATCATCAAAATCTACACCACTTGTATCCAAAGTCAACTGTTGTAGGTTGGGTTGTAGCTGTATTAGTTTTTTAACATTTTTGGAAGGTTTAACGAAAACGTTTTTTTCCAAGTCTGATTCATAAAAAACATCGAACAACGAATAGTTAAAACCACCATCATTAACTAATTGTGCTTCGTATATCTCGGACAAGTGTGCAAGCGATCTCTGTTCATTAAGAATTCTAAACAAATAATAATATTTTTTATTGGTTCTAATTTTTTCATCATAAAAGATATTGGTGAAAGTAAAGGTTTCATGAGGAGCAATCGCGCCGGCTGAGGTTCTAGGAATTATTGTATCCTTTTCTTTTAAATCAAGGGTAGTGATTAAATGGTTTTCAAAATCTGTGTAACCTGTTGGCGCCTCCTCGATTCGGTAAACTTCTACATACCTAGGGCGTGATACTGATTTGTTTGTGATTTTAGAATTCTTTAATAAATCATTCGCATTCATATAATCTTCTAATAATTGAGAATCTGCACTACTAATAGCGGTGGGTACCACTTTCTGTAAGAAGCTCTCATAATACAAACCAAATCCAATTTTTTGTGATGCATCCAAATGTTGGTATGGAAATACATTTGTTGAATTTGAAGGGTAATCCAATATTTTTAAAGTTTTAGTGTAAAGGGGAATTTCAATTAACTCCACACTGGGTTCGTAATTTAAATAAAACTCTGCAACATATGGAGTCGCTGATTGAATTTGTGCGTCGGTAGCTATGTCTCCCGGCAACGCCGTAGCGGGAAATAAAGTATCCATTGTACCCCCAGTATCGGGATTATATAATTCTAAACCATAATCGTCGCTATCGTCTAATAAACACAATTGTCTTGACAAGCTCAAATCAGAAAACTTATATTTTGACCCCACAGCCAGAACATAAGCATAAACCGTATATGTATAATTCTCACCATATTTTACTTGCGTATCAATAAAATCTAATTCAGCCACCGCATCAGTATTCATAAACCAATAATTTTGTAATGTCTTTTGAGTTCTTAAATCCCCACTAGCGATGCCCCCAACTTTTTCAATTCTATAGGCTATGGTTTCACTATAGGAAATATTATTACTGAAAAGCAAATCCAAAGGATATTCAGAATTATAGTTTGCTGTATTGTTCAAAAACTCTATTGTATCATTTAATATACTCAAAGATCCTAAGGAGTTTACATATCTATATGAACTACTAGGAGAATTTGCGGCGATTCTATAGATGTTTTTCTCGCCAACAAAATGACAATTATCGGATATGGTTTTGTAATTATTTCGCATATAAACCAACATATCTATATAATCAATCGCTCTATAGTTTGTTTCTTTTGTTTCTGTTACATCTGTGTCCACATCTGTGTCTTCAGAACTAGAAATATATGTACAATTTACTGAAACGGGTTTATCGACAGGAGTTAGTCTTTTGCTAGGTATTTCTCCGCTAAAGCTTTCCTTAAGGGTTTTGAGAAACCGCGAAGAATAATTCGCACTATTAATTGATTTAACAAAACCATCAGCCGTCGTAGAAACAGGAAAAGTTATTTTTGTATAAAATGGAAACTTGGTTCTTGTATATTCAGATCCTACTAATTGTTCCTTATACAATTTATTAAAAGCCGTGTTATCAATAATCACATTTTGTAATTTTTTATTTAAATAATCAACCGTGGAAGAAGACAACGTATTGTTCATTAAAGAATAAGAGAGATAATCAGTGGAAAGATATGTATATGATTTATTAAGTTTTTTGCGCAAATCGCCGCTAAGTTGTGTCGAATCTATTCCAACTTGTTCAAGGGCTGTTGAATCGAGTTTAAAGAGAGATGTGGCACCCTCTACCTCTCCATGAAGGGTAATAGAACTTATGATCTCGCTATCATATAAATCGGTGTCCGTCGTTAAGTCTGCGGTCTGCAAGTCGGTTAAAATATAATAATTGGGAATTTTCAATACAGATTGAAAATTGGAAATATAATCTTGATATCTGGGTATGTAATTGTTATACTCATAGGATATTTGTATTTGATTAGATATAGATGCGCCTGAAATTTTTGCTGCGTCTATTTTGGGGTAGGGTTTAGACATCGTTAGATAACAATAATTAAATAATCTCTCTGTGTAGATTGGTGTAACTTTTTCCTCATCTACAACGCCGCCTTTAAATAAAGCTTTCCAATAGGTGTCGCTTGAAACATCTTCTGTTGATGCCACTCGCAACGGAACCTTATAATTAGGAATAATGACATCTTCATTGATCACTTCAATCTGTGAAGTATTGGCGCCTATTTTTTTTATATGCGCGCTAAAAGTTGAACTAATATTTTTAAAAGGCGATTCGCCAAGCTGGCCCACCGCAGAAAAATTTAATTCTTCCCCTTCGGATGAACTCACAATATCCCAATAGCCGCCTATCGCGGTTCTAAAAACATCGGCAGAACCCGATATTAAACTCAAATCAATTATTTTACATTCTTTGCTGCTCATTTAGTAACTCGTTGTTGTGCCGGCTGCGGTAGGTGTTGTGCCGGCTGCGGTAGGTGTTGTAGCCATAGTTCCGCGCGCTGAGCCGGTAACTAAAGCGGAAACATTTTTAGTAGTGAGTATTGGTTCTTTACGTTTTGTAAATGTATATCGGTTGGCTGACCTATTTGATGAAGAAACTGCAGTTAACACCATTTCCTCAAAAGCAGATGTTATTGTTGTAGAAATAGAATCAAAATCTCCCACAAACCTATCTTGAAATGCTGTTTTTTCATTATCAGTATAATTTACCCTGTATATAGATTTCGTCTTGGAGGATACGGTATATGTTGGATCTGTGTCTCCGGTTGTATTTATGGATTCATAAAGATAGTAGTATCCGCCCGAATCGTCATCTTTTGCGACCACCTCTGAATATATTGTCATTGAACCCACGAAATCTCCCGGAGCATCAGAAGTAAACAAAGAATAAGCATCTTTGAAGCCTTGATCGATATTGTAAATAATTGTACTCTCTTCGGTGTCGGTTTCTGCTGTAACAAAACCACGCACGGCTTGAATTTCTGTTTCCCCACCCTCGCCAGTAGTGGTGGTAGTGGTGGTTTCAGCAGTAGTGAATTCGTCAATCGAAGCCCAATTTAATTCAAAACTATCATCAGAAATCAAACCATCATCGTCATGGGCAATGCTTGAACTTCTGCCTGTTACGCCACCAATGATAGATAAATATTGATTTTCAGATGTTGGAGTTGTCATGTTGTAACCTTATTATAATTATCATTTAAAATATTTTAATTTTGTACCAACTTGAATATTAAGTGTGGCTATACTCTGGGCCACGGCGATAATGTCTTGTTGGGTTGAAGTTGAATCAGTTCCGTTTGTTTCTAATTGTATCATTCTCGGTAATTCGCCGTCTAATTCATAAAAAGGATCATCTGAATTAGAAAACATATCGGTTGCTACTATTTGTTCGTTTTTCTTTTGTAATAAATTGGTCGATATGTTTGGATTAGATACCACCTCTTCCTCTATCAAGGTATAATCTAGATAATCTTGTGAATTTAATATTGTACATCCGATGGTTTCTATTAAATTTTGTGAATTTTCCAAAGTTGTTGTACTCCCTTCCATATCAACATTTAGTTGTGAATTATTTAACTGTTCTACGGCCGTCGCCAATGTTAAACTATTACTTTGAGCATTACGATCATATTGCTTCCCATTAACAATTTTTATTGTTTTATTATTTTTAAATAATTTATTTAAATTACCGTTTTTTAAATCTTCTACATTAATAGACATTTTATTTCCTCATTTATGCTGAATAACCGTTAGACACATCGCTTGCTTCAAGCACGCCATCATTTTTGATAGCGCCCCACATATATTGAAGCCATCCCTTGAGGGCCGAATTAAGATCGACGTTTTCGACAGCACCGACGATCGTGGTGAGAGTACCATCAGCCTCATAATAAGTGATGGGATGATCACCTGCAAACATAGCTTCATAATCTGACATTATTGCGGCCCAACCGCCGGATGACCTTTTTAGTGCAGATGTCATCAAATCCGCCATCCAAGAATATAAAGCACTTGCGGCAACCGACGAATTAACATTATTACCGATTGTAGCTTGATATGTTTCAACTTGAGTAACCCAGTCGTTCCACTCAATGGTAATAAACCCGCCAGTGGTTGACCAACCATCCCTATAAGACACATAATACATATCCAAGCTCTCCAAACCAGCAGAACCAGCAGCGTCTTCAGTATCTGCTATTATATAAGTGTTTGTAAACACTAGCATATTATCATCGTCTGTAACATCGGCGTCGAAGCTGGGGATGTCGTCTAGGCTATCAGGATCAGTATCTACAGGCATTTCGCCGGCGATCAGCTCTTCTTCGGGCGCCTGGAAGTCGTCTAGGTTATCAGGAGTAGTATCTATGGGGAGTTCGGCGGCGAGGGCATCGTAGGTGGTTTGGTAGTCGTCTAAGTTATCGGGATCAGTATCTACAGGCATTGCGGCGGCTATTGCCGCGGCGACACGGCCGGTCTTGCCGTAGAGGCTCTCCGGGTCAGTATCTACAGCCATTTCGCCGGCGAGTACCGCAGCCACGTAGCCGCTTTCCGTGCCGGCGCCTTCGTCGAGGGTGCCCGTAGTCCCCGCCAGGACGCCGTTGTCATCAGACTCATCGTCCGCGGACTTGGAGCCGAAGGAATAACCAGGAATAGAATTGACATATAACTCATCATAAAGAGCTAAAAAATTACTCTGAAAGGTTTCTAATACCTCTCTATTACCCGTGTAGGGGCCTATTGTGTCCACAATCTCTTGAACGTTTTCTATAAGTGCATCAATATCGCCATCAAATGTATTCAATATTAATTCTCTATGCATGTTGTAAAGAACTGCCGCTCTATACCACGGAGATGTTTCTAGTATTTCTCCATATAAATTATCCATGGCATCAATAAAAAACGGTTTAAAATCTCCGGTTTCCTTATCATATGCACAATCTTCTTTTGAAGAGTTAACATAAGAATCCAATTCTTCTATAATTTCAGCATAATGTTCAACTAACGCATCCAAGACCTCTATGCTGTTGTCTTCAATTGCGACAGATACTTCATATTCATCATAATAACTTGGTCGCCGGCTCCCAAACTCGTCAATAAATTCAAAACACATCATGTGATAATTTTGTATTTCTTCGCTGCCAAAAGACCAAGGGGACTCTTGGACTGGCAAAAAATTACGCAATACAAGAGAACTATTCGCTGCAGAGCCGGCTGTTGAAGTGGTGGTGCCTGACCAATTAAAATATGAACTTCGTGGATATTTCCCTTTAGTATATAAAGTCGCTGCTAGAGTTGTGGAAGAACTATCGTCCGTATTGTCAACTCTCTTAAGTTTAGCATATTGAACCCTGAATTTACTATACACAGGTTCCAGACCCCATAATTGTGATAATTTGTTTACATTTATATAGGTGCTTAATTCTGATGTTTCTCGATAAGCTTTTTCATAATCAAAGAAAAAATATCCTTTATTGTAGTATACATTGTTGCTATCATCATCCAAATATGTAATAAGAGATATATAAGTGTTATCGTATAGATAATTACTAGACACCCAATCATCAACATAAGATGTGGCAGTAAAGTCGCCGGCCTCAATACTTTGTGAATCAACAATTTTTGGATTTCTGGTGATTCTCCCTTGCAACACCGGGGAAATTTCAACGGCTTGGTTAGCACTATATAATCTTTTTCTAAATCTCAAATATAATTTACCAACAATATCACCATTGCTTTTACTAGGAAATAAATCTCGGAGATAATTTAATTGTGTGAGAATTTCAGCAGTGTCTCCATATTCTGACAAAGCATAAGAAATATTATTTAACATATCTTCTAAATCGGAGAGTTCGTCTGAATCTTCCGTTGTCTTTTCGGCGCGTGTTTGGAAATTAGTTACTAAATCTTCAAAATAAGTCTTTATTTGATCATGTGTGATATTATCAATTTTATATAAAAAACCACCCAAAGATCTTAAAGGTACATCGTCATATATTACATCATCAGCATCAAAATATTGCGTATAAAGGCGTCGTATTTTACCGTCAGAATATACTTTTTCATAGGATATATCACTTGTTTTGTTCGTTAGAAGTTTAGTGTTTTCTAATGTTTTTTCAAGATCACTGTCTTGAGAATAATTATAAGTTGAGGTAAATGCAAAAGTGTACCAGAATTGTGGATCGACACCGGTGATAGTCAGGGGATTTATAGGTGTTCCGAAGGTTAAACTATCGGTGGTGTTAAACAAATAATCCACACTGGTTTGGAATTTTATTATTCTTTGACCTTCTTCGGTGTACAGATCCTCAGTTTTTGACCAAACTGTTGATTCATCATTCATGTTTGTAGATATAGATGTTTGTTGAGCCGCGTTAAACGCGGCGATGAGAGCCTGGCTTCGAGCCTCGTAAAGAGCTTTAAATACATTTACCTTCCCACTAACTACTGATTGCCAATCGGATTCAGAATATCCAAAAGATGTAAGTTTTACATCACTGGCACCTCTCCATGCATGCATGCAGTACACATTGATATTGTTGTTTAAATGAGTAATAATAGTATCATCGATGGTATCATCGGGCGATGCAACAAAAAAAAGAGATATATAGGTCGTTACACGATCATCCAGAAGTTCTACTCTATCGATGTAAGGAGCAGGCAAATAAGTACCAAACTTGCTTACAACATCACCTTTAAATGTTAGCTCTGACATATTTCAGGCTCCGTAACAACTCCGTAAATATCAAAGAAAAGATTTTCTTCTTCGGGTTCACACTCAAAATCTAAATCAATATAATAAGATTGTTTGTTAAAAATTTCTGTGCTCTTGCAAGCCAATCTTTGATCCACTTGATGATCCGCCAACACATCGAAATAATATTCTACACTATTTGTAGTTAAATCCTGCTCTGCTGTTTCAATTTGATTCGCTGACAGCATGAGGCCGTCTTTGATTTGTGGAATAACTTTCTTAAAGTATTTTCTTGCTATTCTACTTGTGGCTTCAGTCGGCACTTCAAAGACCTCAAGTTCAAAATTCTCTGTCAGCAAGATAGTGTTAATCTCCTCAAGGTATATCAATGGGTCGTCTGATTCTAAAACAATCTCTTTGTTGTCAGCGAATGGTCCTGTTGAATCCACCAACTCTCTTACCCGCAATGGGTCGATAGTAAGTTGGAGGTCTCGAACTTTTAATACATAATTTGCTGTTATATCGAGTTGTGGCACAGTGGTGTCGTTAGTGGTATCCCTGACGCTTGAGGCGCTAATTGTGCTTTGTAAAGTCACTACTTTCCAAGCTGGTGCGGTTTGTTTATCTCCATCTAAATATGCATCTCCAATAGCAGCATCAAACCTGTAAATGTCTTTTGATGGCTCCAACTTAGTTTCCATGTCATTTAAGTTGAAATAATTTATCTCCGAGCCTCTATTTTGAAGCACAGTAGTTTCCAAATCTTCGAACAAGGTTAAAGTTTCCAAATATTGAGTCTTATCTTTAATTCTTATGTTAATATGGTTTTGTGGCTCGTTTGCTTGGCCGGTGTACCCATTATCATAAATAATATTATCATCAAAAAAAGCATAATATGCTGGTTTAAAACTGCTTACACCTAGCATTTTTCTGCCATAAGTTGTTAATTGTAGATCATAAACTTGTTGTTTTTTGTTTAAAAATTTAACCATTTTATAATGATCCCGTATTAAAGGTGACGGTCAGCGCTGAATTCTGGCTTGAAACAGCTCCCGCATCAGAGGAGACACTCAGCGTTGAATTTTTATACAACACCTGTGCGTCTATTTTAATTAGCTCAACAAAAGATAAGTAATCGTAGGGCCAATTAAAGCCAATATTATATCCTGTCTCTTCGGTTGTGGCTATTTCTTCACCCGTTGATTGTCCCGCTTGGGGTGCAACCAAATCAGAATATTTAATTGTGGATTTTTGCTTCACCTTGAATACCATCCAACGAAGGTTCTCGTTATCCATCAAATTACTTTCGCTTAAAAGTTCAGTATCCACCAATTCATGGGACACAGAAGCAACTTGCCGTGTGATCTTTTTGAAGTTGCGTGGAGCGAGATTTTGCCAAATATAGCTAAGATCATCTTTATCCAACGTATATTCAAATTCAAATATATACATTGCCATTGGAGTGATCTGATCACTACTCAAGAAATCAAATTGAGGAGGAAAAACATATTCTTGCATTTTGTCAACCTGTCTTCGGATAGATGTGCCGGCTGCAGTTAGTGAATCCCCCTCTGCACTCCCAACGGCGCTGCTCAAACAGGCCGCAATTCTTTCTGGAGGAATACTAATAAATTTCTTACGTTGTGTGGGCGCCTCGCCTCCAGCTGTAGTATATTCAATGATGTATGGGACAGCTACGACGGCTTCTTTAATCGTTCGACTTTCGGCAATTTCTCCCAAACGAGCAGTAGCTTGCTGAGGAACAAATTTAATAATGTCTGTGAGTGATTTAGCACTTTTATATAAATTCACCCCATTGGTCGAAGCATCATTATTGTTGTAAGGCGAATTCTTATAAATTACATCATAGTGGTTTTTCAGCCAAGTGGTTGGAATGTCACCAATTTCCAAAAACACACCCTTATCTGGAGTATCAGGAATAACACCAAACTGATGCCACATACCGCGAGGAACAGACGCCGATCCAAAAGTTGGCAACGTTACATTACCGGCTGCATCTGTGATGGGATGAACACCTTCATCATTAAAGTTTAACATTGGAGTTTCAAACTTAGGCTGAATAATCCATTTTTTGCCTGCGGTTTCGTTTTCTGTTAATATTTCATTTCCAAATTTATCTGTTCTTTGTTTCAAAACTCGCTCGATGCCGAAATAATTTACACTAGCACTTAATTGCATTGAATTTGCATTAATGTTCTTACCTTCATAAATCAAATCTCCCGCAGTGGGGAACGAATCGGATCCGCTGAAAGTTGCTATCAGTTGTGTCCCGGAAAGAGATGTAGTTCCTGCCGAAGCAGAAACACCAGGATCTATACGCCACAATACAGTCTGGGTTTCTGTAAGGATTTTTTCTAAATCATATTTAGTATCTCCTTGGGGGCGAAAGATAAAGTCAACCCAAGCCTCTCCGTTGTAGTAAGGAGGAGTATATGCACCATTAAAGCCGCTCAAGCCGTCCAAGGGGTAAGTATTACGAACGATCGACAAAGAAGCCTGTGACCCTGAAGGTCGAGCAGCCATAGGGGGACCAAAAGCTGTGGGTCTGCTATACATTGTAAAACTTTCTTTAAAGCTGGGATTTTGTCGAGGATCTTGCGGGAGAGGATAGGAACCACTTCTGAATTTATCATTAAAATAACTTTTACCTCCGAAAGTGGTATAGGTAGAATTATTGCCGGCTGCGCCAGATTCATGTTGATAGGTTCTCGCACCTTTGGCCGATTTGCGTATCTTCAATCGAGCGAAATAGGTAGAACCGGTAGTAAATTCCAACTCACTTGTCACAACCTGTGATTCCAATTTTGTAAAACCATTATCTTTAAGGAAGAATCCGCCAACTTCTCCGAAAAAGTTTTCAGCCATTCGAGAATAAATACTATCGTTTGAGTTAACAGCAAAGGATGATGTTATGTCTAAAGTTGCAGAGGGGTGTGGTTCTATATCTATAAAATCTAATCCATCTAAGAATCGTTCTGGTGCAAGCAATGCTTCAAAGGGTATCTTATAGTCCCAATATTGACCACCAGCATATCCTTCTTCTGCATCAGCACTAGCAGTATTTGCTGAAGTAATCATCCAATTGTTAGTGGATTCGTAATCTGCAGTACCGAAATATGTTTTTCGTACCTTGGTTTCATCTAAAACAATAGGATAATTTACAGCAATGCCCGATTTTATAGAGTTATATAAGAGACCCGGCGAATAAAGAGTTTGCATTAATGGTCTTAAGTGTCCATCAGAAAATTGTACAATTTGATTACCTTTCTTTGATGAAAAGCTTTTTCCATAAGAACTAGAGAACTGTGTTATTAGATCCAAGGTTCTTTGGGCTGGATAAAAACCTTTATATGGATTAAACCTGATCACTCCACTACAAACCAATTTAATCTGGGCAGCGTTTAATAGACTGTCATTTTTTATCTTCAGGAAAGCGCTCATAAATTCAGAATTAGAATAATCCTTATAAAAATTGCTCTGAGAGCTGCTCAGGGTGGTACCTGGAATTGTGAAAGTTCCAAAATCATTTCTATTGAATAATCCATATTTCTCATACTTTTCAACATGTTCGCTAATTCTAAATTCTGGAATAACGGAGTAGTCCTTCGCCATTAGTTTCAATTCTTGCTTGAAGTCGGCATATTCATCAAACCAAGGTTCCGAAGAATGAGATTCAAAAGTGGAAATACTTCCTGATTTAACTACTATTCCTGCCTGCGAATCTGCTTCCCAAACCGCTTCTCCCCCAAACACATCAATCGTGTTCTCAAAGATATCCCGAATTGGTATTGAACCAGTCGCAGGAATGTCTATTCCAGCGGGAGACACTACGGATTGCGGGGAAGAAAGCACATGTT
>Ga0114901_1001117_pt1 | contig 15931 bp, 21 predicted proteins | sample MalvireepMed_s16_FD_89686 | JGI IMG/M metagenome (GOLD analysis project Ga0114901, IMG submission 89686) | Marine viral communities from the Global Malaspina Expedition - Malaspina viral metaG DeepMed_s16 | ecosystem: Environmental > Aquatic > Marine > Oceanic | place: Mediterranean Sea... | reverse complement strand
TTGAATATTATGGAGAAGGACATTTTCCACTTTCAGAAAATGAATATTATGAACAAGTATATAAAATACAAGATAGAATCAAACAACTTGAAAACTAAACAAATAAACAAGAAGGAAACACAATGAAACATATACAACAAGATTACTTAATTGAATACATTGAGCACTATTTTAATGAAATGAATTACACAGCAAAAGATAAAAAAAGATTCTTTCAAGATTTGAAAGATTACAACGTTGAAAACTATATGAACAATTTCTCTTTTCAAGATGTTCTAGCAAAGTTATTCTGTGATGTTGCTTTTCAATTAGAAGATAAAATTAAATAACATAGTTGGCTACGGGTTGAGAATCTCAAATTTTCAACCCAATTCCAAATTTCCAATCTACATTTTGACGGGGGGTATATATATATAAAACAAGCTCACACAAAATCACCAAATATTTTTGGGATATTTTTTTGGAGAGTAGGGTACCCTAATACTTCGGGTTCCCTAATATGTAGTGTGGTGCTAGGGTTCCCGAATAAGGGTTACCCTAATAGGAATACCCTAATAGAGTTACCCTAATAGGGATACCCTAATAGGGTAATACCCTAATGTAGGAACCTGAAAGAGGTTCTTTAAGATAAGACATTATTTCCTTTATTCCAAGAACTATTTACTACTTTTGTAATTATTATGACTTTTTGAGAGTTTATAAAGATATTTATTGTAAAGAGTCTAATAAAGATAATAAATTCTAACAAACCAACGGAGACACCCTTATAATGAAAGAACAAGTACAAGAACAAAAACAACACTATCAACAAGAATTTGATAGATTGTTGGAGCAACGAGAAGAATTAGTAGCAAAACTAAACGAGACTGTCAAAGCAATAGAACAGGTTCGTGGTGCGTTTGCTGCATTAAATGGTCTTGAATCAGCAGATAAACCACCAAAAAAGAAAGATAAAAAATAATGGAACTTACCAAAGGGATTGAACGAGCAAAGTTTTTAGTATCACGCCTACGTGATGCAGAAATTTTTGCAGAAGAACCATATGTATTGGAAAGACTAATTGAATTGTTTCAGGTAGTAGAAAGTATTGATGCACCTGAATTAGTTGGCTCTGACGATATGTGGGGAAGTGTAGCAGATAATGGCGAAAAAGTCAAAGCTTAAACGAGCTATTGTATTTCCAGATGTGCATTTTCCATTGCACGATGAGAAAGCACTGTCTTGTGCTTTACAGGCAATCGGAATAGTTAAGCCAGACATCTATGTAAACATAGGTGATGTAGGAGAATGGCATAACTTTTCAGCGTGGAAATACAAAGGCAAGAAACTTCCGTCTCTAGAATATCAGATACCGCATTGTGAGCAAGACATCGCAGATGTTAATGATGGGTTAGATATAATAGATAAAGAATTAGATAAGCATAATGTAAAAGAACGACATATGCTTCAAGGAAATCACGAGATATGGATGGATAACTTTGTAGAAAAGTATCCTTATATGAGTGAATACACCTTTCCGATTGCGTGTAGATTAAAAGAAAGAGGGTATAAATACTATGAATATAATGTTCCTTTAAAACTAGGAAAGATTAATTTTATACACGGTAGTTATGCTACTACTTATCACGCCAAAAAACATCTCGAGACATATGGAGCTAACATTATGTACGGACATACTCACGATATTCAACGACACACCTTAACAAAATTAGATGCAGGAACCATTGGAGCTTGGGGGATTGGATGTCTTAAGGATATGTCTCGAGAGAAGAATAAATGGTTACGTGGTAGATTACATAATTGGAACCACGCATTCAGTATCATTACCTTTTTCCCAGGTGGGAACTTCCAAGTAGAAGTCATTGAGATAGTCAAGGGCAAGTGCGTGGTGTGGGGTAATGTTGTTGAAGGCTAATGCATAGAAGAGTTATTAAAGGCGTTCCTCGTTATGTGTTTGATAATGAGGCAGAGTTCAGAGAATCATTTCCTGATGCTGAGTTAGTACAGGATTGGAGAGAGGGACAGCCAAACGATTGGGTATTGACAGATGACGGAAAGGTCACACAGATACTCAGACGAAAGACGATGAAGAATACTACCATCAAAGCTATGGATGATTACTTCATTACTTTGCTTGGTCCCTGCTTTGGTTCTGGTAAGCTAGAAGGAAAGCCTAAAAAAGATTACAACTCTTTTAAAAAGAGAACCAACATTGAAGAAAAGCCTTTGTCTTGGAGAGAGATTCGTTTTGTGAAGATGATAGCACACGGCGAAGTTCCCGTTCAAGCATACTTGGAATGTTTTGAAACGAATAATAAAAACACAGCATCTGTGAAATCATCAGTGTTGTTGAAACAAACTAGGATAAAAGAAGAAGTGGAAAAAGAAATAGAAGAATTACTGACCGATATTGGTGTTGATAAGAAGTGGACTTTGGAAAAAGCCAGAGACATTGTTGATAACCCAGATACATCTGATGCTGTAAAGCTAAGAGCTTTGGAAAACTTTATGAAGATACAAAGTATGTATCCAAAAGAAAAGAAATCAGAACAGCTTTTACTTGGTCAAGCCTTTACTGGATTTAGTAAAGATGAAATATTACAACTAAGCGGAGTAAAGAAGATTGAAAGTGGAGAACAAAAAGATTAATATAATCCCATCTGCTTCAGAACTATCTGATAGAGATGAGATATTAGCTAAAGCTTACAAGGACCTAATCTTTTTTGGGCGTGTATTCTTGCCTCAAGACTTCTTACACAAATCTGAAAGCCCTCAGTTCCACCACGACTTAGCTAAGAAACTAATCCAACATAAACCAGGAGCACGTATTTGTAATGTAATACCTCGTGGTATGGGTAAAAGTATTTTATCTAAAGCTGCGATTATGCATAAGTTTTTATTTGCTCAAGAGGATAAACAAAACTTTGTAGCTTGGGTGTCAGAGGAACAAGGTCAGTCTGTAGACCACGTTAAATATATACGACATCACTTTGAAGAAAATGAAATCATTCGTTACTACTTTGGTAATATGGATGGCGGTTCTGTAGGTAAGCGATGGACTGAAAAAGATATTGTCACTCCTAAAGGAGATAGAATTATAGCCAAAGGTTCTGCCCAAAGACTTCGTGGTAGAGCAGAAGTAGGTGTTCGTTATACTGGAATTATTCTTGATGACTTTGAATCCGAGTTAAATACCAAGACGCCAGATAGAAGAGCAGAGTTAAAGAAGTGGATTGTGTCTACTGTATTCCCGTCACTTGAAGAAACACCAGGCAATGAAGGTTGGATATGGCTGACTGGTACGATTGTACACTATGACGCATTCTTGCAAAACATTGTAGATGGATGGAATGATGCAAAAAATAATAACAGAGATTATCCTTGGGACTTAACCTTTCATAGAGCTATTGAAGATGGAAAGCCATTATGGAAAGACCAGTTTCCTTTATCAAAGTTAGAAAATAAAAGAAGAGAATTTATAGAAGCTGGGCTAGTAAACAAGTTTGCCCAAGAATATATGAACGATGCAAGGGACTCAGCGTCTGCTGCATTCAAGGTAGATAGACTTCAATACTACAATCATAAGTTTGAAGTGCGTAATAAGTTTTGTTATTTAGTAGATAATGATGAAGCAATACCAATCAATGTATATATTGGTGTAGACCTTGCTGCTACCGCAACAAAGACATCTGACTATCAAGTGATTATGGTTATGGGTATTGATGCAAACAAGAATAGATACATCATAGATTATTTTAGAGAAAAGATACCAGCGTTTGATATGGCAGAAGAGATTGTTAAGATGGCAAAGAAATATTCTCCAGTAAGAAGAGTTAGTATTGAAACAGTAGCTGCTCAAGAAATGGTACGAGATATGACAAGTAGAATATCTGTGGCTGACAAAAGATTAATGCCAGGTATATTTAAAGGAGTAAAACCTCCGTATGGTATTAAGAAGGAAGATAGATTAGAAACCACACTGGGTCCAATAGTTAATTCAAAAAAGCTATATATTAAAAAACATATGACAGAAATAGTAGATGAGTTGTTTGAACATCCGAAGCCAAAGAATGATGACTTGATGGATGGATTGTATTATGCAGATTACTTTGCTAAAGCACCTAGCAGTACAGCTATAGATGCTAAAAATTTTAAAGACAGAATAGAAAAACAAGTAAACATAAAGAAAAATAAGGTTTATAACTGGATAACAGGTAGTATTGAGTGATAGTTCTTGCTACGACTTTATCAAATTTTGTAAATTTCAGACGATAAACTACATCTTTTTCTAGGGAAAAAATATGGAATATGACAAAAGAGCATTAACTAATCAAGAATTATTTGATAGATATAAGAATGATAGACAGGCTTGGGAGGTTGATGCAAGACAAGATTTAGACTTTTATCTTGGTAATCATTATACTCAATCAGAGTCTAATGAATTAGCATCAAGAAACCAGGCAGATGTTCCAATGGATAGAATATCTCCTGCAGTTGAAAGGCTTAAAAGTATGCTTACTGCTAGACCACCAGCGTTTACAGTCGTTCCAAGAGAGGATTCAGATACATCATTAGCTTATCTTTGGAGAGAGATAATGGGATTTTCTTGGCAAAACTCAGAAGGAGATTCTCAAGTTAAACAAGCTATACACGATTATTGCGTAGTAGGGCTTGGTTTTTTATATGCTTACATAGATTATGATGCTGATTTTGGTAAAGGAGATGTTAAGTTTTCATACCTTGACCCATTCAGAGTGTATGTTCCAGCTTCATCAAGAGATAGATTTTTTACAGATGCAGACAATATTATTCTATCTACTGTTCTAACTGAAACACAAGTATTAAATCTTTATCCAGAGTTGGGCTCAAGTGTAGACCCATCAACTGGAGAAGAAATAGACCCGTTAATAAGTCAAATATCTACGTATACTCACGACCAAGATTATCCAGATAACATAAACAAAAATTCTTTAAATGTTTATACACCTGATACGGTCAAAGGATATACAGAGCAAAATTATAAACGCTTTCAAATCTTAGAAAGATTTACAAAAGTTAAAGTTCCTTTTTATCGTTTGCTTGATAATGAGAATGGTAAAGAGTTTATTGTTGATGAAGCAGACTTTAGAATATTTTTAGAGCAAAATAAACAATTAGTAGAAAATGGTAAAGTAGATATAATACAAGTTTACCAAAATAGAATAAAGGTAATTGCAAGCATTGGTGAGATAGTGCTATATGAAACAACTCTTAACACAGATGTTTATCCTATAATACCTATTGCAAATGTTTGGACTCAAACTCCATATCCTCGTTCTGATGTCTCCAGGGCAAGACCAATGCAACGTTTGTTAAATAAGTTATGGTCGTTAGCACTGTCTCACGCACAATCCTCTGCAGGTTTAAAGCTTATGGTTCCTATGGGAAGTGTTGAAAATATTTCACAGTTAGAAAAAGATTGGGCAAATCCAAATGCGGTTATTGAAGTAGACTCATCTCAAGGTGAGCCACACTATCCAGCTCCGCAACCTTTGACTGGAGAGTTTTACAGATTGATACAGCAGTGCGAGTTTTATATTAACTTTATTTTTGGTATTCCAGAGATTATGCAAGGAGTTGGAGAGCAACCAGATACTGCTAGAGGAACAGAAAGAATTATAGCTTTAGGTAGTGAGAGACCTAAATCAAAACTTAGAGATGTTGAATTTAGTATAAAAAGATTAGGTAAGGTAATGTACAATTATGCTAAAACACATTACGAAGTTTCAAAGCTAATGCGTTTGGTACAACCAAACAACGATATAACAGAGCAGTTAGCTCAAATTTATTCTGATAAAACAAGGGTTGTGTTTGATTTAAAGAAAGATAAACATAATCTTGAACAGCACGATGTTGGTATTGAGACTGGCTCTACATTGCCTACAAGTAAATATGCAGAGTTAGCTGTGTATATGGAAGCATATCAAATGGGATTAGTAGACCAAGTAGAAGTGTTGAAGAAAAACCCAGACATCTTTGATAAAGACGGAATATTACAGCGTATGAATCAAAGAGCAGCAATGGAACAACAAGTTGCTGGTATGTCAGAAACAATAAAAAATTTACAGGGAGACCTGCAAACGGCTACAAGAGAATCTATATCTGATAGAAAACGTACTGAAGTTGAGAAATTTAAGACACGTTTAAGAGATATAGAATCTAACGCCACTGCCGATAGGCGTATTAGTAAAAACAAACTAAACGATAAGGTGTTGCTAGAACTCGAGAAATTACGTGGAGAACTGAAAGTCGTAGAGGCTGAAGTCAAGCGTAGTTCTGCTCAACAAGAGAACTAGACATCGAAGGAGAATATAATGGATAATGAAACATCAACAACCGATACTCAAGCTGTGGAATCAATGGATAGGGTTCAAGCTGAGTCTCAACAAGAAGGTACTTTAGAAGGAGAAGCAATGGATTGGCAAAAAGAAGCTAAGAAATTTCAGTCTATGTATGACAAGGCTGTTACTGATAAGAAACACTTAGACCAATATAAACCATTAGTAAACTTACTAGAGCAAAGACCTGACCTTGTAGAGACTTTAAGAGATAAGATTGTCGGGAATAATGGTGAAGAAAACAAAGCTGAAACAGCACAGTTAAACGAAGACGATTTCAATCCGTGGGATGCGTACAATAAACCTGGCTCTAAATCATACGATTTTCGTGTGAAAGAAGAAGAAGCTAGAATAAGTAATGCTGTAAACAATGCTATGAGAGGACAAGAGCAGAAGCAATTCGTTGCTCAAACTGTAAACAAGCTCGAGAATCAATTTGGTATGAATAAAGACGAAGTGCAGGAATTTATGCAATTTGCTCAACAGCCAAAAGATAATGTTCCACTTGATAACTTAGTTAAGCTATTTAAAATGAATAAAGGCGATTATAAAGAACCTGTCATTCAAAAGCCTGACACAAGCAATCAAGCAAGAACTGCTGGAGTTTTACAAGGTGGAAGTGTTCCAACTAAATCTGAACAAGATGGAATGTGGGACCAAATCTTAAATGCAGCATCTTCTGGTAGTATTGGTAGAGGAATAAAACGTAAATAAATAGGAGAATAAAATGGCAATAAGCGGACAAATAAAGTCAACAAACTTGACTGCTGCTACAACATCTGCTGATTATGGAGTTGCTCCAGATAGAAGAAGACTATATAACTTTTCTGATAGGATTGCTGAATTAGCACCTGACGAAAGTCCTTTCTTCGTATACCTGAGCAAAACTGCAAAACTACCTACGGATGATTCTTTGTTTCGTTATCTTGAAGATAGAACAAAGATTAATTATACAAGTAGAGAGTTCCTTTTAAAAGGTAATCACGATAGTAGTGCAGTACAAGTAGCTGGAGATATAGTAGCTTTTACTGTAGATACAGCTGACGGAGCTGCAGTAGACTTCCTTGTTAAAGGGATGGTCTTTGCAGTTAGAACACTAGGTGGAACTGAAGCAGATGCAACTTACGCTAACATTATAGTTAGAGTAGAAGATGCACCTGTTCAAAATTCTGCTGATACAACTTTCACTGGTAAAGTGATTTCTGTATCATCAACAGCAACTAATGCAAATAAACTTTTAGATAATAAAAAAGGACAAATCATTGGTACAGCTTACGCAGAAGGTTCTGGGTCACCAGATGTTTTCTCAGACAGTTTAGAAGATAATTATGGGTATACCCAGATTTTCAAAACAGCTGCTGAGATTTCAAACACAGCATATGCAACACAACTACGTGGAGTATCTAACGAGTTTGAAAGAGTGTTAGCTCAAAAAATGAGAGAGCACAAAATAGATATGGAAAGAGCATTTCTTTTCAATCAAAAAGCAAAAGTAGGCGGAGTACAATACTCAGAAGGTCTAGTAGGTCACATCATTAAAAACAGTACAGTAGTAGGCGGTACATCTAACTTATCTTATGAGTCAGGTAAAGCATACTTCAGAACTGCACAAGCTTCAGAGCTTACTTATGATAGACTATTATCAGACTTTGAAGTATTGTTTGACCCTGCTAGAGGTGGAAGTAACGAAAGATTAGCATTAGCTTCTCTTCCTGTTATTTCTTTCTTTAACAAAATGGGTAACGGCTCATTTTCTGATATATCAACTGCTAGCACACAATACCAAATCAATATGGATGAACTAGCTGGACAGTATGGTCACCAGTTAATGGAGATTAATACAGTTCACGGTTCAGTGTATTTAGTGAAAGAACCTCTATTTAGAGGACATTCATCTGGTATGATGGCTATGGCTGATATGAGTAAACTATACTACAGACCATTAGTAGGTAACGGAATCAATCGTGATACTCAGGTTATGACAAATGTACAAGGTGCAGATGAAGACCTAAGAAAAGATATGATTCTTACTGAAGCTGGACTAGAAGTATGTCTACCAGAATCACATTACTTAATTAATTTAGAAGGAGTGTAAGATGGCTAGAAGTAACGTACTTAATAGTAGTAGTGGACAATATGGTAAACAGTATAAACAGTGGGTCGTAGAAGCAGTAACTGCTGATAAGACATTAGATGCAGACGATTCAGGAAAACTATTCGTAGTTAATCCTGCTGCAGAAACCACTTTAACACTTCCATCTGTTTCATATATAGGATGGAATTGTACTGTCGTACTAACTGAAGGAATTGCAGCAACTGATGGTTCTATGAACAACGTTGTTAACATTGCTTTAGGTCAAGGCGATAACATTGGACAAGCACACGAAGTAGATGGTGCAGCTGGTAACTTTGCAGTTACTGGTGACGATTTCTTTGTGTTTACTGCTGCAGCTACCCCAGGAGATAGAGTTGAACTTATCTCTGATGGTACTCAGTGGATTATCCAAGCGTTTGTTAAAGACCTTAGTGATGCTGATTTCTCAGCTAACGCTACAACTATAGCATAAACCAATCCGTGAGGATTAACAGTCTTGGATACTGTGGGGTTGTTCGTATAAAGGTTCAACCCCAAAATCCAAAAAGAATTTTAAACTAATAGGAGAATAAAATGGCAGATTATAATACAATTACAAAAGTAATTATTAATGACGTTAGCCCAGCAGCAAGTAGTGTAGCAGGTTCTTTAGCTAAAGAAATCAATGACTACATTCAAACTCTTGATAGCACAAACAATGCTATTGTTGATATTCAAGCAGTAATGTTGGATAGAACTAGAGTTGCATATATTATTGTTTCAACAGGATAATAAATGGATTGTCAGCATTGTAACAAACCAAATAAAGAAGGACACTTTAATTGTCCATCTTGTGGAAAGAGAGCACACCCCTCAAAGTGGAGCACTCAGTTTGTTATAAGAGAAACGCCAATGGCAACTGCTATTAGAAAAGACCAAATAGATTTTGGTAGTATGAGTATGGATAAGCACATTGAAAGAACTAATAAAAGCAATGAACAAGATAGAGCAAAGAAAATGGATAAGATGATTTTTGGAAATGATAAAAGCTAAAACCATAAAATCAAATAGAAGGAAGTATAATATGTACGGAATGAAGAAAAAGAAAAAAGTAGTAAAACCTAAAATGAAAAAAAGAGTTGTTAAAAAAAGAATAAAAAAAGGTTATAAAAAATAATGCCAGTTAAAAAGAAAGCTAAGTCAAAAGTAAATGCAGCTGGTAATTATACAAAACCAACTATGAGAAAGAATTTATTTAAAAAAATAAAAGCTAGTACCAAAGGTGGTAAAGCTGGACAATGGAGTGCTAGAAAAGCACAGATGTTAGCTAAACAATACAAAGCTAAAGGTGGAGGATACAGATAATGCCTTTGAAAAAATCCCAACAAAGTCTTAAGGAGTGGACAAGACAAAAGTGGAGAACTTCCAGCGGTAAGCCAAGTAAGGGCATACGTAGATACCTACCAGACGCAGCTTGGAAGGCATTGACACCAGCAGAGAAAGCAGCTACAAATAAAGCAAAAGCAAAAGGAAATAAAAAAGGTAAACAATTTGTTAGCCAGCCAAAAAAGATAGCAAAGAAGACAGCAAGGTATAGATAATGAAAGATATAATAAAAGATATATATAGTACAATGTTAAGTGATGAGAATAGATTGCTTAATGGTGCTATGACAGCTGAAGAGTATCAAGAGATGAAATCCGTACAAGACTTGTATGATGATACTCCAAAAGATTTTATGATACCAATGCAAGAAGACCCTTTAAAACAATTACAAATAAATTATGGTCTTATTGGAGAGTTAGAAGGGAATGTATTAGAAGCAAATGTACCTGACCCTGAAGGTTCTAAGTCTGGAGTTACTGTAGGAACAGGAATAGATTTAGGAGCAAGAACCAGAGAAGATTTTGCAGGATTTGATGACCAAGAATTATTAGATAGGTTTGACGAATACTATGGATTACAAGGGATGGAAGCTTTTAAGTATGAAGACGCAAATCCATTAACTATAACACAAGAAGAATCAGATGCTTTGAATGCTTTTATAAAAGGAAAAACAACAGAAACATTAAGGTCTAATTTTGCAGAAACTTTTGGTATGGATTTAGCAGATTTACCGCCAGAAATGCAAACAGTAATAGGTTCTGTAGGTTATCAGTATGGTCCAAGCTTTATGATTGATGACCCAGATACAGAAAAGTTTGACCCAAAAACACCAAAATTTGTTGAAAAACTTATGGATTTAGTAGAGGACCCAGTTAATATTGATATGTATAAATCTATTTATGATGAGCTTATGGACTTTGGAGATAGGTATTCAACTAGAAGAAAAAAAGAAGCAGCATATTTAAAACCAATGATAGATAGAAACCCATTTAAAACAGAATTTTAATGAGAGGATTAAGACCACAGGTAAAAAGGCATACGAATGGTAAGAAGAAAACTAGACAAGGACAAAGTCATAGAACAAAATTTGGAAATAAAATGAGTAGTAAATATTATAAAAAAAGAAATAGAGGGCAGGGTAAGTAATGGCTGAAACATTTAAAAATCAAGTAGATGCATTAACAGGGTTTGCTAGTACAGAAGATTTAGCACTATCTGATTGGCTAACAGCAGGAGCTAGAGAAGTTTTAGAAATTCTACCTCCAGAAAAATTAGAGAGGGTAGCTACTAATGATTCTTTTACAAATTCTATAGATGTAGAAGGTAAAAGAATTTTATCTGTTGTAAGAAAAGATAATAACCATTCATCTAAAATATTTATGCCTTGTAGAAATCTACCATCTAGTATGATGGGTAGAGTAAATGATTTAAATTATATGGAGGCAGCAACTGAAAGTGACCCAGCTTATATTATTCACGGAGACGTTTTAAATACTTATCCAGGAAGCAATGCAAGCAATGATAGTAGAGTTGTTAGTATAGATACTTCAATTACTGTAGCTCATGGAGATGGAGCAAGTGGTATACCTAACTTTCCTGACGAAGCAGAATACGCAGTTGTATTATATGCTAGTAGAAATGCTTTACAAAGATTGATGAATAACATACAAAGCAACAGTGATATAGACACAGCATTTACTGCAACAAATACAGAGTTAGATGAAACACAAGCAGTATGTGATTTGCTTAATACAAGAGTTGATACAGCCATTACAAATATTTCAAATGCTGCAACAGAGATAGGATTAGCTAAAACAGAGGCGGCAGAAATAGCATCTCAAACTGACAATGGTGGAGGATTTGCAACTGCATTAACTGCATTAAGTGCAGCTGTAGATAAAATTCAAGCAGCTAGTGGAGACCCAGCTCTTTTTGGAGATGAAGATATTTATACAACTGGAGTAGGTTTTACAAAAGTAAAAGATGCATTAGATAATGCAACTAATTTAATTAATAATAATCAACCTTCTGCAACCACAGATGCATTTGGTGCACAAGCTGAAGAAGATGTAGAGCTCGTACAATCAGCATTAAAAATAGCAGGAACAGAACAGAATAGAGCAAGAATACATTTAGAAGAATTTGTGACTTCTATTAATGGTTTAAAAGCAGAAATAGATGGGTATAATCAAGAAGTAAACGCAAGAGGAACATTTACCTCAGCAAAAGGTCAATCTGTTCAAGCATACATCAATACTGCCTCAGCTTATATTAGTGAAGCATCTGCTAACTTAGCAGTGTCTAGTGGATATGCAAATGAAATTGCTAGTAAAATAAATATTTCAAATGGTTATTTATCAGAAGTAAATGCAAGAATAGGCAGAGACCAAGCTAAATATGTATGGTACACGCAACAATATCAGATGATTGATGCACAACTAAAAGAATCTTTTCAATTATTATCAGGTGAAAGAATAGCTGAGGTAAATAAATAATGGCTGTTAATACAGAGTGGACAGAGCAAAATATATCTCCAAGCACATCTTGGACTGAAGAAAATTTACAGGCATCAACAACCTGGGCAGAACAAATTATAGCTCCAACTACAGATTGGAGAGAAGTATTAGACGAATATGACAACTGGGAAGATGCGATAGATTATTGGAATCTATCTAACCTAAGTTGGGAGGATATAGGATAATGGCAGCAATAGAGTTTACAGGAAGAGAAATTTATAGTAGAGTACAACAGGCAGTTCCTGACGTTACTGAAAATTATGTAGTAAGTTTAATTAATGAAGCATTAATAGATTTAGGACAATATAACCTGAAGACAGAGTATGCAAAGACTAATTTAGTAAATGGACAAATGTGGTATGGACTTGATGATGACAGAGATGTTACTGTTAATAAAGTATACAGATGTAGTATTCTAAATTCAGATGGAGAATATATTCAGGTTCCTAGATTAGTTAATCAAGAAACAAAGATAACAGATACGGAGTAGTTATGGCAGCAGTTAGTAGTACATTTAAAGACCCATCAGTAAACTTTGCGTGGTGGATAGAAGGAGATAAAATAGCTATTGCCACTACAGAGGGAGATGGCGGGACTTCAGAAACAGGTGAAGGAAGATATAAAGCACCTATAATAGGTTCTGATTCAGACTATATTACATCAGGTATGCTTATTTCTTACTATGCTGAACCTGATAAATTAGTTTCTCCAGATGGTACAAAACCTGCCATAGAAGGAACAATAGATTTAGATAATAGCTTACAAACAGCTTTGATAGCGTATGTTAAATCAAGAGCATTGATGGATGCAGCAGCAAGAGAAACTGACCAAGGGCAAGCAACTGTAAAATTACAAATGGCAAATATGTTTGTATCAGAATATAGAGCTTTAGTTCAACGATATGGTGCAAGAAGAAGAGATAAGACTGGTGGAACACGTGGTATCGTTCCATCAAACTTCACATAAAGGAAATAGTAAATGGCAACACTTACAGGAAAAAAAATAAAAAATAGCTATAAGGATTTACTACAGGTATCTAATAGTAATTCAGGTATAGATTCTACTTTAAGAACTATATCAGATGGCGAAGCAACTGACAGTGTTTTACAGTTAAGTTCTAGTGCTGTAAATATATCATCAGCAGGTGCATTACAATATGCTGGAACTGCAATAACTGCAACAGCTGCAGAGCTTAATGCATTAGATGGTATAACAGCAACTGTTTCTGAGTTGAATATTTTAGACGGAGTTACATCTACAGCGTCAGAGTTAAATATATTAGATGGAGTTACTTCTACAGCAGCAGAATTAAATGTATTAGACGGATATACTGGTAGTGTTACAGAATTAAATTACTTAGATACTTTACACGCAACAGGTGTAACAAATACTGAGTTTGATTACTTAGATGGAGTTACTTCAAATATTCAAACACAATTAGATGCAACACTTGACACTGCTGGAACACTTATTGATATTAGTTCAACTACTATAAATGTTGATTTGTCTGAAGCATCTGAAGCTGCAATAGCTAATGGTGATTATATTTTATTTTTAGATGGAGGTTCTACAGGAACTGCAGCAAAAGAATCGTTAGCTGACTTAGCTACTTTGTTTGCTGGGGATGGTTTAGCAGCATCAAGTTCTGTTTTAGCTGTAAGCGTAGATGATTCTTCTATTGAAACAAATTCAGATGCATTAAGAGTAAAAGCATCAGGTATTACGAATGCTATGTTAGCTGGCAGTATTGCTAATGCTAAACTATCTAATAGCTCTATTACTGTAACAGACGGCTCTAACTCAACAGCAACTTCTCTTGGAGGAACAGTAACTTTCAGTGGAACAACTAATGAAGTAAATGTTGCAGAAAGTTCTGGAACAATAACTATAGGACTACCAGACGATATTACTATTGCTGGAGATTTAACTGTTAATGGAGATACTGTTACAGTAAACACAGCAACATTAAGTGTTGAAGACCCACTAATAAAATTAGCAAAAGGAAACAATGCGGCAGATTCTATAGACATTGGTTTCTATGGATTATATGATACTTCAGGCTCACAAGATTTATATGCAGGTTTATTTAGAGATGCAAATGATAGTGGAAAATTTAAACTATTTAAAGATTTACAAGCAGAACCTACAACTACTGTCAATACTAGTGGTACTGGATATGCGGTTGGAACATTAGTAGCTAACGTAGAAGGAACAATAGGAACAGCAACTCAAGGAACTATAGACCACGATAGTCTTGCTAATTTTGTGGCGAATGAACACATAGACCATTCTTCTGTTTCTATTACAGCTGGAAATGGATTGTCAGGCGGTGGAACTATTGCATCAACAAGAAGTCTAGCTTTAGACTTAAATGAATTAGGAAATGAAACATCTATAGCTCAAGCTGATTTTATACCAATGGTAGATGCTACTGATGATGGTTCACAAAAAATTACATTTAGCAACTTAGAAGACCAAATCTTTGGTAATGTAAGTGGAGACGCTACTGTTGCAGCTGGGGGTGCTTTAACTATTGCAAACGATGCTGTGGAACAAGCAATGATTGCTGATGACGCAGTAGGTGCTGACCAGCTTGCTTCTAATGCAGTTGTTAATGCTTCTATAGCTTCTGGTGCAGCTATTGATATGGATAAGCTAGATGGTGATTCACTAGCATCTTCTTTATCAGATTTTGCTCAAGATGATTTAGTTATCTTATCAGATACAGATGATTCAGGTAATTTAAAATCAATGACAACTTCAAATTTTGAAGACGCAATTTTTGGAAATGTTTCTGGAGATATTACTATAGCAGCAGGAGGAGCAGCAACGATTGCTAATAATTCTGTAGCACTAGGTACTGATACTACTGGTAATTATGTAGCTACAATTACAGCAGGAACAGGTTTAACTTCTGATGGAGCAACTTCAGGAGAAGGAATAGCACACAGCTTATCAGTTGATGCAGCACAAACACAAATAACAAGTGTTGGAACATTAACAGCTTTACAAGTAGATAATGTAAATATTAATGGCTCTACTGTAACAAATAGTAGTGGGGATTTGACTATTGTTAATACTGTAGATGATGCAGATATAATTTTGCAATCTGATGATGGCTCAGGCGGTGTTACTGCTTATATGACATTAGATGGTAGTGTAGGAAGAACAGAGTTTAATAAAAATATAAAACTAGCAGATGATATTGTAATACAACTTGGGACAAGTAATGATTTAAAAATATATCACGATGGCTCTCATAGTTACATTCAAAACGAAGGGTCTGCAACTTCAGATTTAGTTATACAAAATGATAATGATAATAGGGATATTATATTTAAAAATGATGATGCTAGTGGAGGAGTAACTTCTTATTTAACTTTAGATGGAGGTCAAAATGATGCATACTTCTCTGTACCTGTAGCTATTGGAAATACAGACCCAACACAAAATCTGGATATGAATGGTAAATTAAAAATGAGAAATACCTCTACACCTTCAGCAGAAGCTAACTCTGCTATGTTCTTTGCAAATTCAGGAGAAATGAGAGTAATGGATGCAAGTGGAAACAATACTTT
>Ga0114901_1001115_pt1 | contig 15933 bp, 5 predicted proteins | sample MalvireepMed_s16_FD_89686 | JGI IMG/M metagenome (GOLD analysis project Ga0114901, IMG submission 89686) | Marine viral communities from the Global Malaspina Expedition - Malaspina viral metaG DeepMed_s16 | ecosystem: Environmental > Aquatic > Marine > Oceanic | place: Mediterranean Sea... | reverse complement strand
GGTGCTGCTATTACTATTGTTGCCCCTAGTATCTGTGATGAGCTGCACGCGTTATTAAGTGATGAGAAGCATACTCTTATTTATGAAAATTATAATAAAAAGTACATGCAAGGCGCGCGCGTTATCATCGCTGGCACTGATGATGAGGCGTTGAACCATCAAATTCATGCCGATGCAACCGCGCTCAATATTCCGGTCAACGTCGTTGACACCCCGCATTTATGTGACTTTATTTTTCCCGCGATCGTTGATCGCAATCCGATTGTTATTGGTATCTCATCGAATGGTAAAGCGCCCGTGCTGGCGCGTTTACTGCGGGCACGACTTGAGACGCTGATCCCGCAAGGTTATGGTAAATTAGCAAAACTGGCAGGCGAGTTTCGTAGCGAGGTCAAAAATAAAATCCCAACGCTTACGGGTCGTCGTCAGTTTTGGGAGCGCGCCTTTGAAGGTAAGGTCAGTGAGCTCATCTTTGCCGGCAACGAAACTGAGGCGACTGCGCAATTGCAAAAAGACTTAGCTGAGACTGCTAAAAAGATTGCCAATCAACATAGCGATGATACAGAATTGGCCACAAACTCTGCAGCAAACTTAGACAATCAAGATACAGATTCAGATATCAGCAATAAAGGCAAAAATCCTGTTGGCGAAGTCTATATCGTAGGCGCAGGCCCAGGCGATCCGGAATTATTAACCTTTAAAGCGCTACGTCTCATGCAGCAAGCCGATATCGTCTTTTATGATGCGCTCGTCTCCCCGCAAGTATTAGATTTGTGCCGCCGTGATGCGGACAAAGTCTATGTCGGCAAAAAACGTAGCAATCACGCGGTCGCGCAATTGGGTATCAATGAGTTGTTAATCAACGAGGCCAAAAAAGGTCGCCGAGTCGTGCGTCTCAAAGGCGGCGATCCGTTTATATTTGGACGCGGCGGTGAAGAGATTGAGAGCCTGCGCGCGCACGGTGTGCCTTATCAAGTAGTACCAGGTATCACTGCTGCTAATGCTGCCGCGAGCTACGCTGGTATTCCACTCACCCACCGCGATCATTCTCAGTCGGTGCGTTTTGTCACAGGGTTTTTAAAGGCTGGCGTGCCTAATGAAAAGTTTGAGAATCTGCTCGATACCGATGAGACGGTGGTCTTCTATATGGGCTTGCATTCGCTAGAGCGTTTGACTGAAGGTTTAATCGAGGCAGGCCGTAGCAGTGAGACGCCTATCGCTATCGTCTCCAACGCTAGTATGCCTAATCAGCAAGTGCTGACCGGTACACTGGCTAGTATCGTAGAGCGACAAGAACAAGCGCAGTTGCCAACGCCTGCCTTACTCATTATGGGTAATGTAGTGGCGCTGCATCATGATTTAGCTTGGTACAATCTACATCTGCAGCAGCATGAGCAAAGTCTAGCTAATACTGAAAGTAATTGGCTGCGTGGCGGGACAGCAACAACACCAAAGGGTCAAGCTAAGGGTCAAGCTGTTGACCAACAAGCTCATGCGTTATCGATGATTGCTACTCTTTCTGAAGCAAAAGAGGATAGTTTAGAGCAGTTGATTATTGGATAATCACTTTATTGTCATTATTGAACGGAGCCACTTTAATCATTTATTAAGGTGGCTTTTTCGTTTTCCTAATTCTCTCAGTCTTAATAGACGGTTATTTTAGTTCATATTAGACCCTTCTAATCATTCAAGCACAGCAAACCTCAGCAATTCTTGCTAGAATAAAACCCTTTTTATTTATTGCTATTAAGTCTACCTATGTCCGCAGCTGATATTGTTAAAAACCCCGTTAAGCCGCTCACAATCCTGCATACCTCAGACTGGCATTTGGGGCGCAGACTGTATGGTCGTATGCGTTATGAAGAGTTTGAAGCTTTTCTAGCTTGGCTTGAGACGACCATCAGCGCGCAAAATGTCGATGTACTGATCGTTGCCGGTGATATCTTTGACACCATGACGCCAAGCAATCGGGCGCAAGCTCTGTATTATGAATTTTTGGGCAAAGTCTCAACTTTATGCTGTGAGCATATTGTCATCGTCGCCGGCAATCACGACTCCCCAACCTTTCTCGATGCGCCAAGCCAAGTGCTCAAATTCTTAAACGTGCATGTCATCGGCACTGCTTGTGAGGATTTAAACGATGAGGTGTTAATATTAGATGATAACGACGGTAATCCGCATTGCATTATCGCCGCCGTGCCTTATCTGCGCGATCGTGATGTGCGTAGCAGCAGTGCTGGCGAGTCAGCTGATAGCAAAGATACTAATGTTATTAAAGGTATCCGCGCGCACTACGATGAAGTCGCAAGCTTAGCCAAAGCCGCACAACAATCATTGTGCGAGAGACATCAGCGCCATATTCCTATCATCGCAACCGGTCATCTGTTCGCAGCTGGTAGCAAAACCACTGAAGATGATGGCGTGCGTGATCTTTATGTCGGTAACCTCGGTCAAATATCAGCTGAGATGTTCGATGAGGGCTTCGATTATGTCGCGCTTGGGCATTTGCATGTGCCGCAGCGCGTTGGCGGACAAGAGCATATTCGCTATTCAGGCTCGCCTATCGCCATGGGCTTTGGTGAAGCCCGTCAGCAAAAGCAAGTGCTACTCGTGCAGTTTGGCGCAGGGTTGGATAAATCTATTATAGAGCCGCAAACACAAGAACCAACTCATTTGTTAGCAGAGGTTACAGTAGAACCGGTTCAAAAAGTCACTAAAAAAGCGTCCACACTTAACCATGATTTGTTTGCCGATGATCTTTTTGGTTTTGAGGATACAGACATTACGGACAATAAAAAAGATGACCCTATTTCATCAAAAAATAATGAAATAAATGCAAACCAATCCACACCTAATGATTATAAAGTCCTATATTCAGATGACAACAGTCATATGCAAGTCGTCTCGCTAGCTATTCCTTGCTTTCAAAAACTCGCGCAAATATCAGGCGATTTGGCCACTATTGCTAATACTATCAAATACTTAAACCAAGCGGAGTCGATATGGCTTGAGATTATTTATGATGGTGAGGACATTGTCACTGAGCTGCGTGAAGAAGTCGCTGCTATGATAGAAGGGTTGTCTTGTGAAGTATTAAAGATAAGAAATACACGCACTTATAACAAAGTGCTGAATCAGGAACAAAGCACTGAGACGCTGCAAGACCTAAATGAGCAAGATGTGTTTGAGCGCTGCCTTACGGTTAATGACGTGCCAGAGGAGCAAAAAGAATCATTATTAGACGCTTATCAGCAAATTTTGCATACTATTTATCATGATGATAGTCGGGCTGAATAAATAGCTAAATTTCTAAAAAACATCATCCATATTTTAAAATTTTGAACCATCCAAATCATAAGACTTGCTCATGCGCCTCATCGAACTGCGACTCAAAAACCTCAACTCACTCAAAGGCGAATGGCACATCGATTTCGCTGATTCTGCTTTTATTAACGAAGGCATCTTTGCCATCACCGGACAGACCGGTGCGGGCAAAACCACGATTTTAGATGCGATTTGTTTAGCGCTTTATGGCGAAACGCCAAGGATTAATAGCATTAGTAAAAGCAGTAATGAGGTGATGACTCGGCAAACAGCAGAGTGCTTTGCCGAGGTAGTCATTGATCTCAATGGTGTCCAATACCGCTGCCGCTGGGGTCAGCGCCGCGCTTATGGTAAGCCTGATGGTAATTTGCAGGATGCCACACATGAAGTCGCTAAACTTAACCTTACAGATCCATCAAAAAATGATGACATTTTAGAGAGTGGTATAAAGAATACTAAAATTAAAATTATTGAACTTACGCGCATGGATTTTGAGCAGTTCACGCGCTCCATTTTGCTCGCGCAAGGCAGTTTTTCCGCTTTCTTAAAGGCCAAAGCGGACGCGCGCGCCGATATTTTAGAAAAGATTACAGGCACGGATATTTACGCGACGATATCGACTCATGTCTTTGAAAAGAAGCGCTCTGAGGAAGAGGTTTTAAGCAAACTACAGTATGGCTTGGATGGCTTGATTTTATTGACTACTGAAGAAGAAGCGCACATTTATGAGGAGTTAACAACGTCTCAAGCAGCACAAGCCAAACAGCAACAACAGTATCAGCAAATAAGTGAGCAGATTCAGTGGTTAGAGGCGGTTGACGAGCTGCAAGGTAGGCTTGCCGCTTACCAAAGCGACTTAACTCAAGCTGAACAAGCAAAACAAGACTTCACCTCTGATGCGAAGCGCTTAGAGGCTGCGATAAAAGCGCTGGAGTTAGAGAGTCAGTTCGGTCAACTCAGTCGCAGTCGTGACACTGTGCAGCGCTTGTCTGACGAGCAGCAAACAGTAGCAGCAAAACTACCTACGCAACAGTCTGACTTACAGCAACTGCAAACTCAGCTTGAAAGCATTGATCAAAACTATAAGCAGGCCCAACAAGCACTACAAGAGGGCTTGCCTAAAATCGCTAAAACCCGCGAGCTGGATGCAAGTATCAAGCAGCACAGCTATAGTCTAAATGATAGCCGCCAACGTCAAGAGTCGCTATCCGCTAATGTGCAGCGCTTAACGCAAGACATAACATCGCATCAAACCCTAGCTGCGCAAAGTGAGTCGCAGCTGGCGAGTACGGTAGAGTATCTAGAGACGCATAGCGAGCTTAATGATATCGATACTGACATAGCCACTTTTGAGAATAGCGGTCGCAGGCTTAAAACGTTACTGCAAGATAATATGACTCTAGCGGAGCAAAAAAAGGCTCTAGCGGAGCAAACCCAGCAGTACCAGCTAGACAAAGCCAAGCTTACATCACAGCAAGAGGCGCAAGAGACCTCAATTGCAGCGACTCAAAAACAATTTAATGAGTTACAACAGCAACAGCAGCAAGTGCTTGCGACCACATCATTGGCGGATCAGCGAGCTGAACAGCAGCAGATTGAACATATCATCAGTCAAATTGAGCCACTGCTATATAGCAATCAGCAGCTAAGCACGCTCACCTCTCAAATCAAAAACCTGCAATCATCGCAGCCTAGTATCAGTGACACCTTAGCGACTCTCAAAGCATCCATCGCTGATACTGAAGAAGCGATTAAAGTAGCCAAGGATAAGCGCCTAGAAAAGCAGACGCAGTTGACGCTACTCCAAAAAGTTGCGAGCCTTGAGCACTACATTGATGAGTTAGAAAACGGTCAGCCCTGCCCGCTTTGTGGCGCTTTAGAACATCCGAATGCGAATCGTACAACGGCAGATGGGCCTTCACAAATTTCAATCACTGAGCAGCAGCTCACCGACAGTAACTCAGTAATAGAAGATTTAGAGAGTGAGCTGTCACAGTATAAAATTGCCTTCGCGACTACGACCAATCAGTCGAAGGAGGAGCAACGGCATATAGTAGCCTTGATTGCTCAAGCCACTAAGCTTAGCGGCGATATTCAAGAGATGAGCCATAGCATAACGACTGACAATGAAAACTATAGTCATTCCATGTTAACTAACATCGAAGCGCTTAATGAGATTAGTCCGCTTATTGAAACGCTGAAACAGAGTCTACATTCTAAAACGGTAAACGCTGAACCCATTAATACGATCACTGAGCTATGCCATCAAGCCAAACAGCAATTGCTTGAATATAAAGACAGAGTAAAAAAGTCTGTAACCGATTACGAGTTTCTGAACGACTCCATAGCGAAGGTTGAAAAAGAATTAGCGCTTTTTGAGAAACAGCAGTATCAGCTGGCAAGCGAAATTAGCTTGCTCGATAATGATAATAAGCTCAATCAGCAAAGGCTTGATGGCTTGCAAGACAATACTAAAGCTCATTTTACTGAGCTACAAACACTTATCGCGGATGTGATCAGTATTATTAATAAATACACTGCTAGTCACTGGGCGTCTGAGCAAACTCAGCAAACAGGCCTTGAGATTCAGCTGTTACGATCGAGTATCGATGAGCAAACCGTATTAAATAATGTACAGATCGAGCAGCAGTTAACGGTTCTGCGTCAGCATCGCACTCATATGCTGGAGTTAAAACAGAAATACAATCAAGAAAAGCAGCGGCAGCAAACCCTAACGACTGAGCTAAGTCGCTTAACTACTCAGATTGAGACCAAACAATCACAGTTAGATAAAGAGAGCACTGAGCTTGACGATTTAAGCCAGTCTATTGCCGAGCAGACCAAAGCTATCGCCGAATTACAGCAAGACAGACAGACCCTATTTGCTGATAAAAATGTCGATGCAGAGGAAGATCGGTTACGTTTAGACTTTGAACAAGCCAAAACCGCGCAGTCCTCGGTACAAAGGCACATCGATAGTGCTCAGCAGCTATTGCAAATAGCCAAGCAGCAGCAGACACGACTTTCAAGTGAGTTATTGGCTGCAAAAACCACCTTAGAGGATCAAGAAGACATCTTTCAAGAGGCGCTAGCGAGCTCTGACTTTGCTATTGAGACGGACTTTGTCAGCGCGCGCCTATCGCAGCATGAGCGCAGCCACTTAAGCGAGCAGCAGCAGCAAATCGACTATCAGTTAAAGCAAGCAAAATCCCTACTGCAGCAGACCGAACAAGCACTTGCAGACAAACAAGCTAATCCGCTCACCTTAAAGAGAAAAGACAGTCTGTTAGATGAGCAGCAGCAAGCACAAAGCGAGTCTAATCGACTAATAGAGTCGATCGGCGCGATGACGCAAAAGCTCAAAGATAACGAAGATAAAAAAGGCAGTCAGCAATCCCAGCTCAAAGCCATCGCTGAACAAAAACAGAATCTACAAGTTTGGCGTCAGTTAAATGAGCTGATAGGCTCGAGTAGCGGTAAAAAGTTCCGGGCGTTCGCGCAGGGCCTGACCTTTGATATTATGGTCAATCACGCCAACACCCAACTACACAAGATGAGTGATCGTTATTTGCTGGCGCGTGATGATAACAGTCCGCTTGAGCTCAATGTAATAGACAACTATCAAGGTGGCGAGATTCGCAGTACCAAGAATCTCTCAGGCGGAGAAGGCTTTATTATCAGTCTTGCTCTAGCCTTAGGTCTATCGAAGATGGCCAGTCAGAATATCCGCGTCGATTCATTGTTTTTGGATGAAGGTTTTGGTACGCTAGATGAAGAGTCGCTCGACATTGCGCTAGATACGCTAACAAGCTTGCAACAAGAAGGCAAGTTGATCGGCGTCATCTCTCATGTACAAGCGCTAAAAGAAAGGATTTTGACGCAGATTCAAGTCAAAAAACTATCCGGCGGTTTTAGCCAAATTACTGGCCAAGGCTGTTATCATATTGCAAGCTCCTAATAAAAAAGAGAATAAAATGGCTATGGTTATTAACAAAATTGCTCAGGTGTCTAGACCAATATCGCCAATAACGAAACCTCGCCATTTGCTACCGGTCACAGTTTTTGTAATAGCTGCGATAGCAACGATGCTGATTTTTATCTCTTTATAAGCATCTGGTTGTAGTTCTCGTTAAATAACCAAACACTATTTATTAAAAAGCCACCGCTCATAAGCGGTGGCTTTTTTCTATACCATTGATGATTTGATTGTTTATTTACTGACTAGACTGCTCAGCTCGCTCATCAGCACTGACAGCGTGGACAGACTAATAACGCTATCATTGTTATCTAGCTTTTGCATCTCAGTTTTGACAGCGCTGAGTGCATTCTCATGACGTGACATCCACTCGTCAAAAGCGCCTTTGGCATCAGGCTCTGACAGCAGCGCATTCATAAGCAGACGCAAACTACGTGTCAGCTCATTGACGAGCGCGTGGCGGGCACGGCGATCCCAGTAGTCTTGCTGCGGCAGAGTGGCGATATGATCCATCATCCAATCAAACTGTAGCACTTGATAAGCTTCAAAGTACAAGGATGCGATATCTTCTACTGAACGCTCATATTTTTCAGCGAGTAAGGCAGTATCTAAGGCATCAACATGATAAGGCAAGATAGCAAATAACGCCGCATCATTGTCCTCAAGGCCATCAGCGGTGAGGCTTTCCGTATCGTCTTGTAGATACTGAGCAAACTGCTGCTCAATAAAGCCGTTTGATTTGGTGAGCTGTGCGACACTATTGCCAAAACGCTCGATCATATCAGCCACTTGCAGATCTTGTCCAAAGGCATTGATAAACCACACTACGCCGCCCTCTAAGGCATCACGTAAGCGCAGCTCAAGCTTTAATAACAGCTTGGCATCGACTTTATTATCAAGCGATTCAAGCAGTTGCCATACTGTTTTTACCTCGAATACTTCACGAGTAATCGCATAAGCACGAGTGATAGTGGCGAGCGTCTGCCCTGTTTCTTCAAAGAGACGGAACAGTGCCTCGATACCCAAACGATTGACCACGCTGTTGGTCAGATAAGTGCTGATAATCTCGCGGTTTAGACGATGCTCTGTCATCTCATCGAAGAAACGTCCGACCAGCTCATCAGGGAAATACTTACGCAGCTCATTGACGAAATATGGCGCATCAGGCAAGTCCGATAATAGCAGATGATCATAGACCCACATTTTGCCATAAGCCATAACCACTGCTAGTTCAGGATTGGTCAGACCGGTATTGGCTTTTTGCCGTTTGGCAATCTCTTCATCAGAGGGTAGATATTCAATCGCTCTATCAAGACGACCTTCAGACTCTAACAGCTGAATGAAGCGTTGGTGATCGCTCAGATTATCAGCGGCGCGTATTTGACTGAGCTCAAGCGCTTGTGGCTGAAGATAGTTTTGACGCAATACCAACTGCGCTACGGTATCAGTCATCGACTCTAACAGCTCGTTGCGCTGCTTTAAGGTCATATCGCCTTGCTCAACCACTTTACCGAGCAAGATTTTGATATTCACTTCATGATCCGAGCAGTTGACGCCGCCTGAGTTGTCGATAGCGTCAGTATAGATGCGCCCGCCGGTCTGCGCGTATTCGATACGTCCTTGCTGAGTGAAGCCTAAGTTACCGCCTTCACCGACTACTGCAGCGCGCAGCTCTCCGCCATCGACTCGCACGGCATCATTAGCGCGGTCTCCGACATCGGCATGACTCTCATTAGCGCTTTTGACATAAGTGCCGATACCGCCGTTCCAAATGAGATCAACTGGTGCTCGTAGTAAGGCACTGATAAAGTCATTAGGCGCTAAGCTATCGTCTTCAATAGCGAATATCGCTTTCATCTCAGGGGTGATGGCTATGGTTTTATCGGTACGCGCAAACACCCCGCCGCCGGCACTTATGAGCGACTTGTCGTAGTCATCCCAAGTCGAGCGCGGCGTATTAAATAAACGCTCTCGCTCGGCATAAGAGCTTTGGGGATCAGGGCTTGGATCGACAAAGATATGCAAGTGGTTAAAGGCGGCGACAAGCTTAGTATGTTTTGATTGCAGCATACCGTTACCGAAGACGTCACCACTCATATCACCGATACCAACTACCGTAAAGTCGTCGCGGTTTTGGATGTCTTGACCTAGCATACGGAAGTGGCGTTTGACCGACTCCCAGCCGCCGCGTGCCGTAATGCCCATTGCCTTGTGATCGTAACCGACTGAGCCGCCTGAAGCAAAAGCATCATCAAGCCAAAAGTTATATTCGCTAGATAGCGCGTTGGCGATATCAGAGAAGCTGGCGGTACCTTTATCAGCCGCCACTACTAAATACGGATCATCGTCATCATGACGAACAGTATTGGCTGGCGGGACAATTTGCCCATCAACGATGTTATCAGTGACGTCTAACATCCCGCACAAAAAGGTCTGGTAGCAAGCGATACCCTCAGCTTGAAAAGCTTCGCGGCCATCTGCCATCGTTTTGGTCTTAACGATAAAGCCGCCTTTCGAGCCTACTGGTACGATAACCGCGTTTTTGACCATTTGGGCTTTGACCAGTCCAAGCACTTCAGTACGAAAATCCTCCATGCGATCCGACCAACGTAGACCGCCGCGGGCAACTTTACCGCCGCGTAGATGTACCGCCTCGACTCTTGGTGAATAGACGAATATCTCATACATCGGCTTCGGCTTCGGCAGATTAGGGATATCTGCCGCGAAAAACTTGAACGACACTCTATCTTTGCGTCCGCCCTCGCTATCGACCTGATAAAAGTTCGTACGAACCATAGCGTTGATTAAGTCTAAGTACCAACGCAGGATGCGATCTTCATCCAAGCTATCAACTGCAGCCAAGTCTTCAAGGATGTTTTGCTGAATTTGCGCGGTTTTTTCCTTGCGGCTGTCCTCACTGTGCCTAGGATTCATACGCGCATCGAAGAGCTCAACTAAAGCGACACTGATAGCGTTATATTTGAGGACGGTCTGCTGAATATAGCTGCTCGAGAATGGCGCTTTCGCCTGACGCATGTAACTTGAAAGCGCCCGTAAAACAACGACATCATAGGTATCTAACTCGGTAATGAGCACGAGCTCATTAAAGGGATCGCTCTCCACTCTCCCCGCCCATATTTGCTGCAGGCTATCTTCAAACTGATCGCGGACTACGCGCATATCGACGGTATCGACATGCTCGAGCGTCAGCTCATACTCTTGCATCCAGATTGGCTGCTCAGGTAGATCAAACTCATAAGTTTGAGCGGAGACTACCGATACACCAAAATTCTCTAGTACGGGTAATACCTTTGATAAAATAACAGGCTGCTGATGGCCATAAAGTTTTAGATGCAGCTGATTGCTGGCATCGCCAGTAGACTGATATAAATGCCAAATCATTGGCTCATCATCTGTCATGCTGATCAGACGCTGCAAGCGTTTGGTGTCCTCAACCGCGGTACGCGCATCAAAACGCTCTTGATAAGCAGCTGGTATAAACGCTAGAAATTGGCGCATGAGCGCATTGGCTTGTTGCTCACCGACGTTATCGAGTAGCATTTTTTGATAATGATCGCTCCATGACTGCATCAATCCGGTGAGCTCTGCTTCTAAATCGCTAGTATTAACCTCATTAACTTGTCCTGGGATTGTGCGAACATGCACATGAACGCGGGCATGATCGGATTCATTAAACTCAGTGGTAAACCCAGATGAGGTGCCACCATAAGCTTCTTTTAGCACATTTTGTACTTTAATCCGTAGCTCAGTATTGAACTTGTCTCTTGGAATATAGACTAGGCAAGAGACAAAGCGCTGATAGTGATCGACGCGGCTAAATAGACGTAGGCTCTTTTTATCTTGCAGTTGTGAGATGCCTGTCACCATCGGATACAGCTCTTCGACGCTGGCTTGAAACAAGTCGTCGCGCGGTAAGGTGTTGATGATATGAGTCATCTTATGATAGGCGTGACCGTCTTTAGGAATGGAGGTCATTGCCATGATTTTATTGGCTTTTTCGCGCAGTAGTGGAATGTTGTTGACTGTTAGTTGATACGCTTGTGAGGTCAATAGGCCGATGAAGCGGTACTCACCAATGAGTTTGCCTTGACTATCGAACTTATGAATACCCAAAAAATCCATATAGACCGGACGATGAACAGGTGAGACGTGGCTTGATTTTGATAGCATTAGTACCCGCGGGCCTGTTAGCAGCTTTTTGAGCTCTGTTGGCAATTGGCTAAAACTCTCCGACAAGCTATCTTCACTACTGCCGCGTAATAAGCCAAGGCCGCTGTTACCAATAGAGTATAGATTCAAATCCTCATTATTAACCTCATTCATCCCCTCTTTTTCTAAGCGATACTCTCGGTAGCCTAAAAATATAAAATTATCATCTAATATCCAATCCAAAAAGGCTTGAATCTCTTGCTGCGAGTAAAACACCTCAGGCAAAGTCTGTTTTGATAGCTCGTTTTTTATCTGCGTTAGGCGCTCATGCATTTGCTGCCAGTCGCCAACTACCGTATCTAGTGTATCCACCTTCTCTAGCAGCATTTGTTGTAGATCCGCCAATTCGCTATCGTCTTGATAAGCAATTTCGCATTGGATCAGTGATAGATGCGAGGTTGCGCTCTCAGTGGCGCTATCGATTTGAGTAATATGACCGTCGTCATCGCGCTCTACACTTATGATCGTATTGTAGGTACGGTGTACGTTTATGCCTTGAGCCTCAAGACTCATCAAGATAGTATCCACCAAAAAGGGGCGATCATAGGCAACCATCTGAATGATGGTATGGGAGCTATGAAAATGCTGCTCTTCGGCAATAGGGTTTAGTATTTTTAATTGCGGTTTGTCACCTTTATAAGCCTTCAACAAGATAAAGTGGTGTAGTGCCATGCCGGCTAGATCGACATTGTCAATCTGATCAGCGATTTCGTGATGCAAAGTGCGATAGTAGCTTTGCATAAACGGCTCTACCAGTGACTTATCCTTTTGCACATAACTTGTGGCAATGTCACTGATTTGGCTAATATCCTCTTTACTGATACTCAAAGAGTTTGGCATAGCGTTTTCCTTATTATAGATTTTGTTTATCACGGTGTTTTTCGGTTTTATGTATTTTGAGCCAGTATGGTTGAATACGGCTAACGACTCAGAATGAGTAATGACGTTACTGTCTTTATTAAAGCGCTTATTTAGTGAAGTGTAACGCACCTATGCGCTCAGCTGTAGCGTTCAACATTATTTCATGCATTAAGCAGTCGTTAATAACCTTTGCTAATGAGACCACTGAGCTTAAAGTCAAGACCGAAAGATGAGCCAGTCACTACTTACTATTAGCGCTCAGCAGAGTTTATTTTTGCGTGCGCGGTGGGTTTTATACTCATAACAATTCATACAAATTATTTGTTAGAATACGCCATAGTAAATGAGGCGGGCTTGCAGAGTTATACATAAGCCATGATGCTTGATCGTCTTTAAGAACTGACAATAACAACACTCAATAAATGCATTCAATAAACAACATAGTCGATTAAATCGATACAAAGGTGAAACGTATGATGAAGGTTTTGGTAATAGGTGCCGGTGGACGTGAGCATGCATTGGCTTGGCAGTGTGCCAAAGATAACAATGTTGAGACCGTTTATGTCGCACCAGGTAATGCAGGCACGGCGCTGGAGCCTAAATGCCAAAATATCGTTTTGGATAATAAAGACACTGATAATGAGCACAGCGCCGTTATAGAGTTTTGTCAATATAATGATATCGATATCGTCATCGTTGGCCCTGAGGCGCCTTTAGTGACTGGTATAATCGATGCTTGCCGCAAGGCAGGCGTGCAAGCTTGGGGGCCGACTGCTTATTGCGCGCAGCTAGAGGGCTCAAAGACCTTTGCCAAAGAGTTTATGCAAAACAACAATATTCCGACGGCAGCTTACCAAGGCTTCACGGATGCAGCCAGTGCCAAAGCTTATGTCGACGAACAAGGCGCGCCTATCGTTATCAAAGCCGATGGCCTTGCCGCAGGTAAAGGCGTTATCGTCGCTGAGACTACTGAGCAGGCCCATGTAGCTATTGATGATATGCTAGCTGATAATAAGTTTGGCGATGCCGGTAGCCGCGTGGTTATTGAGCAATTTTTGCAAGGCGAAGAAGCCAGCTTTATTTGTATGATTGATGGCGACAACATTTTGCCGATGGCCACTAGCCAAGATCATAAACGTGCCTTTGAAGGTGATACCGGCCCGAACACTGGTGGTATGGGCGCTTACTCTCCTGCACCGGTCGTCACCGATGAGGTCCATAACAAAGTTATAACGCAGGTCATTCAGCCGGTCGTTGATGCGATGAATGCCGCTGGCCACCCTTATACTGGTTTTTTATATGCAGGTTTAATGATTGATGATGCAGGCGACCCTTACGTCATTGAATTCAACTGCCGTTTTGGCGATCCAGAGACGCAGCCTATCCTTATGCGCTTGCAATCATCAATAGTAGATTTAGTGACAGCAGGGCTAGCAGGTCAGCTACCAAAAGAGGCGAATTGGGATGAACGCCCTGCTCTAGGTATCGTTATCGCCTCAAAAGGCTATCCAGAAACGTCATCCAAAGGCGATGTAATATCAGGCCTACCTGAGCTTGACGATCAGCAGTCTGTAAAAGTATTTCATGCGGGTACGGGTTTTACTAAAGAAGTAGAAAATTTAGATATCAATATCAATACTCAAAGTGCCAATGCTCAAAACGATAGCGATAAAGAAATTGTCACTAACGGCGGTCGTGTTGTTTGTGTGACTGCGCTCGCTGATAGCATCTTAAATGCACAACAAGCAGCATTGAGCGTCGCAGGCGCTATCAGCTTTGAGGGTGCACATTATCGCCGCGATATTGGTTATCAAGCGATTGCTCGCGAAGACTAAAGCTAGCTTGAAATAAACAATAAATGCTTGCTGGGAAGTGGCCACACCCTTATTGTCGGCAAGGTTGTGCTGCTGTGATACAATTTTGTGCACTCGTAAGGTTTTTGACTTGCATTCATAGCGGCGCACCCACAAATCATTATTAACCTAGTGAATGATTATATTTATGGCAAATGATGTGTATAAACCTACTAATAATAAGCAGTCAATTGATAACCTAAAAACCTCTGGGTTTGAGCGTCGGATGTCTATTGCTAAGACTTCTTTGAATATTGGCCGCCGCTGGGCAGGTAATAGTGTGTCTGGCATGTTTTTGGGTAAAGAAGCTCGCTCGGCGCGCAACCAAGTGTTTATGGAGGCACAAGCTAACTATGTGGCAGAAGAGCTTGGTAAGCTTAAGGGTTCAGTAGTCAAGATCGGACAGATGCTAGCTTTGTATGGTGAGCATATTCTACCTCCTGAGATTACTCGCGCGCTGCAGACCTTGAATGACGATACGGCAACCTTAGCATGGCCAGGAATTGAGCAGACGTTACGCCGTACTTTAGGCGAAAAGTTCAATGAGCTTGATATCGATCAAGTGCCTATTGGTAACGCTTCCCTCGCCCAAGTACATCGCGCTACCATAAAAGCGACTGGCGAAGAGGTGGTATTAAAGATTCAGTATCCAGGCGTTGCCGATGCTATCGACTCAGACTTAGCGCTATTCAAACGCTTGCTAAAAGTGAGTAATGCCGTACCGCAAACTCGTGCTTTAGATACTTGGTTTGAAGAGATTCGAGATCTACTGCACGTTGAGGTTGATTATAATATCGAAGCGGCGACCACTGAGCGTTTTTATGGGCGGCTACAAGATGACCCGCGTTATGCTGTGCCTAAGATATACCGCGATTTTTCAAGTCAGCGCTTATTATGTATGTCTTATGAATCCGGCGTTCCAGTGACTTCTGCACGACTAAAAGAGTTATCTGCTGAGCGGCGTAATGCTATAGGCCAAGCAGCTATCGAGATTATGATGCAAGAGATATTTGTATGGGGCGAGATGCAAACCGACCCCAACTTTGGCAATTATCTAGTACGCATTAGCGATAGCATGGATGAGCCTGATAAGCTGGTACTGCTCGACTTTGGAGCCATTCGCCAGTTCGATTATGAGCTATTAACGATTGCTCATGGCTTATTAAAGGCGGGTTATTATCATGATCACCAAGCGATGATGAACGCTATGACAGGCTATGAGTTCTTTGATACCATGAGCCAAAAAGTCAGCTCTGATATTGCTAATATATTTTTATTAGCTACCGAGCCCTTTAGCGATACGGCAAGTAATCCAGACATCCCTACTAAAGTCTTAGATGATAATCAGCGCTATATTTGGTCCAACAGTAAGCTGCACTCGCGCATCTCTGCCGCCGCTACTACTGCTATGCAGTCTTTTGAGTTTAATTTGCCACCCAAAGAGTTTATGTTTATTAGCCGTAAGTTTATTGGTGCTTATACTTTTTTAACGGTTTTGGATGCTCATACTGACTCTGATAAACTGGTTAAGCCATTTTTATAGTACAAAAATAAGCCAAATTTTTGACCGCCCTTTAGTGGCGGTTTTTTAATATTTATTATTACTTGCTTAGGCTATTTTATATTTATAAATTATAAACGATAGCCTCTCCATTGACGCTATCTCTGCTTTTTTCGCTCCCTTTGTGC
>Ga0114901_1001109_pt1 | contig 15986 bp, 8 predicted proteins | sample MalvireepMed_s16_FD_89686 | JGI IMG/M metagenome (GOLD analysis project Ga0114901, IMG submission 89686) | Marine viral communities from the Global Malaspina Expedition - Malaspina viral metaG DeepMed_s16 | ecosystem: Environmental > Aquatic > Marine > Oceanic | place: Mediterranean Sea... | reverse complement strand
GTGTATGTCTCAACAAGTATAGCCTTTAAAATCTAAGTTTACCATACACAAACTGTATGTTTTTTCCATCTGTCGGAGTTGATGGAATCTCAATTGATTAACTAACACAAACCTAAAATTGAACTTATGAAAAAACCTTTTTTCAAGAGAATTATTTTTTTGGCCGCTGTACTATGTATGGGTTTTGCGCAAGCCCAGACCGTAACGGGTACGGTGTCCGATGAGACGGGGCCCTTACCGGGTGCCAACGTTCTGGTCAAGGGAACTACCAATGGAACCCAGACCAATTTTGACGGTAACTTTAGCATCGATGCCCCTAGTGATGCGACATTGGTAATTAGCTATATCGGTTACAAAACGATTGAAGTTCCCGTCAATGGGCAAAGCACAATCAATGTGACGATGGAAGAGGATGCCAACCGATTGGATGAGATTGTGGTTACGGGATATGGATCCCAGGCCAAAAAGGATTTGACAGGTGCTGTTACCGTTGTGGATACCGATGAACTGAAATCGGTCCCTGCCACTACTTTTTCGCAACAATTGCAAGGTAGGGCCGCCGGGGTTACCATCGTTAACGATGCAAGACCAGGTGGAGAGGCCACAGTGCGTATCCGTGGTTTCGGTACGTTGGGTAACAACGACCCCCTTTACATTATAGATGGTGTACCATCCCAGCGACAATCAAACTTGAACCCCAATGACATAGAATCTTTACAGGTATTGAAAGATGCCTCTTCAGCTTCTATTTATGGGTCTAGAGCCGCTAATGGGGTTATCATCATCACCACCAAAAAGGGAAAAATGGGCAAACCCACCATTACCTATAATACATTCTATGGAATTCAGTCCCCAGCTAAGGACGCAGAGTCTTTGAATGCTGAGGAACTTGGTAGGTATTTGTATTTGGCCGATCTATATGCTGGTAAAACGCCAAGCCATGGACAGTATACCTTCGGACCCAATGGTGAGGTTACCATACCTGATTATGTTTTCCCTAGTGGCGCCAATGAGGGAGATCCAGGCACAGATCCTAGCCTTTATGCTTTGGAACCAGGCAATATCTATGCCATTACGCGTTCTGCCGATACCAATTGGTGGGATGCTGTAACCAGATCGGCACCAATCCAAAGCCACAACATTTCGGCTTCCGGTGCTACGGAATCTGCACGTTATGCCTTTAGTCTAGGTTATTTCTCCCAAGAGAGCGTTGTGAAGTTCGCTAGCTATGATAGGGTGTCTTTGAGGGCAAATACAGAGTTCAAGACATTGAACAAGAAATTGACCATTGGAGAAAATTTCACAACTTCCTTTGATAACCTGAAAGGAAACGTTTCCAATGATGATGAGCAAAGCCCGGTTTCCGGTGCTTACAAACACCATCCTTTACTTCCCATTTATGATATTGCCGGTAATTTTGCAGGTAGTAGGGGAGCCAACTTGGGAAATAACTTCAACCCATATGCAAGACTATTTAGAGATCAGGACGATAGAAGATACGGTCTGCGACTATTGGGGAATGCTTATGGAAACTATGAGTTGATTCCAGGCCTTGATCTGCGTACCAGTTTTGGTGTGGATGCTAGGGTGCAAAGAGTAAGGAATTTGGACCGCCCACAGCCTGAATATGTTGAGGGGAACTTTATCAGAAGTTCAGAAGCTAGAGAGCAATATGAATATCAGTGGACATGGACCAATACATTGACCTATGCCAAAACGTTCAATGAAGTCCACAATTTTAAAGCGTATGTGGGTGTGGAATCCATTCAGCAATTTGAAGAGCGTTTTGAGGCCCGTCGTGAGAGATATGCTTTCGGAACGACCAATATCTTGAGCTATCTGGATTTGGGTGATGCCACAACGGCAACCAACAGAGGATATGTATTTCAAGATTATACCTTATGGTCGCAATTCGGTCAGTTGAACTATGACTATGACGGAAAGTATTTGGCCCAGGTGATCTTGAGAAACGATTCCTCGTCTAGATTCCAACAAGCCTCCAGAAGTGCATTCTTCCCAGCCTTCAGTTTGGGTTGGAGGATGTCCGATGAAAAGTTCATGGATAATGTTACTTGGATCGATAACTTGAAACTTCGTTATGGTTGGGGTAAAACAGGTAACCAGCAAATTGGTGACTATAATGCCTATACCACTTATCGTTCAGATATCTTAACAGGAGGCTATCCAATTGATGGTTCCACCGGTTCTCCACAGATTGGATTTGCTCCAAGAGCATTCGGAAATCCAAATGCCAAGTGGGAGGCCACTACTTCTAACAACATCGGTATGGACTTGGTAATGTTGGATAATAAGTTGTCCGTTAACTTGGATGTATGGAAAAGGGTCACTACGGACATGTTGATCAACGTTCCGGTTACCTATACTGCAGGACAAGCTGATGAACCAGCTTTCAACGTTGGGCAAATGACCAACAAAGGTATCGATTTGGGAATCAGCTATGGAGATAAAAAAGGAGATTTCTCTTATGAAGTGAGTGCCAACTTTTCAACTTATACGAACAATGTTGACGCTCTTGAAGGAGAAAGTACCAGAATTTTTGGCCAAAGTAGAAGGATTCCGGCTTTGTCCATCACCGAAGCAGGTTCGCCATTGTCTTCTTTCTATGGTTTCAAAACCTTGGGTATTTTCCAATCGCAGGCCGAGGCCGATGCATGGGCTCCTTATGGAGATTATAATGCGCCAGGTAAATTTAGGGTGGCTGACATTAACAACGATGGGGTTATCAATGATGATGACCGTACCATTATCGGTAGCCCGCACCCTGATTTCACCTATGGTATCAACATTAATTTGAGCTATAAAAATTTGGATTTGAATATCTTTGGAAATGGTTCACAGGGTAACGATGTGTTTAACTACGTGAGATATTTTGCGGATTTCAATACCTTCCAAGGTAACAGAAGCAAAAGAGCATTGTATGATGCGTGGCAACCAACCAACCCAACGGCAGATCCTAGTACTTGGGTGGCCGCCAATCCTGGTGCCACTTCACCAATTATGGATGCCAATGACCAGATCAGTAGTAGACCTTCTTCTTACTTGATCGAGGATGGTAGTTTCTTCAGGTTAAAAAACATTCAATTGACCTATAACTTCCCTGAGAAAATTATATCCACAATTGGCTTGGACAGGGCACAGGTTTATGTGCAAGCGCAGAACATAGCCACCTTTACCAAGTACACAGGTCTTAACCCTGAAGTTCAATTGAGCAATGCGGACGACTCAAGAAGGAACCTTACTTTAGGTTATGATGGAGGTTCACAACCAGTGGCCAAAACAATAAGTTTGGGGTTAAATGTTACACTTAAATAACTAAAACTAATGTTTACAGAAATGAAAAAGATAATATCGACATTACTTGGAACTCTTGGCTTGTTAGCTTTGGTACTAAGTTGTAACAACGATTTTTTGGATAGACAGCCACAGGGCCAGTTCAGTGAATCGGATGTTGCTACATTGGATGGAGTAAATGGTCTCTTGCTCGGTGCCTATACAATGGTGCCCGGCGGTGGCTTGGAAGGCCAAACATGGCATAACGACATTCAAAACTGGGTGTTCAATTTGGCCTCTGATGATGCTTTAAAAGGAACCGATGCGGGTGACCAACCCGAGCAGTCTTTCATTGAAGCATATGACTTCCAATCCTTCAATGTTCATATTAGGGACAAATGGAGAGGGCTTTATAAAGGAGTTGCCGCGACCAATAATGTCATCAAAACTTTGGAAAAAGTTGAGGATGCTTCAGAAGAACAAAAGGCACAGATTATTGCTGAAGCTAGGTTTTTAAGAGGGTTGTTCCATTTTGAAGCACGAAAGATGTGGAGGATGCCTACTTATATTAGCGACGAAAACTTTGATTTGAACGACCTTGAGAGCACCAAGATTCCGAACGACCGTGAAATATGGCCGTTCATTGAAGCGGATTTTGCCGCCGCCGCCGCCGTGTTACCAGAGACACAAAGTGAAGTGGGAAGACCTACAAGTTGGGCTGCCAAAGCATTTTTGGCCAAGGCCAAAATGTACCAAGGATGGAATTCTGATGGTTCTGCCAATGCAACTAAATTGCAAGAAGCCAAACCAATTTTGGAAGATATCTTGAACAATGGTCCTTTCTCTTTGATGGACAAGTACCAAGACAATTTCTTGGTGGCTACCCGTAACAATTCAGAATCTATTTTTGAGGTTCAGTATGCCATTAGCAGCGCTACCGGTGATGCTGCGAACAGAGGTATCGGTTTGGCTCACCCATATATCGATCCTTGGGGTTGTTGTGGATTTTATCAAGTGTCGCAAAACTTGGTGAATGCCTTCAAGACCGAAGGTGGACTTCCAATGTTGGATACTTTTGACAACGAGGATGTGCCTTCCACAGTAGATCCTGTGACCACTTTGTCAACTTATAATGGACCTTTGGATCCACGTATCGACCATTCTGTGGGTAGACCAGGTATTCTTTATAAAGGATTCAAGATTTACCAAACAGATTTCGTTCGTGACCTTACTTACGCCGGACCTTTTTTCAGTATGAAACATGTTGCGGAACCAGAAGCTTTCGGACAAGGTGGATGGGGTAACCTATCGGCCAATAACTACCGACTTATGCGTTTGGATATGATCATTCTTTGGCTTGCAGAAGTAGAGGTAGAGATTGGTGACTTGGAAGTGGCAAGAGGTTTGGTTAACCAGATTAGGGCTAGAGCGGCCAATCCAGATGGTTTTGTACCCTTGGCCACCCAAGGTGAGGAGCGTAACGACTTTACAATTGTTGAAGGGACTCCTGCGGCTAACTATGAGATTTCTCAGTACGAGACTCCATGGACTGACAAAGATGTGGCCAGGAAGGCTGTACGTTTTGAGACCAGATTGGAATTCTCCATGGAAGGACACCGCTTTTTTGACCTTCAGCGTTGGGGCGTATCCGCTAGCGTTTTGAATGCATATTTGCAAAGCGAATCACAACACAGGACTTATCTGTCAGGAAGGTCGTTCCAACAGAATAAAAATGAGTATTTCCCAATTCCGATCGAAGCGATTGATAGATCTGTGAAAGACGGTGCGCCAACCTTGACACAAGATCCCGCGTACTAAAAAAGTTTTTTTATTTTTAGAATTAGTAGCCTAGCAATCAAAAGGCCTTGATATTTATTATCACGGCCTTTTGAAATTATAGGAAATTAGTGATTTTAACATAGTTAAATGCCTTTCCAACTACTTAAACAATTGAACATGAGAAGGAGTATCCCCCTATTGTTGTTAATTATTTTTTTAAGCTCTTGCCATAAAGACCCGTTGGTTTTGTACAAGCAAAAACATGCGGATGATACAGGTATTTACTTCAATAACAGGATTGAGGAAACGGATAGCTTTAACATACTTACCAGTGAATATATTTTTAATGGTGGAGGTGTAGCCGTAGGGGACTTCAACAATGACGGTAAAAGTGATCTTTTGTTTACAGGTAACCAGGTGGCCAATCAATTGTATTTGAACCAAGGGGATTTTAAGTTCAAGGAAGTTGGCAAGCAATCGGGCATTGGCGCCGAAGATAGATGGTGTACAGGAGTAGCCGTTGTTGACATTAATTTGGATGGATGGCTTGATGTTTACATATGCACGGCCATGAAAGAGGAAGGACAACATAGAAAAAATCTGCTTTTTGTGAATCAGGGACTTAACAAAAGCGGAGTCCCCATCTTTCGTGAAATGGCAGCCAATTATGGCATTGATGACTCAAGCAATAGTATGAATGCCACGTTTTTTGATTACGACAAAGATGGTCTTCTGGATCTTTATGTGCTGAACAACCAACAGGTTCATACCCTACCGACCAACTATCGTCCTAAAATCAATGATGGTACGGCGATAAGTAATGACAAGCTCTATCACAATAATGGTGATGGTACTTTTACCGATGTCACCTTGCAGGCCGGAATCGTTTACGAAGGTTTTGGTTTGGGGCTTGCAATTTCAGATTTGAACTACGATGGATGGCCCGACATTCATGTTAGTAACGACTATTTGACCAATGATCTCCTCTACATAAACAATGGTGATGGAACTTTTACCAATAAAATAGAGGATTTTATAAAACATCAAAGCAAGTTTTCCATGGGTTCCGACATCGCGGATTATGATAACGATGGTTTCTTGGACATTATCACCTTGGACATGTTGGGGGAAACCAACCAACGTATGAAAACAACCATTGGGAGCACCAATTATTTGGAATATATCCTGAACGAAAGATACGACTACCAATACCAGTACATGCGTAACATGTTGCACAAAGGTACTGGTACTGGAGGTAATTTTAGCGAAATCGGTCTTATGGCCGGAATATCGAAAACGGATTGGAGTTGGGCACCTCTTTTTATGGATGTGGATAATGACGGATTTCGGGATCTTTTGATTACAAATGGATTTCCAAGGGATGTTACGGATCGTGATTTTGGTGATTTTAGACTAGGGGCGGCATCATTTCTTAGTCCCGCCCAAATCCTCGATTCCATTCCCGTGGTGAAAATTCCAAATTATGCCTACAGGAACAAAGGGGATTGGACCTTTGAAGAAGTAAGCACCACATGGGGCTTGAATATTCCGTCCTTCTCAAATGGTGCGGCTTTTGCGGATCTGGACAATGATGGCGATTTGGATTATGTGGTAAACAACATAAATGAGGAGGCATTTGTTTTTGAAAACCAATCCGAGAAGGAAGCTTTTGGAAAGAATAATTCCCTCAGGTTACAACTAAAAGGCAGCAAAGAAAATCCGCTGGCCATCGGCACAAAAGTATTGATCCACTACGGAGATGATCAAAAGCAATACTACCAGCATTATCTCAGTAGGGGGTATATGTCTTCCATAGAACCCATTGCCCATTTTGGCTTGGGAGCCAATAAAACGATAACCCAGATTGAAGTGGAATGGCCGGATGGAAAATATAGCGTTTTGAACAACGTTCCGACGAATCAATTGGTACAGTTGGATTATAAGAACGGCAAAAACCAGGAAAACCCGGATATGTTCGAGTTGAAATCCAATCCATTGGTAAATCCTACATTATCTGAAGTTTCAGCGCAAGTTGGAATCGACTATAAACATACGGAACAAGACTTTGTGGATTTTAATTCCCAGCAAAGGATCCTTCCGCATAAATTAACACAGAACGGACCATGCCTTGTGGTAGGAGACATTAATGGGGATACTTTCGAAGATGTTATTGTCGGAAGTTCAGCGGGTTATTCACCTACAATCATGCTTCAAGATGCAAATGGCAATTTTAATGAAAGCCAAATGTTTGTTGACAAACAGGAGATGGGCTTTGAAGAATTGGGCATGGAGTTGTTCGATATTGACAATGATGGTGATTTGGATCTTTACCTGGTTTCAGGGAGCAATGAATTTGCTGAGGGAAGTGAATTTTACAACGATCGTATCTTGATAAACGATGGCAAAGGAAATTTTACTGTCGACAAAAATAGGATACCGCAGATCAGTGCAAGCGGTTCGGTTGTTAGGGCGGCAGACTTTGACGGCGATGGGTTTATAGATCTTTTCGTGGGAGGAAGAACCCCTGCCGGTAAATATCCCATGGCCGAAAGAAGCTTTCTACTTAAAAATGACAATGGAATTCTAAAGGATGTTACCCAAGAATTGGCGCCCAAACTGGTAAATGTGGGGATGGTTACCGATGCCATTTGGACCGATTATGATGCAGATGGCAAACCAGACTTGGTAATCGTAGGAGAATTTATGCCCATTACATTTTTTAAAAATGAAACGACCTCTTTTCAAAAAGTTGAAGAAACCGGACTGGAAAGAAAAATAGGTTGGTGGGAATCCATAAAGGCCAAGGATATGGACGGTGATGGGGATATTGATTTTGTTGCAGGTAACCTAGGAAGGAACAATTTTTTTCAACCCTCGGAAGACAGACCCGTACGTTTGTTAACGAAGGATTTTGATGCAAACGGAACCCAGGACCCTGTCTTTTTTGCCTATTTGAAAGATACCAAAGGAATGTATCAACCCTATCCCGTAAATTTTTGGGGCGATTTGAATTTACAAAGTCCCTTGTTCAGGAAAAAGTTCGATTACTTTAGGGATTATGCCGAAGCTTCCTTGAACACCTTGTTCAGTGAGGAGGAAATGAAGGATGCACTAAAATTGGAGGGAAATTTTGATGAAAGTGTTTATTTGGAAAACTTGGGCAATGGCAAGTTTGCTTTTCACTCCTTGCCCATTGAAGCACAACTGGCCCCATTGAACGATGTGCTCCTTACCGATGTGGATGGCGATGGGAACATGGATATCCTCGGAGTGGGGAATGACTTTGGCAATGAAATATTCATTGGCAGGTACGATGCTTTCAATGGCGTGTATTTAAAAGGAGATGGTAAGGGAAAATTTGTACCGCAAAAAACTTCCTCAAGTGGTTTTATGGTGCCAGGGGATGCCAAAGCAATGGCCATGGTTAAAAGTGTATCTGGGGCAAGTATGATCTTTGTGACGCAGAATAAGGGAAAACTATTGGTTTTTAGAGAATTATCGGGCAAGACAAGCCATAAAAAAAGCATGCTTTAATGAAGTAAAAAGGAAAAAAAAAAAGCCCGTTTTTAACAATAATATGCAGTGGGTTAAAATTCATGAATTTGGAGGTGTTTTACTTTAATTAATTGTGTTTTAACCCGTTGTATGAACTAAATTTATTTGAGTTAGTTTTAATTATGCTGTTAACTGGTCTTCAAGATTTATAGATGGATTAGGTTCCTGAATAATTTTGAGTTAGTTGAGGTTTAATTCAAGTTTAGTTAGAAGCAATGTTGTAATTGTTCAACATTGCTTTTTTTCTTATCCAATTTTTTTGTTAATTTAAAGTTAAAATAACATCTAAAAGGAATTACAGTGAAATTGTAAAAAATATGGAAGCAAGTTTTAGATCATTTAGTGGAGCAATATTATCCGGTTAATGCTCCCCTGTTCGGGATAGGCTAAAAAACCTGACCGGAACCTTTACAGCACAATAAACTAACTAACTAACACTCCTCATGTCACTAAATAATATATTGGTTATACTGCTTTTCTGTGCAATGGCACCAGCATATAATCAACAAGGACCATCAAAAATAACATCACCGCCACCGTTACAGCTCGATACTTATTTTAAAGAAATTGAAAAATTGGTAGATGAGCAACGGTTACCAAGTTTAGAAATACTCCTGCAACAAAAATCCCAGGCCGAAGGAAAGGAAAGAGTAGACCTTTGTTTGGAATTGTTCACGCGTTATATTTTCAAATCTACCGTACAAGCAAAAAAGCACAATGATGAAGCACACCAAATTGCCTCGAGCATTGGCTATGATGGGGCTTATTTGAGAACCAATTTGAACCAGGCCTTTATATTTTTCATTCAGGGCGAATTTGACAGGGCCATGGATCTCATCGATGAGGTGGAGACTCATGACAAATGCCAATATTACAGTGCCATAGAAGCGGATGGCGAAACCCTTAAATCCTATATTTTTACAGAGAGGGGAGAGTATGACCTTGCCTATGAGACTGCTTTGAATTTACTTGAAAAAGGAGAGGCCTCAAAGAACCATTATAGTATGATGAGGGCGTATTCTGCCATATCCCATTTTTATCTCAGACTTGGCGAATACGATAAGGCATTGGAAAATTGTTTAAAAGGACTTGATTTTATATTGGAGTTAAAAGAAGTCCGGTTTATTTTTCCAAAGATTGACGAAATAGCCCGGATGACACATAAAATTAAAGGGAGCAAGGAAGCTCTTAAAATCTATGATTTTTATCTGGAGCTTGAAAATACTTTTGGAAGCCCGGGAAGTTACATCCAAAGTGTGGTGTACATGAACATTGCTACCATTTATATAGAAGAGTCCGAGTTTGAAAAGGCACAGGATTTTCTTAATAGGTCGCAGCACATTATTGAATCCAACAATTATAGGTTTAGAAAACCACGTGTTCATTTGCTCACGGCAGACCTACATTTAAAAAAAGGGGATAGCATCACTGCCAAGAAAGATTATGAATTGGCCTATGCCTCCGCCGAAGGAATCAATGCCTTTGATGTGATCAAGGAAGTAAGTAAATCGTTGGCTTCCATAAACAAGGCAATGGGAAACAAAAAAGAGGCTGCATTTTTTTCAGATCTCTATCTCAAGGTCAGTGATTCCCTTTTCTCCATAGAATCGGAACAGCGTGTAAAGATATTGGAAGCCAAGAGGAGTATTTCGGAAATCTCGAAACAAAAGGAAATTCTTGAGATAAAGGCGGAGGTACAAGATGAACGCTATCGCTTTATGACCATCATTTTTGCGCTCACCTTGGCATTGGGCAGTATTGCCACAATCTCATATTTCAGGGTGAGCAAGAAAAATAAGTTGCTATTTGCGAGAACCAAGGAATTGGCGGTAGAAAAGCTGAATCAAAAAAAATTGGTCGCGCTGGATAAAGTTAGAAACCCTAGTGGACAGGTGGTCAAGACAAGTTCAGGATCTAATTATATGGATGAGGACATCAAGGAAATTATCTTGACCAAACTCAACCGGTTGGAGGACGAAGCATTTTTTCTAAACCCAAAATGCAGCCTGCGCAGTTTGGCGGATTTGTTACAGACCAATCAAAAGTATCTTTCACAGGTAATCAACCATGAAAAAAAATCCAATTTTAACAACTATATCAATGAGCTCAGGATCAATCATTTGTTGAATAGGTTGTTGGAAGATAAGGAATATAGGAACAGCAAACTGACCTACATAGCAACAACAAGCGGGTTCAATAACCTTAATACGTTTTATTCCGCATTTAAAAAACGTTTGGGAATCTTGCCTTCCTATTTCATTGAAAAGTTGAACGAAGAGGACGAGTCCAGCCAATGGGAATCAGAAGGGGAAGACCATCAATAAGTTGGATTTTGATCGGTGGCATTTAGATTAGCCGTTGATAATCAACAAGGTTGATTTTTAACAATTCAGATCAATCTCCCAATTCTTTAAGGTACAATACCTACCTTTGTTCCTACAAAACGAATCTTGGTATTCTATGGCCCTTATCAATTGGGGAAATGAACGTCCCGATTATCTGAAGTATTCCAAATATCTTTTTCAAATTGCATTTTATGCCAGTATCCTTGGATTGTTTTTGTTCATAATCGATTTTGGTTTCGACAAATCCCAGGAAATTCAAGTTTGGTACAACACCTACTATTTTGTTGTAATCACTCTTGGTATCGTGGCAACTGGTTTACGGTATTGGCAGCAAGACAAACAGATGAAGCGTTCTGTAGTCATCTTTGATGTCTTCAGTATTTTTGCCACCATAGTCATTCTTTACGCCCATTTTTTAGGAGAAGAGGCGCACAGGCATATTTCCTTTTTGTACAACGATAACTGGGTGAAGTTTGCCATCATCCTTACCTTCATCAGGGAGTTTTCCGAGCAGAACATCAATTACAAGCGGACCTTGCTCAATCCGGCGCAATTGTTTATTGCCAGTTTTTTCGTTATCATTTTGTTGGGAGCGGTACTTTTGATGCTTCCCAATGCCACCTATAATGGGCTCTCTTTTTTGGATGCCTTGTTCACGTCAACCAGTGCTGTGTGTGTTACGGGTTTGATAGTGGTGGACACAGGAACTTATTTCACCACTTTTGGCCAATCCATTATCCTCTTTTTGATACAGGCAGGAGGAATCGGTATCTTGACCGTTGCGAGTTTCTTCAGTTACTTTTTTAAAGGAGGGGCTTCCTATGAAAACCAGTTGACACTCAGTGATATGACGGGTTCGAGCAAGCTCGGGGAGGTATTCTCTACATTAAAGCGAATTTTGGTCATCACCTTCTCCATTGAATTGGTGGCTGCACTGCTGATATATTTAAGCTTGGATAAATTTTTCTTCGGTTCTTTTTTTGAGCGTAGTTTTTTTTCCGTGTTTCATGCGGTATCGGCCTTTTGTAATGCTGGTTTTTCCACGTTGCCCAACAGCTTGTTAGAATCAGGAATCCGATATAACTATACTTTTCAGATCATAATCATTATCGCCTTTGTACTTGGGGGGTTGGGTTTTCCCATTGTGGTCAATATCATCAAATACCTAAAATACTTTTTGCTCAGGATGTTCTTCTATTTCCGTGGTAAACGGCAGACCTATAAACCATGGGTGTTGACACTCAACAGCCGTATTACCCTACTGACCACAACTACTTTGACCATTGTAGGTACGCTGTTTTTTTATTTTAATGAGTACAACAATACCTTGGCGGAGCATAATGGATTCGGAAAGTGGGTAACTGCCTTATTCGGTGCAGCTACGCCCAGGACGGCCGGTTTCAATTCTGTGGATATGGGATCCCTGGATTTTTCCACTGTTATGATGATATTCCTTTTAATGTGGATCGGTGCCTCACCGGCATCTACAGGAGGTGGTATCAAGACCAACACCTTTGCTATAGCAACCCTCAACTTCCTGAGTCTTGCCAAGGGTAAGGCCAAGATAGAGATTTTTAGGAGGGAGATATCCGAGATATCGGTAAGAAGGGCTTTTGCGGTCATTTCCCTATCCCTATTGGTCATTGGATTGGGCATTATTTTGATTTCTGTTTTTGACGGGAACAAAAAGTTGTTGGACATTGCTTTTGAGTGTTTTTCGGCCTATAGCACGGTTGGATTGAGTCTTGGCATAACGGCTGATTTGAGTGCTGCCAGTAAATTTGTGATCATTGTGGTCATGTTTTTGGGAAGGGTGAGTATGTTGACCCTATTGATTGCCGTGTTCAAAAAAGTAAAAGAGAAAAATTATAAGTATCCGGTGGAGGAACTCACCATCAATTAAAAGTCAGGCTTATGAAATATATTGTTGTGGGATTGGGAAGCTTTGGGGCCTCTTTGGCGGCAAAATTGACCGAGGCAGGAAATGAAGTAATCGGTATAGACACTAACATGGATCGCGTAGATCATTACAAAGAATATATTTCCCATACCATTTGCATGGACGCCACGGACGAGTTTACGGTGGCCGGACTGCCCTTGAAGGATACCGATATGGTTGTAGTGGCCATTGGGGAAGATAAAGGGGCCAGTGTTATGGCCACAGCATTGTTCAAGAACCTTCAAGTGAAAAAGTTGATCAGCAGATCCATTGATACCTTGCATGAAAAAGTACTCCATGCCATTGGTGTGGACGAAATAGTACATCCAGAGGAAGAATCTGCGGAACGCTGGGCAAAAAAATTATGCTTGAAAGGAGTGGTAGACTCTTTTGAATTAAACGATGATTACAGCATTGTGGAAGTAAGTGTTCCTTTAAAACTTCACGGGAAGACCATTAAGGACAGTAATATTCGCGAGCAATACAATCTTTTGGTGTTGACCACCATTGCCAATACTACGGAACGAACTATTGTGGGCAAGGTGAAAAATGTTACCGAGGTAAAAGGTGTTGCCAATCCCAACAGTGTGCTCAACAAGGATGATCTGATTGTGGTATATGGCGCCAATAAGGATATCAAAAAATTCTTGAAGGACTAAACCTTAAGGTTTAAAATTGTATCACTTTTACTTTTTAGGGTTCGAAATCAATTGAGGCCGTATTCCGTCAAAAGTCATGATAATGTTTTTGATGGTTCCGTCCGGGTTGAATTCCATTTTGTCGATACACACCACCCGATGGTCCCTGTCCAAATTAGGGATGGGCCTACGGTGATAGATCATATACCAATCATCTGTCCCTGGAACCTGGATAACGGAATTATGCCCCGCACCTGTGGCAATCGAACGATCGGCCTCTAAAATGGTTCCGATCCTTTTAAATGGGCCTCTTGGACTATCTCCCATAGCGTAGGCCACTTTATAGGTATCATTGGTCCATCCACCTTCGGACCACATCAAATAATAGTTTTTGTTTCTCAAAAACATCAAAGGGCCTTCCACGTATCCCTCGGGAGTGATTTCTTTAAAAATTTCGCCATCTTCAAAAGGGACAAACCCTGTGAAATCATCATTTAAAATCCCCATATTGCAGTGGCTCCATCCTCCATAGAAGAAATAATGGGTGCCATCCACATCCTTAAAGACAAATTGATCAATGGGTTGGGCACCATTGTAAAAATCAGAAACCAGAGGTTTTCCCAAATAATCCTTGAACGGCCCAGCGGGTGATGCCGAAACGGCAATACCAATGCCCCCATAATGGTTGATGTCGTTTTCAGTATCCCACATGGGTCCCCCAGGTCGTTGCACATCATTGGCAGAGAAAAAGAGAAAATATTTCCCATCCTTTTCTATGGCTGCGGGTGCCCAAATGGCCTGTTTGGCCCATTTTATAATACTGGTATCCAAAACGTGGGAATGTTTTTTCCAAGTAACCAGGTCCCTTGATGAAAAGGCATCCAAAAATAATTGGTCTGTATATTTAGCAGAAAAAGTAGGATAGATCCAATATTCTTTCCCAAAAACTACTCCCTCGGGATCGGCGTACCAACCTTCAAAAATAGGATTGCCGGAAGTTTGTTTTTCTGCTGTACCCTGATAGGATTTACAACCTAAGGCCAATATTGATGATAATGCAAGGAAGAAAGCTGATGACCGTAATTTGCGGGTTGAATTCATTTAAATGGTTTAGTCGGTAATTTAATAATTTATGTTCTGTCCTTGACAGGGATAACGAACTTGAGTCCAGACCAAATCTCGCTAACAGCGCAGACTTTAATATCCACTAGGCCATTGCGCAATCCAATCTCACGGACCACATTTCCATCCAGGTCAGTCGGCATTTTAGATATTTTCTTAGGCCAAGAGATCCAGATTGCCCCACGCTGTTCAATCTCTTGTCGAAGCTTACGGATATCTTGTTCCAGTTGGTCCTTACTATCCGAAAAGTAATGGATAAGATCCTTTTTGAAAGAGGTGTCATCAATCCATTCCAAGTCGTTTGGCAAATCCGAAAATAAACCAAAATACTCATTTGGCCTATTCAATACTGAAATTTTGAACCCTGGTTTTATGCCCATTTTTTTAGCCAAGGGAGTGCCTGAATAGCCTTCGGTCATTTTATCTCGGTTTTAGAGTATTGATGGATAACGGTTTGAATCTGGAAGATACAAACTTAATTGGCAAGGGAAAAGCGGATTTTTTGTTTGGATTTCATCAAAAATGGTTTGAAAAATGTAGGAAAGGGTCCTGAAATCTTAGTAAATTGCAATATGTACGCGTATACATAACGGGAAATTATGGTAGTAAACGATAAAATTTATCTTGATTATAACGCTACAACACCAGTAGATCCAGAAGTGTTGGAGGCCATGCTGCCCTATTTTTCCGAACACTTTGGCAATGCTACCAGCGATCATTCCTATGGATGGTATGCCGATGATGTCGTGGAAAATGCACGTACCCAAATTTCAAGGTCGCTGGGTTGCCGTCCAAGTGAAATCATTTTCACTTCTGGTGCCACGGAAGCTGCCAATTTGGGCTTGATGGGATTCTGTAAAGCAAATCAGCATAAGGGAAATCATATTGTTACCTGCAAAACGGAACACAAGGCTGTATTGGAAACCATGAAGGCCTTGGAAAGCCAAGGTTTGCAAGTGACCTATTTGGATGTGGACAGCCAAGGGAGCATTGACTTGGAACAGTTTCAAAAGGCTTTGTTACCTACGACCATTTTGGTGTGCCTTATGTTGGCAAACAATGTAACAGGTGTCATCCATCCCATGAAACCAATTGCTAAAATTGCCCACGAAAATGGTGTTGCGGTCATGTCAGACATCACCCAGGCCGTTGGGAAAATTCCTGTCGACCTGAAAGATTTAAATGTTGATTTGGCTATTTTCTCTTCCCATAAAATATATGGCCCGAAGGGAATAGGGGCCTTGTACCTGAACAAAAAGAATCAAATAAAACTGGAAAAGCATCTTTTTGGTGGAAATCAGGAACAAGGGTTACGCC
>Ga0114901_1001100_pt1 | contig 16056 bp, 12 predicted proteins | sample MalvireepMed_s16_FD_89686 | JGI IMG/M metagenome (GOLD analysis project Ga0114901, IMG submission 89686) | Marine viral communities from the Global Malaspina Expedition - Malaspina viral metaG DeepMed_s16 | ecosystem: Environmental > Aquatic > Marine > Oceanic | place: Mediterranean Sea... | reverse complement strand
GTAGTGTCCTCTCACTATACTTTTCCGAAAGGAATCCGGCCGGTACGGACATGATTCCATAAGCTATAAAAAAAGTGAACGGGAGTAAGCCTGTCAATGTCAGGCTAAGGTCAAAACTGTCCTTCACATCTACTATAATAGAATTGAGGATATTGGTTATGAATGATATTACAAAGAATACCAGCATTACCAGGCCGATTATATGATAGTATCTCTTGGTCGTGGACTTGCTATTCTCCATTGATGGTCAGTTGGTTATTTATCTGGATTTCTTCCTGGGTTTGGTTTTGGGGTTACTTGCCTCCCAACGTCTGGAACAGTTGTTTTAGTTCCTCTTCGGTGGGTTGTTTTCCATATTCGCAGATTTCAAAGAATTCTATCTGCTGTACTTTGGACATGTCCCTGCCTGGATACCATTTTTTTGCCGCTTCCAAGGTGCTTGCATCAGGCTTTCTGTTCATCCACTTGTTCTTCAACCATACCAAACGTTCCTGTTCACCGGTAGGAATGGTAGAAAGGTCTGTACCTGTTGTCCATGGCAACCACTCGAACATTTGGGAATCATGGGAGGCCAATCCTTTTACTTTGGTGTCAATGACATCATCTACAATGACGGCAATATCTTTTTGGAATGGATATGGCTTTTGAAAATGATCGCTCATATAAAGAAAAACAGGATTCTTTTTAAGAGGAGGCGTGTCTGGGGCAACATTGGGAACAATATTCATATAAGCTGCATCCTGAACAACGGAGCCGGCGTTTCTATGATCTGGGTGATAATCATTGGGCCTAAGTCCCAATACAATATCGGCATCCCATTCACGGATACGACGGATGACCTCTAGCCTCACATTCAATGTAGGGAAGAGTTCACCATCATGGTTGTCCAGTACTTCATATTCCGCAATACCCAATGCCTTGGCGGCATCCTTTGCCTCTTGTCTGCGTTTTTTGGCCAAAGGCCCACCACCCATGCTCTGGTGACCAGCATCCCCATTGGTAAGCGCCAGGAATTTCACGTTGTGTCCCATTTTTGCAAATAGGGCCGCCGTGCCTCCAAATTTAGAATCGCAATCATCGGGGTGCGCCCCAATGGCTATAATATTCAATACTTTTTTTTCTTGTGCCTGCATCAATGTGAAGGCAAGGCTTAAGCATAATGCCAATGTTAATTTTCTCATTTTTACTGTATTTATTCATTAAATTTTTGAAATCGATCCACTGGTCACATCATTTGACGCCACCTATTTATTTCGTTTTTCATCATTGATCAGTGTTGATGGGTGCCCATAGTACTAAGTAGGCAAATCATGGTATGGGAACCTATCAATCAAACTAACACAACAATGAAAAAAGAACTTGTTTTAACTAATTCATTTTTAATTCTGTACGAAGTTGGGGTTAATGTCCATTTCGCGTTGTGGAATAAAGAAATACTCACGCGTTGCCGTTATCACCGGTTCTGCCTCCATAACCTTGCTAATGGCATTGAATCTTCTTAAATCGGCCCATCTATGGTTTTCAAAGGCAAGTTCTACCCTTCTTTCATGGAGCAGTTTCTCCTCGAATGTACCTGGAGTGGCGGCATTTATCCCTACTAAATCCGCTCTTTCCCGTACTTCATTGATCAAATCATAGCTTTCATCCGTTTCACCCAATGCCTCGGCCAACATCAAAAGAACATCTGCATATCTAAAGACAACAAAGTTGATGTCAGAATCATTCTCAATAGCTATGTCTGCCTGATACTTTTTAATGTATAGGGCTTCCACCACTTCGGCATCTAGGTTTACAAAAGAATCTCCCATGGAGGAACCGTATCTGGAATCACCATCCTCATAGGCCTCTTGCATGGATACCGTAGGTCTGTTCCTTCCATAACCGGCACCTACTTGTAGGGCCGAGCTTGGAGAAAAATCGTTGGTGAACAAACTCCCTTGGCCAATACCTCCACTTATAAACTGTATCTCAAATATGGATTCTTCATTATTCTCGTTATCTATACCCCATAAATCAGCATATTCAGGTACCAGATCATATCCGTAATTTGCAATGATCCTACGCAATACAGTTTCAGCTGCCCCCTTGTTACCCAAGGTAAGCTGTACCTTAGCCAATAGTGTTGCCGCAGCCCCTTTTGTGGCCTTACCTACACTGCTGGAAGGGTAGGAAACTGGAAGATAACCTTCCGCCGTTTCCAAATCTGTGACCAATTGTTGCAATACAACACTTTCCGATACTTGAACCAATTCATCACCGGCCACATAGGGTTCCAATTGCAAGGGAACGTTACCAAAGGCAATGGCCAAATGATAGTACATCAAGGAACGGATAAATAGAGCTTCCCCTGCAATCCTATCGCGAGTGGCCACATCCATTTCTACATCTGGGATACGTTCCAAAATAACGTTGCAATTTGCAATCACCTTGTAGGATTCACTCCAGGCAGTTGACACCTGTTCGTTCAACGCGTCCTCTGTAAAAGCATTGATCTCCGTATACTGTCTTGCAAGACCGGTTGCATCAGGTCCTTGATCAGTATTGTCGCTCCTCATTTCAAACATGGTCCAATAACCGCGTCCGTAGATACCTGTGCTCTGTAAACCCCTGTAACTGGCATTGATGGCCACTTCAAAATCATCAGCAGATCGGTAGAAATCTGCCTCATTTCGATTGGAGATCGGTGCCAGGTCGGTAAAATCTTCGCTACAGCCTACAAAAAGGGCCGTACTCAGTATTATATATAGTATTCGTTTCATTTTTTTCCGTTTTTAGGTTAGAACTTTAAGTTTATTCCCATTGTAAAGGATTTGGTCAATGGAAAAGCCCCGTAATCTTCTCCCGGAGTCAAACTATTTGTTGTGATACTACTTACCTCGGGATTGTAGCCCAAATAGTCCGTAATGGTGAACAAGTTGGTACCTGTAATGTAGAAACGTAGTCTTTGGATCTTACTACCGAACAGATTATTGGTAGGCAAGGTGTATCCTAGGGTAACATTTCTCAAACGGATATAGGATCCATCCTCTACTTGAAAAGATGATGGCCTTTGGTTATTACCATGGTTACCAGTTCCCCTGTCCGCCCTTGGAACCCATCCATTACCTGGATCGGATGCAGATCTCCAACGATTGTTGAACGCGGCATAGGAATTAAAATTGGCTTCCCCGTTCAACAGGTGTCTTCCGGTTAGGTTAAGGATTTCGTTACCCTCAACTCCTTGAACCAGAAAACCGAAATCAATATTCTTGAACTTAAATTTATTATTGATACCCCAGGTGAAATCTGGGAAATAGCTTCCTGTTACGGTTCTATCATCAGGGGTGATCTGTCCGTCTCCATCAATATCCTTGAATTTAAAATCACCAGGTCCAGGGTTAGGAGCTTGGGTATCAAAAGGAGCATTGTCAATTTCCTCTTGGGTCTGATAAATACCCTCTACAACATAACCATAATAGCTGCCTATGGGATCACCTACCCTTGTTACGTGACGAATTCCTGCACTACCGGTAGAATAGATGGGCTCATTTCCTTCATTCAATGCCAAAACCTCATTTTTGTTTGTTGAGAAGTTGATATCGGTATCCCAGCTAAAATCGCCTACAAAGTTTTTGGTGCTCAATGCAATCTCAAAACCTTTGTTCTGAACCTTTCCAAGATTTCTCAAAGTGGTTTCAAAACCGGATACGGAAGAAATGGCAACGTTCAACAATAGATCCCTTGTTTTGGTGTCATAATAATCCGCCAACACGAACACCCTGTTATTGAAGAGTCCCAATTCCAGACCTACATCAACCTGTTCGGATTTTTCCCAAGTTAAATTTGGGTTAGGAATGGTAGATTGAACAATACCGTTGACCTCATTACCTGCCAAGTTGTAGTTTTGGGGAGACAAAAGTCCTACGGCACCATAGTTTGGTATTTCAAAGTTACCCGTCTGTCCCCAACTCATTCTTAGCTTTAATTCAGATATCGTTTCCGAAGATGATAAGAAGGATTCTTCGTTCAAACGCCATCCCACTGAGAATGAGGGGAAATATCCTGTTTGATTGTTCTTTCCAAAACGGGAAGATTTATCGGAACGGATGGTCCCCGTAAAAAGATATTTGTCCTTAAAACTATAGTTGACCCTAAATAGGGAGGAAAGCAACGACCACTGTTCCTTTACCGATGTTCCGGCATAAACCTGCCCACCGCTAATGGTAGTCACCAAATCATCTGGGTAGTTATTGGCCACTACCCTTTCCAATCGTACATTGTCCCTTTGGGCCGTATATCCCAAGACCGCATCCACATAGTGGTCCCCCAATTCCTTTTTCCAGCTTAAAGTATTCTCCCACAACCAGTTGGTTTCAGTAGAAGAGGATGCCTGACCATAAGGATTACCTACAGTAGAATTACGAAGCAACAAGGTGTTGGCCCTGTAAAAATCTTGGTTGAACAAATTGATATAAACACCACCAAAAGTCTTAAAGCTTAGTTCGGGAAGGATATCGTACGTCAAACCAAGGGTTCCCCTGTTTTGAAATTGGAAAATCTGATCATCCACCCCTTCGATGATGGCCAACGGGTTACTGGCAGTTGTGGTTCCACCGCCCAAATGGGATTGGTTGTTCAATTGGTTTATAGTACCATCCTCATTGTACGGTTTTACAACTGGGGAATGTACTATGGCCGAGTACACAATTCCTGGAGGCGTTGCAAAATATGGAGAATTGGCAGGAACCCTTTGGTTCTCAGTCACAGTGGGTGACAATCTCACATCCAGGTTCAGTTTTTCGGTCAATTGGGAATTAAGGTTCAATAAAACAGAATACCTTTCAAACTTGGATTTCTCAATTATTCCGTTTTGGGAAAAATATCCTGCGGATGTATAAAAACTTGTTTTGTTCCTGATTGGGGAAGCGTATGAGAAGTTATAGCTCTGTACAACACCTGTCTTAAAAATCAAGTCTTGCCAATCGGTATCGGTACCATCCCAGTTCACATAGGCTTCTGGCATTTCATAGTTTGTATTGCCACGGTCACCGGGCCCGATCGGATCATCCGCGGAGGCACCAGGAACATCCACTAGATAATTGTTGTTCCTTGCATCCCTCGTATAATCGATGAGTTCCGGAGCGTTCATCAAATCGATCTTATTGGCTACCGATTGGATGCTAACATAAGAATCAAAAGAGAACACTCCTTCTTCTGTACTGGATCCTTTTTTGGTTGTTATCAATAACACACCATTACCTCCCCTAGATCCATAAATGGCAGCAGCACTTGCATCCTTCAATACCTGCATGGATTCAATATCATTTGGATTTAAGGTTGCCAATGGGTTGATTGTAGGGGGTTGAAAAGCCTGTGACTGGTTGGACAAAGATCCTAATTGGCTGGAAGAAGTCAGGTTACGGGAAATTGGAATTCCATCCACAACGAACAACGGATCGTTTCCTGCAGAAATAGAACCCGATCCCCTAATCCTAATATTTGGGGCGGCACCCGGCTCTCCAGAAACTTCCTGCACCTGTACACCGGAAACTTGACCTATCAAGGCACCTTCTGGTGTAATGGTCGGAACATTCACAATTGTTTCTGGCGTAATGGACACCACAGAACCTGTAACCTTTGTTTTTGCAAGGGTACCATATCCTACTACCACTACTTCCTCCAATGCAGCGGCATCCGGTTCCATTTTAACGGTTACCGATGTCTGTCCTGCAACACTCACTTCCTTGGGCTTGTACCCGATATAGCTAACCAATATAACGGTTACCCCAGATGGAACGGAAAGTTCAAATTTTCCATCAAAATCCGTAGTGGTCCCTACTGTTGTTCCTTTGGCCACAATACTTGCGCCCGGCAATGGAACTCCTGCCTCATCCAATACAGTTCCCGAAAGCACGGCCTGCAGTTCTTGGATTTCAATTCTTTTCTTGGCCAACAATGAGGGCAAAGTTGGCTCGCCAATTTTCTTGATTACAATTTGCCTTGCAATCACCTCATAGTTTAACCCAGAATCCCTAAAAAGCTGCTTTAAGAAGTCCTCTATACAAAGGTCCTTGCTTGCGATGGTCACACTTCTATTAAGGTTTACCTCAGAGGCTTCGTAGAAAAATTTGTATCCGGTAGATTTTGTGATGGTTTCAAAAATGTCGCCAATCCTTTGATTTTCAAAGTTCATGGTAACAACATCGTCCTGTGCACAGTTGGCTGCGTTGCCAAAACTAAAGAGAAGCAACAAGGACAAACAACACAATACATTTTTACTGAGCCCTCGGACCCAGGTACATAAAGTTTGGTTTTTTTTCATGATTATTTTAGTCTAGTCAGTTAGTATTTGTTTATTGGTCATTTCATTTTTTCACATCATAGACATTATTTTTTTGCGGTTCCGTAATGGTTATTGTATTTCCTACCTTGGAATAACTGAAATGGGTATGGGCCTGTATGGTCCTTAGGATGCGGTCAAGATCTTCCTCATCGAACATACCGGTGAACCTTCGTTCCCCAAGTTTTTCATGTTTGTTGACAATCTTTATATTGAATTGCCTCTGCAGTCTTTTAATGATTTCTGACATTTCCTCGTTCTCAAAGGACAAAATTCCCTGAGTCCATGAGATATACGGGGTAACATCCACGTTTTCAATCAAAAATTGATCGCCGACTTCTCCTTTACTGGAAGCTCTTTGGGAGGGTTTTAGCATTTGCAGGTTATCGGCCAAGGTATTATCCGGAGACCCAATCCCCACGGACCCCTCGACCAGAACAACTTCTGCAACATTGTCCTCAGCATAGGCCGAAATGTTGAATACCGTACCAAAAACCTGGGTATACATACTTTTTGTTCCTACTATAAAGGGTTGTTCAGGGTTTTTGGCCACCTCAAAAAATGCCTCACCTTCCAAGCGCACCTCCCTTTTATCCATACCCGCAAAAGAAGACGGATATGTAAGTGTGGAACCGGAGTTGAGCATAACCACAGATCCATCTTGGAGAGTTAGGGAAAGACTTTTACCGAATGGTACCCGTAATACATTCATTTTTGACCTTTCCTTTGAATCTGCCATATCGTTTTGTGATAGAACACCTTTTTTCAAGGAAACAACTGTTCCCCCACTCTTACTTTTAACGGTCACGTCAATATCGGGGTCAAAACTTATAACTTCACCATTGTCCAATTGAAGTGTTATTTGGTTCGGGTCCAATCGGGGTTCCGTTAGGGACGATGCATTTCGGGCAACCATGAAATAGACCGAAGAGCCCAACAGAACCACCACCGCAGCGGCATACTTCCACACGCGCTTATCCGTAAACAACCTGCGAACCTTTTTGCTTTCCTTTTCTTTGATGGTCTCCAAGAATTGTTTGAAAGCTTCTTCGGATTCCCATGATGATCGGTTTTGGTAGTTGATCAGGAAATCGGCCTGTACCAATTTTTTAAAAACCTCTTGATTGTTCCCTTTTTTTACCCATTCATACAAAATGGTCATTTCTTCAGCGGAAGCCTCCTGGTTAATGTACTTGGTTATAATCCTCCGGATGTCGAGTTTGGTCATTGGATATCTTTTATCTCTTTATACAACAGACGTGGTTTTTTTAAAAAACCCTTACCACATCGTAAAATTTTAACATTTAAGATGATAAACAGACTGCGAAATCCTTAAAAACCAATAAAGAATTAATTGTTGGATATAGCGTAAAGCCTAGAAGAATATTGAGAGTTGGGCCTTTAGGCGCTTAAGGGCCTTGGTCATATGCACTTCAACGGTTTTAATGGAAATATGTAGTTTTTCTGAAATTTCCTTGTATTTGAGCCCTTCCTTTTTACTTAAAAGAAACACCATTTTACACTGTTCCGGTAAATTCTCGATTTCAGCTTCAACTTTTTTGAGGCGTTCCTCGAACAAGGAGGTATCGGTCTCCAACATATCAAGATAGGCTTCCTGTTTTAGGCTTTCCAAAAGTTCATATTCCTTTTTTTCCTTCCGCTTGCCATCGATGAAAAGATTATAAGCAATCTTAAAGAGGTATTTTTTAAGACTTTTTTCTTTTAAGAAGAGTTTTTCCCTATTGGACCATAGTTTTATGAAGGATTGCTGCACAATATCCTCAGACAGTCCCAGATCTCCAGAAATGGCAGCCATATAATTGCAAAGTTCCTGATGATATTGCTTAAACAAATGGCCATAGGCTTCCTCGGAGCCTTTTCTTAGCTCTTGAACGAGATAATTTTCGTCATGATAGCTATTGCGGTCCATTTGGTTTATAAGTTTTTCCCAATATCCGTACATCCGCACTGGAGTTTGGGGCTATTCTTTATTTAAATCTTTCGGTCTATGACATACCTGGCCTCTTCAACCTGAACAGTTTCCTTGGTTAGATGACGCCAACGATACCGTTCAGAAAATTCATGGGTCTTGCCTTCCACTACATCCGCTGCCATTGGTCCTAGTAAGGGGGCCATCTTCAACCCATGGCCGCTCCCACCCGAACTAACAGACAGACCTTTTATTTTAGGATGGTTGTCAATCCAAAAATGCCCATCCAATGTATCCGTGTACAAACATTTTCGGGTATACACCAATGGAGCGTTTGCCAATTCTGGAAAGGTTCCCGCCACAAAAGACCTCATCTCACTAACCTCCGCATCGGTAACATGCCTGTTCCCCCTCTCAGGGTCAATGGTATTGCCATTGGAGTGCTTGGCGATCTTAATGATGCCCTGTTGCTTTAAATAAGGAAATCCATACCACCCAGTATTGGAGATATCCGCTGTAAAAACAGGTAACTTTTCGGCATCAAAATTCCTTTGATCAAGTGGGCGGAGCCAAAAAACGGGATGACCCGTGGATTTCATATAAGGTTTCAATTCGGGCAACAGTACCGGAGTATGTACCCCTGCGGAAACCAAAACATGTTCTGCCCCATACTTTTTGTCCTGTTCTGTACTTACTCCTTTTATTGCGCCATCAATCACATCAAATCTATTCACTGTCTGTCCTTCAAGAATTTCCACACCAAGTTCCCTGGCATGTGCATATAACGTGGTCAAAGTAAGGGTTGCATCCGCATATCCTCCTATCGGATTATAGATGGCCTCGGTATACGCCTTGCAATCAATCGCAGGAAATTTTTTCGATATTTCACTTGGCAACAAGCGTTCAGCACCATACCCCTTTTTCAACAATTCATGGTAACTGTGCTTTTCAAAGTCCTGTCTTCCACTTTCCAAAGATTCTTTGCAAAGCATTAAAAACCCCACTTCATGATAGAGGGTTTTTCCAAAGAAAGCATTCCATTCTTTCCAAATTCCAATAGCCCTTTCAGCCATTGTAAAGTATTCGATATCGGAACCATATTCCATCCTTACTGCCTTGGTAACGTCCATGGATGCTGCCAAATGGTGAGGCACGGAATCTAGATTCAACAGGCATACCTTGTATTTTCTTTTGGCCAGTTCCACAGCTGCGGTTATACCAAATATTCCTCCCCCAACAACAAGAACATCGTATTTCTTCATAGCATCACCATTTGGGGCTTTGTCAATCCAAGGTGTTCAATTAGGGAATTCGCAATAAACAGCAAATGCCCCAAACTGCTCCGGTTGGTAAACCCCACATTTAGAACATTTTCCATAATCAACATAAAAAATGAATCAACAAATTATAAAAAAATCTTCAATTAACAACATTACTGTTGTTTTTTGTAAAAAAGTAATATTAATATTGTTTTTTAAGGCTTTTATATTGCTTATATTCGCTAATTTTCTAATTATGAGCACACAACAAATCAAGGATATCTGTATTTCCCAGCTTTCCAGGAAAAGAAAATTGGTGATCCAATTTGCCTTGGATTTTCCGGACAAGGTGGTTTTGATGAGGATGGAGGAATTTGCAGATCATTTGGGGGTTAATCCGGCCACAGTGGTAAAGGCATGCAAGGCCGTTGGCCTCAATGGTTTTTTTGAGTTGAAGGAATTATTGAAACAAGAGGTGCAACTGACCAGGATCGACTCCGTATTTACCGGAATGATCCGTGAAGTAAGATCCCAAAACAATCCACAAAAAGTGGCACAAGATGCCATATTGGGGGACATCATGATGTTGCAAAAAACCTATGAAGCGATATCCTTTGATGTTATAGAAAAAATCGCTCGTGCCATCATTGGTTCCAATCACACCTACATAGTGGGTTTGGGCCATCTTGGATTAGTGGCTAACTATATGGAGCGTATCTGTAGATCGGCTGTTTCCCATATTCATGCAAGCACCGAATATCATGGTGAACTTTTTTTGAATATGGAACACTTTTGTGAGAGGGATGTTGTGGTGGGCATCTGTTTGGACAAATGTCAGAACCAAACAATTGACGCCTTAAGATTTGCCAAGGATAGAAACGCCACTACGGTGGCCATCGTAGATTCCGACCTGTCCCCATTAATGGGCGAAAGCGACCTGTCCATCCTAATCAATAGTTCCCATAGTTTTTACTTTGGTGGAATGGTTGGGGCCTATAGCGTGGTGAATGCCATTTTTTATAGCATGGCCAATATACTTAAAGAAGAGACCGTTAACCGGTTCAAGTTTTTCAGGGACATGTCTGAAAAGGAGAATGTTTATAAGCATTGATGCTCATAAAAAAATATTTGAACCATTACAATAATGGCCCTCCAGTTCTAATTTTATCAACCGTTTTAATACACCAAGTTTACTGAAACACCTTGGACAACTTTTTATAAAAATCCCTTTATTCCCAGAATTTCCCTCTTTAATCTTCAAAAAAAGAGTTGCCTTAAATCTCTCCCGTTCAATTAGACATGGATGATCTCGTTGAAAAGTCTGAAAGGTGAAAAATCATAATTCATTTGCCCGTTCTTAGCCTAGCTTATCCTTGAAAAAGTCAATGGTTCTCGTCCAGGCCAATTCAGCAGATTCCTTGTCGTATCTGGGGGTAGTGGTATTATGGAAACCATGATTGACATTTGGATATATAAAAACGGAATATTCCTTTCCGTTTTCCTTGAGTGCTGCTTCATAAGCGGGCCATCCGGCATTCACCCTTTCGTCCAAGCCTGCGTATTGCAGCATCAATGGGGCGTTTATCTTATCGATATCTTCCGTGGGTTGGCCACCATAAAAAGGTACTGCTGCTTCCAAATCAGGCACTTTTACAGCCATCATGTTGGAGATCCATCCACCAAAACAAAACCCCACCACACCAATTTTACCACTACAATACTCATGAGCCTTCAAATAATCGAATGCTGCTATAAAATCTTCCAGCATCTCATCACGGTTCCTTTTTCGCTGCATTTCCCTTCCCTCGTCATCATTGCCGGGGTAACCTCCAAATGGGGTAAGTGCATCTGGGGCTATGGTAATAAATCCTTCCAATGCCGCCCTTCTTGCTGTATCCTCAATATAAGGATTAAGTCCCCTGTTCTCATGTACCACCACAATTCCCCCTAGTTTACCTTTGGCATCCTTTGGCTTTGATAGCAAAGCTTTGATTTCTCCACCACCCTTTGGAGAATTGTAGGTAATATAACCAGAATCTAGCTTGGGGTCATTCTTGTCCACTAACATGGTGTCCACATAGTTCGGCATCAAAAAACTCATGAGTGAGGCAACTGTAACACCCCCAACAGCATATAAACCAAGCTTTTCAATGAATTCCCGTCTTTGGATCTTGTTATGTGCATAATCATCGTACAGGTCGAATACCTCCTGTTTGATATCTTCTTTTTTTAGTTCTTTCATGATGGATGTTGTTTGCTTATCATTAATGTTTTAAAGTGGCTGTAATCCATATTTTTCATATTGCTCCAATAAAAAACATGAAAGCACCCCCTTAAATGGGCGTACATGATTTTACGGCCACGGAAAGTAATGCCGGGACGTACAGATTTTAGCCCTATTTTCCACTTTTAAAGAGCCGTAGGTCTTGCACGGGTTACCAACATGTATTAAAGTAAATGAAAATTACCCAATCCATTATATTTGGAGTTCACTTTTTTGCTTGATTTCGGTTGGACCATTGATCTTTTTGGGAGGGTGTTTGAAAAAATTAAAATAAACCAAAAAATAAAAAGCCAGACAATCCATGGATTGTCTGGCTTTCATTTTGTTATCTGATTGGGAGAACCAAAATCTATATACCGACCATGCGATAAACTGTATTTTAGACTTTTTTCCCTACCATGACATCAGGGGAAGGAACATCTTTATTCGATCTTGGCACCCATAAAACAAATGTATTCATGCAATGGTCATCAAGGAACCAAGGTGTAGGTAAATTCAATACTGGTTTGAATAATGCCCCCGTCCACATCTGTAATGTTATAAATATTGGAATATGAGAATTCCGTTGCTTCTTCGTTGAATTCCAGAGCGGTAATGTATAGCTGGCACGAGGTAACCAAGCTCAAATTTTTAGATCGTAATTGCCAAGTACCCCTGGAAGGGACGCTGTAATCACAATCATCCACGTTACGACCCACCTCATAGGTATAGCTGCGATCTGTTTTAAAGATGTAAACCACATCCTTCTCACATTCATCATATTGTGCAAAAATATCCTTTAAAGGATTGTCCGTATCATCATCAGTCAAATCAATCTCCTTTGCTGACATTACACCTGACAAGGTCCACTCCCCCACCAATGGCTCTTCCTCCGCAAGCAAGGCTCCGGTAAAATTTTCAGGACAATTATTTTCGCTCTCTGAGTTGCAGGAAAAAAGCATGGCACCTCCCAACAACAGAGTCATTACATTCAAAAATTTCATTTTCATTTTATTTTTGTTTTTTACCTAGGATGTTCAAAAGGAAAATTGGTTGTGTTGTCTGATAAAAAAAGTTTATTGGATCCTTGCGAAACTGGGTCCTTTCCCCCAAAGAAAGCCCATCAATAATAACTGGTATAGCAAGAATAGAACAGGTATCTCATTTAGGTTCAATTCAAGTTTGTATTGATAAAATTTGACATGGAGGCAGAATACGAAGACATTTTAATTATAACTCTGTCAATAAACATATGATAATCCAAATTTGGTAACTCACCTGTTGTTGTTAGTTTTGGTCCATGAATCATAACCAAAGATCTTCCTTCCCCGTTTTCTATTTAACCCTTTTAAAATTTAAACAACGTATCTAGTCCAAATGTTTTAAAATTATTCGGAAATTCATGAGAAGAAACTTTTATGGTTAAATGAAAGAATATTTAGTAAAGCCCATACCCACCAATCAATTGCACATTACCGGAAAGGCGGATGACCGGTTATGGAAAATAGCCCATATCCTAACTGATTTTGGTTCGCCTTGGTGTGACCCACCTGACACAGCCACAGAATTCAGGGCCTTATGGGATGATGAGAGCATTTATTTCATGTTCCAGGTTTTTGACACCAGTATCCATATAGACAAGAAGAGTACAGGTAATGAAAGTATAAATGTTTCCGACAGGGTTGAGCTGTTTTTTAGGCGAGATGATTCCCTTGATCCCTATTATTGTCTTGAAATGGACCCAACGCCAAGAATCATGGATTTTAAGGCATTTCCCAATCGGGTTTTCGATTTTAATTGGAATTGGCCCGAAAACAATCTAATCGTGAAATCCCACTCCGATTCGAAAGGGTTCATTGTAGAAGGCAGTATCAGCAGGGCATCTTTGGAAAAACTGCACTTGATCCAAAACAATAAAATTGAAACAGGGATATTTAGGGCAAAATATGTAAAAGTGGATGCTTCCGTATATGAACCCATTTGGATTGCATGGGTGGATCCCAAAACAGAAACTCCAAATTTCCATATTGCCTCATCATTTGGTACACTTATACTTGGGGAGCGGAATCCTAATTTTCCAGATAGGTAATCAAATTTTCAGAGTTCACAATACCGATGGGCAGTAGTTTTTTATTGGGTATTTCCTTGTTGAACAAAAAGTGCTCGATCAAATAAGTCAATCCAATATAGGTCTGGGTCTTTGGGCTCTGATGTATTAAAAATGAAATTTTGTTCTTCTTCAAAAGTTCATTGTTCCTATCCAAAAGATCATATCCTATGACCTTAATGTCTTTATGGCTATGATCCTGAAGAATCTCCACCAAATTGTATGATTTGGACGTGGTCACAAAAAAGCCCAAAGCTTTATTGTTCGATTCCAAAAAATTGGCCAAAGACCGGTCAGGGTTTGTTTGATCTACACTTAGGGTCAAAATCTTACGGTCGCTTCCTTTCAGTCCATTGAAATAATCCCTGAAACCCTTTTCCTTCTGCTGCATATGTATGGCATTGTTCAGTGTTTCATTAAAATGACAGATAACAATATCATGGTTATCAGGTACAAGGGTATGCATTAGTTTTGCGGCCACCCTCCCGCTTTGGTACAAATCCTGTCCCACAAAACTGACTGTTTGCTCCAAATCTATTTGACTATTGAAGGTGCTTACCACAATGCCTGCCGCTCTGTAATCTTCCACGGCGTTTATACTCTCCTTTTGAAAAAGTGGGGAAAGCAGAACAGCGTCGGGTGCCAGTTTCAAGATCTGTTCATTGACCTCCTTGAAGGATTTTGTGCTACTGGGGCCGTAAAAGAACAATTTGATGTCCACCAAAAAAGATCTAAATTCTTCTATGGCCTGCTTGACACCATCTACACAAGGAATCCAAAAGTTATCCTCCATGGGATCGGGTAAAACAACACAGATTTTGTAGACCTTATTGTTTTTTAGACTCTGCGCTATTGGATTGGGTTTGTAGTCTATTTCCTCAAGTATTCTCGTAACCTTTTCCAAGGCTTTTTGGGAAACCTTGCCTCTTTTGTGGATTACCCTGTCCACAGTGCCTTTTGATACTCCTGCTTGTTCAGCAATATCCTTGATTGTGTATTTCTTCATATTTAGGCAAATATATGATAATGTTTGGTGGCAAAAAACAATGTGTTCGAAAACACAATTTAGGTGTGCTCGAAAACATTTTTTTGTGTGTTCGAACACATTTTTAACCCATTTTCTTTTTTTATTAAAAAAAAACAGATACATTCGTTAGGATCGTGAGTCTAAATTTGATGATTTTTTAACAAAAAATTAATGAAGAAAAGACTTTTAACCAACACATTTTCAAATATTTAAATGAGAAAAATAATATCACTTGCCCCTGGAAGAACATGTCTGTTCGGTGACCATCAGGATTATCTGGGTCTACCTGTAATTGCATGTGCCATTAGCAGGAGAATAAAACTGACGGCTGTTGAAAATGGACTACAGGTCTTTAACATCAACAAACCGGATATCGACCAAAAAAGGGTTATCCCCATAAACGGGGACCTTGAGAACATAGAAAAAGGAGATCATCTACTACATACCCTTAAAGTGCTGAGACGTTACAATTGTATACCAGACAGAGGCTACGATATAGAGATAAAGGGAAATTTACCGATCAATGCGGGCACATCAAGCTCTTCTGCCGTTGTAGTGTCCTGGGTCAACTTTTTGATCGAAGCTTTCGGAATAGACACTGAGGTGACACCGGAATTGATCTCTCAGTTATCCTATGAGTCGGAGGTACTGGAACAAAAGGCTCCCGGAGGGAAAATGGATCAATATAGCATTGGCCTGGGCAATATCGTATTCATTGAAACAGGAGATGATTTCTCTTTTGAAGTAATAAATCAACCCTTACAGGGTATCATAATCGGGGAATCAGGTATCCCGAAAAAAACCTTGGGGCTCTTGAGTGAATTAAGGACCAAGGCGAGGTTGTCTATTGAGGCGGTAGAAAGTAAAATCAAAGACTTTGATATCAAAACTGCCAAAAAAGAGGACATGGAAAAATATTTGGTCCATGTTCCCGATGACCTGAAAAGTTATTTGTACGCGGCCATAACAAACCACGATATAACCCAAAGGGCATTGACTGAATTTAGAAAACCCGAACCGGATTTTCAAAGGATCGGCGCACTGATGAACGAACACCATGATATCCTCAAAAGCATTCTGAAAATTACCGTACCCAGAATTGATAAAATGATCGAGGGAGCCTTGAATGCGGGTGCCTATGGGGCAAAGAT
>Ga0114901_1001091_pt1 | contig 16180 bp, 14 predicted proteins | sample MalvireepMed_s16_FD_89686 | JGI IMG/M metagenome (GOLD analysis project Ga0114901, IMG submission 89686) | Marine viral communities from the Global Malaspina Expedition - Malaspina viral metaG DeepMed_s16 | ecosystem: Environmental > Aquatic > Marine > Oceanic | place: Mediterranean Sea... | reverse complement strand
GGCCAGTGCCGAGGCGCTCTTCAAACGGTGAACCGGCGCCCCGCCCCCTCCCCCCTTCAGGGTTCTTCCGGGCATGGGCAGTCTGGCAATTCCGGCGGTCGGGGCACACGCCTTGATCCGCTGTCGAGCAATGCCGACATAGGTTCGATATCGCTCCCGACCGGGAGCCTGGAGTAGTCTAATATGCCGTCTTTCGCAGCCGCCCTTGAAACCACCCTGCACAACGCGCTGACGCACGCGTCGGAGCGCCGGCACGAATATGCGACGCTGGAGCATCTGCTGCTCGCGCTGATCGACGATGAACATGCGTCCAAGGTGATGCAGGCCTGCGGCGTGGAACTGGGCGAACTGGGTGACGCCGTCACTCATTATCTCGACACCGAACTGGACAGTTTGAAGGTGGAAGGATCGTCCGACCCCTCGCCCACCAGCGGCTTCCAGCGCGTTGTGCAGCGCGCCATCCTGCACGTCCAATCCTCCGGCAAGGATGAAGTGACCGGCGCCAATGTGCTGGTCGCGCTCTTTTCCGAGCGCGAATCCTACGCCGTCTACTTCCTGCAACAGCAGGATATGAGCCGTCTCGATGCCGTCAGCTATATTAGCCACGGCGTCGGCAAGGGCACGCCCACGCCCGAGCGTCAGGAGACCAAGGGCGCCGCCGAGGAGGAAAAGAAGGTGCAGGACGGCAAGGGCAAGAAGGACAGCGCGCTGGAGCAGTTCACCGTCAACCTTAACGAGAAGGCGGACCGCGGCAAGGTCGACCCGCTGATCGGCCGCACGGCCGAGGTCGACCGCACCATCCAGATCCTGTGCCGCCGATCGAAGAACAACCCCCTCTATGTCGGCGATCCGGGCGTGGGCAAGACCGCGATCGCGGAAGGCCTGGCGCGCAAGATCGTCGAGGGCGAAGTGCCCGACGTCCTCAAGGAAGCGGTCATCTATTCGCTCGACATGGGCGCGCTGCTGGCCGGCACCCGCTATCGCGGCGATTTCGAGGAGCGGCTGAAAGCGGTCGTCACCGAACTGGAGAAGATGCCGCACGCCGTGCTCTTCATCGACGAAATTCATACCGTCATCGGCGCCGGCGCGACCAGCGGCGGGGCGATGGACGCGTCGAACCTGCTGAAGCCGGCGCTGTCGGGCGGCACGATCCGCTGCATCGGATCGACCACCTACAAGGAATTCCGCAACCATTTCGAGAAGGACCGCGCGCTGCTGCGCCGCTTCCAGAAGATCGACGTCAACGAACCTTCGGTCGATGACACGATCAAGATCCTGGCGGGCCTGCGCTCGGCGTTCGAGGAGCATCACCACGTCAAATATACGCCCGACGCCATCAAGGCGGCGGTGGAGCTGAGCGCGCGCTACATCAACGACCGCAAGCTGCCCGACAAGGCGATCGACGTGATCGACGAAGTCGGCGCGATGCAGATGCTGGTGGTGCCGTCCAAACGCAAGAAGACGATCACCCCCAAGGAGATCGAGGCCGTGATCGCGACGATGGCGCGCATCCCGCCCAAGACCGTGTCTTCGGACGACAAGAGCGTGCTGGAAAGCCTGACGACCGACCTCAAGCGCGTCGTCTTCGGCCAGGACAAGGCGATCGAGGTGCTGTCCTCCGCGATCAAGCTGTCGCGCGCTGGCCTGCGCGATCCCGACAAGCCGATCGGCAACTATCTCTTCTCCGGCCCCACCGGCGTCGGCAAGACGGAAGTGGCGCGGCAATTGGCGACCCTGCTCGGCATCCCGCTGCAGCGGTTCGACATGTCGGAATATATGGAACGCCATTCGGTCAGCCGCTTGATCGGCGCCCCTCCGGGCTATGTCGGCTATGACCAGGGCGGCCTGCTGACCGACGCGGTCGACCAGAATCCGCACAGCGTGCTGCTGCTGGACGAGATCGAGAAGGCGCATCCCGACCTGTTCAACATCCTGCTGCAGGTGATGGACAATGGCCGGCTGACCGATCACCACGGCAAGACCGTCGATTTCCGCAACACCATCCTCATCATGACCACCAATGCCGGCGCGTCGGACATGGCGAAGGAATCGATCGGCTTTGGCGAACTGACCCGCGAGGATGTGCAGGAAGACGCGGTGAAGAAGCTCTTCACCCCCGAATTCCGCAACCGCCTCGATGCGATCGTGCCCTTCGGCTATCTGCCGCCGGAAATCGTCGCCCGCGTCATCGACAAGTTCGTGCTCCAGCTGGAGCTGCAACTGGCCGATCGCGACGTCCACATCACGCTGGACGAAGACGCCAAGGCGTGGCTCACCAAGAAGGGCTATGACAAGCTCTACGGCGCTCGCCCGATGGGCCGTCTGATGCAGGAGAAGATCAAGCAGCCGCTGGCCGAGGAACTGCTGTTCGGCAAGCTGGTCCACGGCGGCGAGGTCCATGTTCACATGAAGGACAGCGACGGCGTCGAATCCCTCGCCTTCGAAATCACCCCCGCCGCTCCCAAGAAGGGCAAGAAGGGCGGCAAGGCCAAGGCCGCCGAAAGCACGAAATAACCGCCCTTATCGGCGTGGAAGAAGAGGCGGCTCGATCGGGCCGCCTTTTTTTTGGCTACAGGGTAGCGGGAGATGTCTAAACCTGTCGCCGCTTTGCAATTCTAACTGCGACTAAAGGAAGTCAACAGCGAGGAATGTGACCTCAAAGACCGCGATACGGCTCGCAAGCCACGCCATCACTGTCGCCGTCCATTTCACGACGATAGCCCGGCTCGCCACGATAGATAGGGGCAGTGCCGGCTGCGCGTGCCGATGCGCAACCGGGCCAATAGTCCCCAACCTGCGGTGATCGTGCTCGCATGACTCCGAAGCGGACAGCGATGGTTCCGGCCATCTTGACGATCTGGCTTCGGCCCTCCGCCGTCGCAGCGATGCTTGCGACGCCCGCTAAAAGGCCGACCGCCGCCCCCATGGATAGAACGCGCAAGGCCTCGTTACTTGCTCGCGAAGCATATCTGCGCGAATATCGACGCGAAGATCTGATTGCGATTGTCCGGTTCGGCTTACGGAACGACATCGACCTGACTTAGGCGAAATCTGTAAACAGCACCTTAAGCGGGGGTGCTGCGGCTGTGGCGGTGCATTGGACCAGTTCGATGCGATCCGCGCCCTCAATCCAGCACGTTCGGCAGATCCTCGAACCCCTTGCGCAGCGCCGCGCTCCAGCTTTGGGAGATCATTGCGAACTGCTCATTGTCCGCCTCGATCCGGGTGCGGACGCTGAAATCATAGGCGTCGGTCGGGATGACGACCAGGTCGAGCGGCATGCCGACCGACAGGTTGGAGCGCAGCGTCGAATCCATCGACACCAGCACCGCCTTGGTCGCATCCTCCAGGCTGGTTTCGCGGGCGATGATCCGATCCAGGATCGGCTTGCCATATTTATGCTCGCCAATCTGGAAGAAGGGCGTGTCCTCGGTCGCCTCGATGAAATTGCCGGCGGAATAGATGAGGTAGAGGCGCGGCTTGCCGCCCCGGCGCTGGCCCGCGATCATGATCGACGCGCTGGCGCCCGATCCGCCCATCTCGATATTTTCGCGATAGCGCTGCTGCATCTTCTGCATCGCCGCGCCGACGATCTGGGCGACGCGGTGCATGCTCTCGCAATTGAGGATGGTCTCGACCTCGGGGTCCAGCCCCGATTCCTTGATCGCCTTGCTCAGCATCGACTTCACCCCCTGGGTGATCGACAAATTGCCCGAACAGAGGAGCGTGATCGCCCGTTCGCCGGGCACATGATAGGTGAAGCTCTTCCGGAAGCGCGCGATATTGTCCATGCCCGCATTGGTGCGGGTGTCGGACAGCATGACCAGCCCCTGGTCGACGCGCACGGCCACACAATAAGTCACGGCCCCGCGGCCTCCTGCAATAAACCTAACCCGTCGAGTCGGGCGGCGGGGTGCTTTGTTGCTGCTGCCTTTGCAGCTGCCGTTCCTCGACTCCGTCCTCCGCCTGCGCGATACGGACGTCGGCGTCAATCCATATGTCGCCCGCGACCGTCACCGATCCGCGGATCGGCGCGGCTTCGTCCGCGTCCAGGCCGCTGGCGACGCGCAGATAGCGTTCGGTGACGCAGACCCGGTTGGACGGGTCGAAGCCTATCCAGCCCAGGTCGGGCAGCCAGGCTTCGGCCCAGCCATGGGTTTCGTGCAACGCCTCTTCATCGCCCGCCAGCAGATAGCCCGACACATAGCGCGCCGGCATGCCCAGGCTCCGGGCGGCGGCGATGAAGACCTGCGCATGATCCTGGCACACGCCCGCCCCCAGCGCGAAGGCGTCCGCGGCGCAGGTGTCGGACGTGGTGACGCCGGCGCGATACTGGACCGCGTCGCTGACCGCCGCCGACAGGGCATGCAGCGTCGCCAGCGGCCCGTCGCCGGCTGGCAGACCGCGCGCCATCGCCGCGATCGCATCCGACGCGCGCGTCAGCCGCGTGTCGCGCAGGAAATAGCGCGGATCGACCTTGCTGTTGAGATGACCGACGACGCCATGGCTTTCCCGCGTCTCCACCAGCCCTTCGGCCACGATCACCGCATGGTCCAGCCGGTCGTGCCGGATCCAGATCGCCTCCATTTCGCCATAGCTGTTGGGGCAAAAGCCGGCGAGCGGCTCGTCATTGATGCTGACCTGCCAGTCCAACACCTGCTGCGCGGGGGTATCGACCGGCATCAGCTTCAGGCGCATCGCCACGCGCCCCGCGCAGGCGGCGTAGCGATAGACGGTCTGGTGGCGGACGATCAGCTTCATCGCGGCGGCTCCCGTCCCGCCTCAACCGAAATGATAGGTCTGGGCGATTTCCGCGCCCAGCCTGTTGGTCATCATCAGCCCGTTCTGCACCGTTTCATGCAGGCCGCGACGGAAGATTTCGCCGCTGTCCTGGCTCTCCAGGCCAGCGACCAGATCCTTGACCGTATCGTGGCACGGCCCCTTGGCGTCATGCCAGCCCGCCAGCCGGTTGAGCCGGTAGGCGAGCTGGTCGTAGCAATAGGCGACGCTGCGCGGGAACAGGCGGTTGAGCATCAGGAAATCGGTGATCTGCCAAGGCGTGTAGGTGCCGCCATAGACATGGTGATAGGCCCGCGCGCCCGACAGGGCATAAAGCACCGACGTCCATTGATAATGGTCGCGATTGCCGCCGATCACCTCGGTTTCGGGCAGCAGGACATAATATTTGACGTCGAGCAGCCGCAGCGTCATCTGCGCCCGCTCCAGCGCCGAGCCCGCGCGCAGGAAATCGTGCCCCTCGTTGCGCAGCTGGCCCGAATGCGCCGCCCCGCGAAAGGTCATGACGCGCGTCTTCACCCAGTCGATCAGCGCGGGCAGCTGCTGGCGCGCTTCGCCCACATCATAGCTGTCCAGCTTGCGCCAGCCCTCGTTCAGCGCCTCCCACATGTCCTGCGTCAACATGGTCCGCGCCGATTTCGCGTTGGCGCGCGCCTTGAGCAGGCAGGACCGGATCGAGCTGGCATTGTCGAGGTCCAGCATCAGGAAGGATACCGCGTCGCTTTCGGTGACGCTCGACCCTTCGGGAAAGCGATGCCCCGCGCCGGTCGCGCGCACGACCGATCGCCATTCGTCGCGATGATGCGCGCCGGGCAGGATCGCCATGCGCTGCCCCATGGTCAGCAGCCGCGCCGTGGCTTCGGCCCGCTCCATATAGCGCGCCATCCAGAAGAGATTTTCGGCGGTCCGGCTCAGCATGTCGTCATCTCGCTCTTCGTCATCCGCGCGCAGGCGGGTAACCACCTCCGGTCCTGCCCCTTCCGTGCGCTGCCGGCAGACGCGTTCCCGCCTGCGCGGGAATGACGATGATGAGAGGGCAGGCCCACGCGGCTCATTCCTGCAGCACCCATGTATCCTTGACCCCGCCGCCCTGGCTGGAATTGACCACCAGCGATCCTTCGGTCAGCGCCACGCGGGTCAGGCCCCCGGGGACGAGGCGGATCTGCTTGCCGACCAGGCAATAGGGGCGGAAGTCGGCGTGGCGGCCGACCACCGCGGCGGGGCCCAGCGTCGGCACGGTCGACAGGTCCAGCGTCGGCTGGGCGATGAACTCGCCGGGATTGGCCTTGATCCGCTCGGCATAGGCCTCCACCTCCGCGCGGCTGGACTTGGGGCCTATCAACATGCCGTAGCCGCCCGACCCGTGGACTTCCTTGGCCACCAGCTCGTGCAGATGCTCCAGCACATAGGTCAGTTCGTCGGGCTTGGCGCATTGCCAGGTCTGGATATTGTCCAGGATCGGCTTTTCGCCCAGGTAGAAGCGGATCATCTCGGGCACATAGATATAGACCGCCTTGTCGTCGGCGATGCCCGAACCGGGCGCCGACGCCAGCGTCACGCCGCCATTGCGATAGACGTTGAAGATGCCCGGCACGCCCAGCAGGCTGTCGGGGCGGAACACCAGCGGATCGATATATTCGTCGTCGATCCGGCGATAGATGACGTCCACCGCCCGGGGGCCGAGCGTCGTCTTCATCCACACCCGGTCGTCGTCGACGAACAGGTCGGCAGGCTCCACCAGCTCCACGCCCATCAGGTCGGCGAGGAAACTATGCTCATAATAAGCGCTGTTGAGCGATCCGGGCGTCAGCACGACGACCACGGGATCGCCCTTGCACGCGGGTGGCGCGACTTCCTTCAGGCTCTTGAGCAGTTCGGCGGGATAATCGTCCACCGGCGCGACCAGCCCCTGGCCGAACAGTTCGGGGAACATGCGCGTCATGATCTCGCGATTTTCGAGCATGTAAGACACCCCCGATGGGGTGCGGCAATTATCCTCCAGCACCTCGAAACTGCCGGGGCCGGTGCGCACGATGTCGATGCCGACGATGTGGCTGTAGACCTTGCCGGGCGGAGTGAAGTCCGCCATTTCGGCCAGATAGGCGCTGTTCTTGTAGATGATGTCGGCGGGCATGATGCCGGCCTTCACGATCTCGCCCCTGTGATAGACATCGTGCAGGAAGGCGTTGAGCGCCCGCGCCCGCTGGCGAATGCCCTTGTCCAGGATGCGCCATTCATTGGCGGTGAAGATGCGGGGCAGCAGGTCGAAGGGGATCAGCCGCTCCGGATCGCCCCCCTCGCCGTAGACGGCGAAGGTGATGCCGATGCGCCGGAAAATCGCCTCCGCCTCATCCATCCGCCGATTGAGCCCCGCAATGCCGGTTCGCTCCACCCACTTCTGCACTTCGTCGTAACAGGGGCGTAACGACCCATCGGGCTCAAACATTTCATGGAAGGGCAAGTGAACGATCCTCCCTCGGCCCGGCGGCCGGTTGTGCGTTGCAATAGTAGTGCGCCGCGCCGTGGTGAATGCAAGGCAAAAGTGGCGAGCGGGCAAAAGGTTTCCATGGGCTTGACCATGATGGTGGAAAAGCCTGCGCCGTTCGTTTCTGCCCGCGACGGAACGCCGCGCGGCCGCCTGCCAAGATGCTGTCCGGCACCATTTAACGCGCCGCGCCAAAATTTTCACGCCCCCCGTTGACCCGCTCGCCAGCGCTGCGTATAGCGCCGCCTCACCGCAGGGCGAGCCGCCCGGCGAGGCCCTTTGGGGCGGAGTAGCTCAGCTGGTTAGAGCAGCGGAATCATAATCCGCGTGTCGGGGGTTCAAGTCCCTCCTCCGCTACCATTCAAGTCATTTATCGCTTTGTTTTCAAAGGATAAAATGACTTTTTTGGAAAATCGAAACCACATTCGTTCCCACATTTTGTGCGGGTCGGAATGGGCTGTTATGCCCCTTTCTGGGATCGTGTCGCGGCCTCCACTGGTGTTGCGGCTGTTTCTCCTTCTTGACTGCTTTGACGAATCTTGACGGTGCATCGCACCGGCTGTTGCGACGTTGCAGCGGACTTCCGGCAAGCGTCAATGGCATCGCGGTTGTCGCGCTGGATTTCGGCAGCATGCACAAGTGCATTCCATGCCTCCGGGCTGTCGCTTTGCATCATCCGTGCGCCTGCGTCCCAGCGAGAGGATGCGCCCACCATCCGCGCTGCCACGCGCTCGGGCCAGTGCCAGCTTTCGGGCATGGCACGGGCAATGGTGCCGGGAAGGAAGGACCATAGCAGGATACCTGCGAGCAAAGCTCCGCCTGCTACCTGGTAGAGCTGCTGGCGCTGCTCGGCGGCGGTGCGCGCATGGGCTGAGACGCTACGCATTTCCTGAGCGGCGTGATTCAAGTCGCTCCGGGCCTGACTGATCCTGTCCTGATCGCTGCGCCGCGCTGCCTCGGCTGCGGCGGCAATCCGATTGCCGATGCTGTTAGGGGTCATCTGCATCGCGGGATGACCAGCCATGCCCTTCAGGCTCTCGCTGATCGCGCCCATCCGCTTGGCCATGTCGGTCAGGGTCGCGCCGTAGTCGGGAATGACAATGTCTGCACGCTCAGCGGCAAGGTGCTGCACGGCCAGGCGCATCAGGGCCAACTCGCCCTCAAGGCGGGCAAACGCCTCGGCGGCGGGATCGGTTACGGTAACCGAGGTGAGTGGGTCCGGATCGGGTTCCGGCTCCGGCTCAAGGTCCAGGGTCAGTTCCACGTCATCAGCATCGGTATCCATTACGCTTCTCCTAAAGGCCCATGCCGATTGAGCGGCTCCGCTCCATCGCGATGGAGGCGGCAAGGTCGCGGGCCAGATCGCGACCGAGTTCTGTCTTGATGCCCAGCTCGCGGGTGCGACCGCGCAGCAGGGATTCGACCTGCGCGTCGCGCTCCAGCCCCTTCGCCATGTCCGTCATGCGGTTGGTGAGCCGCTGCGCGCCCTTGCTGTCGCCATCGCGCTGCATCGCTTGCCGTGCCTGCCCGAGCCGCTGCCAGTCGCTGACAAAGCGGTCTGCGCGCCGCGCAGGATCGATGCGGATTTCGGCCTCAAGCTGCATGGCGCGGATTGCACCCTGGCTGCGACCATCGGCGGCATCTCGGGCGAGCGAGGGTTGGCGCTGCAAGGCGCTGGCAAGGTCGGCTGCGCCATGGGGCCGGATTGCGTCGAGCGCCTTTCCGGCCCTCTCCAGTGCGTCGCGCTGATGTGGTAGGACCGGCAATCCCTGTTCGCGCATCTGCCCAAGGTCGGCGGCGGCGCTGGCATAGCGTTCGACGGCGCGGCGCTGATCGGACAGGCCATGCTGTTCGGTCGGCAGCACTTCGAGCCGGTTGGCCTGCGGACGGAAGCCAGCGAAGATCGACTTCGCTCGTTCCGGCAACTGCCGTGCAATCTCGACAATGCGTTCGCGGAAGGTGATGCCGCGCCGTTCGGCAAACTGCTGCTCGGGCTTGTAGTCGCTCGCCATCTCCTTGCCGCGCTCGCGGCTCAGCGTGCGGACCAGTTTCGACTGATCGGCGAAGTCGTCGCGCCCATAGTGCAGGGCAAGGCCGTCACGGTGGCGGGACATCGCCACATAGGCACCGTGGCTGTCCATGCCCGGCGTCGCCAGCACATGGGCGCGGTCGACCGTCATGCCCTGCGCCTTATGGATTGTCGCGGCGTACCCGTGATCGATGTGCGCATAATCCTTGGTATCGAAAGCCACGTTGCGGCCATCGTCAGTGCGCACGGCCATGCGTTGCGGCGTCACCTGTTCGACAGTGCCGAGAGTGCCGTTTTTGACGCTTAGGCCCCGCTCGTTGCGCAGGAACATGATACGGTCGCCGCTAGCGAACTGGCGCTCGCCGCGCTCGGCTCGGATGGTCACATCGATACCCAGATCGCCACTTTCGCGCAGCTTTCCGCGCGCCGCGTCATTGAGTTTGCGCACCTCGTCATTGGTGTGAGTGAGGATGATCCGCGTATCGTCGGGGCTGGCCTGCCGGTCGCGATCCCAGCGCTCGATCAGCTCGCCACGCGCTGCCTCCCGCGTCTCGGCAACATGCACCATGCCGCTTTCGCCATAGGTCTGAATGGCAAGTCCGGTGCGCCCGGTTGCAAGGTGCCGGGTGGCGTCCTGCTGCCAGCCATCATGCTGGCGGCGGACCTCGCTGATTTCTACGCCGCCGTGCCGTTCATGGATCGACCGGAACGCTGCTCCAGCTTCGATGGCCTGGAGCTGTTGCGGGTCGCCAACCAGCACGACCTTCGCGCCGGCATCGGCGGCATGGGAGAGGACGCGCTCCATCTGGCGCGTGCCGACCATGCCTGCCTCGTCGATGACCAGCACATCGCGCGCGGTGAGCAATTCGCGGCCCTGGCCCCATTGATGTTCAAGGCTGGCAATGGTCCGAGAGGCAATGCCTGAACCGTGCTCCAGCCCCTCGGCGGCAATCCCGGACAGGGCGGCACCGCGAACAGTATAGCCAGCGCTTTCCCAGGCCTCGCGCGCCACGCCCAGCATCGCGCTTTTGCCGGTCCCGGCATAGCCGACGACAACGCTGACGCCGCGCCCATCGGTCACATGCTCGAACGCGGTGCGTTGCTCGCCGGACAGCATCAAGCCGCGTTGCGCTGCCCGCGCCAGCGCTGCTTCCCGGCCACGATCTTCGACCTGATGCCGCTCGCGCCCCGCGAGCAATTCTGTTGCGCGCCCGAGCCGCTGCTCAGTCTCGATCATCTTCCGGGATGTGAACCGCTCCTCGCCGCGTCCGTCCTTGCCCAGCACGATCAGGTCGGACGAACCGCGCACGGCGCTCATGGCCAAATCGAACTGCTCTTTCCCGTCGCTGTGCCGATGCACGAACATGGCAAGATCGCGGCCCGTGAAGGTGGCCTGGCTGTGCGTGATGGCGTCGAGCGCGACAGGGGGGTTGGCGATGATCCGCTCGCCATTGCGCTGCGCGACTGCGCGGTGTTCCTCGATCCGTTCGGCCTCAAGTCCGCGCCCGCCCATGCGCGAAGCGGCGGGGCCGATCTTGTCCTGCGGTTCCAGCGCAATGCCCTGCGCCTCCAGGCTGCGGTGATCGATCCGCGCATCGATGTCGAGTTCGGCAAGGCGCTGGTTGACGTGTTCGGCCCAGCGCTCGCGCCATTGCTCAACCAGCTCGGCCTTGTTCCACTCACGCACCTTTGCGCCGAACCCGTCTTTGCCGACCTCGCGCATGGTGAGCATGACATGGGCGTGCGGCTTGGGCTGGCCGTCCGCACCAATATCCCAATGGACATTGAGGTCGGCGATCATGCCCTTTTCGACGAACTCGGCCTCGGCGAATTCGCGCGCCAACTCGATGCCCTGTTCCTTGGTCAGCTCGCGCGGAATGGCGAATTCGACCTCGCGGGAGAGCTGCGCGTCCTTGCGCTTCTCCGCGGCTTCGACCGCGTTCCAGAGCTTTTCGCGGTCGGCAAATTCCTCCGGAGCGCCTTCCGGCAGCAGCACTTCGGAATGGATGACCCCGTCCTTGTTGGTGAAGTCATGGTCGCGGTCGAGCCGGTCATCGTGCAACCGTTCGGCTCCGCGATATGCCGCTGCCGCCACGGCACTGCGCCCGCTCGACCGGCTGATGACTTTAATGGAGAGGTGGAAGATCGCCATGATGGCAATCCATCTACGCCATGAGCGCCACGTCGGCACGACGTATAAGCGCGCCCTCCCATGATAAAATCCTGCTCGGGACTATCTCGTATCAAGCCGTCTCGACGACTCTACAGCATTGGGAGACCATCGATATTATCATCAGTGCATCACCTCTCAATGGAGAACTTCGATGCGTAAACCCCGTGACTTTGATTCGGAACTGAAAGCGCTCGCCGACAAGGCGAGGCAACTGAAGGAACGCCGCGTGCAGCAGCTCGGCGAACTGGTGATCGCCACCGGGGCCGATGCGACCGACGCGGAAACGCTGGCCGGTGCGCTGCTCGTCATCGCGGAAACCAGCGAAGCCCAACGGAAGGAGGCGTGGCGCAAGCGCGGCGCTGCCTTCTTTCAGAGCAAGACGCGCAAACGTGGCGACGGAACTCAAGGCCAGCCGGATGGCACTCTCCCGCTTGACGGCGGCGCGGCATAGGCTTGAGGCAACAAAGGCACGAACCGACATGCGCGAATGGCAGGTCAAGCGGCGCGAGCGGACGCGACAACTGATCGAACTCGGCGGCCTGGTCGTGAAGGCTGGGCTGGTTGAACTCGCCGACGATGATCGCGCTACGCTCTACGGCGCGTTTCTCACCGTCGCGGCCAAACTGCGGGGCGAGGAACGGGAAAAGGCGCTGGTGTTGTGGAAACGCAAAGGCAAGCGGGCATTTGAAGAGAGTAACTGAACCCAGACCGCGCAGTAGCACTGCAAAGGCGGTTACATGTGTTTCAGGCATCACCAGACTATGCGCCCCTAGTTGCGCCAGCAAAACCGGCAAATGGCGCAGCTGCTCACGGGTCGCACTCCACCGTGAATAAAATCGCACGAACGGGCGGCAGATCAATGTTCGATGGATTCGACCCTTACTCGCCGCTCGTTCAGGCGAATGGGAATGCGATCCGTGGGTGCCGCTGCCACTTTTGCGCGCCCAACGTCGCCGGACACGGATGGCTTTCTTGTGCCCGCGTCGCCGGTGCCTTTCGACCGTTCGACAAGCTCCCCTCCGCGCACCCGCGTGACTCTCTCGGCCACAAATTCCTTCCGTTCGGTCTGGAACCCGCGCATGCACCGGACCCGCGCTGCTGGGTCGGATGTGCGGCACACATCGACAACCTGATCCTGCAACCAGTACGCGATGGCGTCAGGTCGCGATGCCAACAGGAATTCCACCCGGCGGTTCCAGCCCATGTTGGTATCGCTGGTATTGGGATAAAGCGGTACGCTTTTGCCGAACCCGATGGTCCACAGCGGTGTCGGCCGCTTCTTGGCACTCTCCAGAATACGCGCAACCGATCGAGCACGCTCGATCGAGAGGTTGTGATTGTACACCTCCCCCCCCCGGCTGTCGGCATGACCAGCGATGAACATGCTGACATCGGGCACGTCCCCGTCGACCATCGCCGCCATGGCCTGGATGATCGGGATCGCCGAAGGCTTTACCTCGCTCGAGGCCGTGTCGAAAAAGGTATTCTCTGGGAACACGATACGCAGCACCGGAATGTCGTAGTAGAAATCTGAAGGCATGAAGCGCCGCGGCACGACATAGCTGTGGAACTCCGGCTCGGGATAGACGCCGAACGTTTGGGCGAGGCGCTTCAGGCGCGAAAATCTCGTCTGGTGCTCCAGAGCCAAGGCTTCCTCGTCGGAAAGGTAAGTGATCTGCTGCGCTGATGCCGGAACCGATATGACGACGGTCGGGGCAAGTGCGAGCATGCACGCGGCCATTAGTAGCAAGCGCGGCCCGAGTTCACGGATGCGTTTAAAAACCTGCATAGGCACCGCGCACTTCCTGGATCAGCATCTGCACGTTGGGCGAAGAAGCATTCTGCAATTCGATCACGTACCAGCCCTGAACTCCTTCCGACTGGGTGATGCCGTACGTAACAGTTGCACGTGACGCGCTTGCCACCACTTCGGCCCTGCAGGTGCGTGCGTTGTAGCTTGAGTCCAACTCCTCGAAGCCACTGACCGTCATGATCGCCGCCAGCCGGATCGGATCTGGACGGGTGTCCGCCGGAACCGCCAACTGTCGCATGAGGCCTAGTCCGGTCTCGTCACAGGGCGGTGTCATGTTGAATTGCGAGCACCCGCAAAGCAGCATTGTCGCAACGCCGCCCAAGGAGAGCGCACCGAGCTTTGGGATCATATCACCACGTGTCCGGAGTTGATCTTCTGCTTCTTGAATGCATCACTGGTCACCCAAGTGTCGCCATTGAGACAGGCTATGTCGGTTCCGTCTGAGACGACCTGACCGTCGACGTCATAGACCACCCGGCTCTTGCGGCACACCAGTTCCCGCGAGGACTCGAACGAGGCTTTGACCAGCTTGGGCGCATCGGCTGCAGCCTGGCGCGATAGGATTTGGTCCTTGGGATACCAGCTGTCGCCAATGCGGCACTGGTCATCGCGGCGGCATTCGATCGAACCTGTGCTGGTCATTAGCAACTTGCCGTCACCCTCCGGCATAACCGCCAACTGCACCGTGGCGCCTTGGTCGGTAGACCAAGTATCCTGCTGCTGTGTGTTGCTGTTCAGCGCCGCAAGCTGTGCGTTGCGAACACGCTCCTTGTCCTTGTCGCTTGCCGCCTTCATCATTAGCGCGCAGACTAGCCCGCCTAACCCTGCGCCCACCAGCGCGCCATCCTTGCCCTTTATCGCGGCACCAAGACCTGCCCCCAGAAGTACCGCAACGACGCACTTGCCTATGGCCTTCTCGACGAAGGTTTTGCCCGCAAGCTTCTGGCCTTGGGCATTGTAGGTCGCCTGTGCCAGCGCCTGTTCGGACGCAACCGGGTTGAGTATGGAGACACCGATGACGAGCGCCGCCGTCATTTTCCATTTTTGCAGCATGATATCCCCCTCGATTTAGTTCGAACGCTTCGCGGTGAAGCTGATATCGCCAGTTTCACCGACGTAGATGATCGGGTCGTAGATCCGTCCCTTAAGCGTCTGTCCGTCGTCCTTGCCGCTGATAAGGCGCATACCCCCGAACGGTCCGTCGACGAGAGGCTGCGGCTGCATACCGGGCTCGGTGCGCCAGCGCTGTCCCAGCGTCCCTTCCGGATCGCCGCGCAATTCGCAGCCGTCCGAGGCGCAGGCAAACTGCCCGGCTATCGGCGTGCGCCGCTGGCCCTTGGAACCGGTGTAGGAGATCCACGCTCCGACCAGCGAGCCATCGGCAGCGGTTGGCAAGCGCAGTTCCATAGGGCTCATTACTTCGGGCGAAAGCGGCAACTGGCCAGTGTAGCTGTTGATCCGCACCGGAGCCTTGGCCAGCGAATCCGGCGTGAACGCGCCGACATGACGCAGGTCCGCGCCGCTACTCAGGAACCAGGCATCGAGGAACGCGCGCTGCGTATTGCCGACGGTGCCGCCGCCCGGCACGAGATAGAGTTCCGACATGCCTAGATTGGTCTGGGCAGTCTGCGCCTGATCGAAGCCCGCCTGACGGGCCTGTACGAAGTCCTCGGGCACCGACGACAGCGCTCCGCCCGGATTTGCAAAGACGATCAGACGACGGATCTGGCCAGCCGTGCCTGCGCCCGGCCCGATCACCTTGATAGTGCGTGCGAAGTTTGAATCGTTAAAACTGTCGCCGCCCCGGCCGCCACCGGTGCCGGCCACCTGAGCCACCATCAGCACCGCCTTGGTCAGGAAGCTGCTACGCGCCTCTTCGAGCTTCGATCCCATATCAGACCCGAAATAGGAATCCATCGCGCCGTCTTCGCCCTTGGTCTTGCGCTCGGCCAGTTCCTCCTTCGACATGGCCGGAAGGCATCCTGAGAAGATCGGACTTAGCCCGCCGGTCTGCGCATTGGCCAAGGCGATCGTCAGATGCTCGCGCGGCGCCATTGCCCCGGTATCCAGCGCGCGCGTGGCATCGGCGAGGCCGACCACCACTGCGAACAGCTCGGCATTTTCGGTCTTGAACGTCTCAGGCTTCGAAGGCTTCACCGAGTTTTCATCGATCACCAGCACCGTCTCGCGCAGGGCCGGCTTCAGCCCCGGCATGGTGCAGAACGCATCGAGCTTGACCGCTTCGCCCGGCCCAGTGGCACCGACCTTGTCGATACCATCATCGCAGCCACCCAGCATCGCGAAGGCCGCAAATATAAGCACTTTACGCATGTCGATCCTCTCAGATGTCGTAGCCGAGCGCGATCTGGAGCGAGGCGTACTCGTCACCTGTCAGCATCGCGTGGTCCGCAATCGGCAGCAGCATTTCATGCGAACCGCCGGGATAGCGGAAGATCCGCGCCTTCGACCGGGGCCCCATCGCCTGCAGCAGCGCGTGGCGGTATTCGATCAGCACGCCAACGATTTCCTGATCCTTGTTGACGATCTGGTTCGCCCATTCGCGCAACTCGCCATGACGCGGGCCGCGTGCGGTCGCATCTTGGTTCACCGCTGCCTTGACGTCGGCACTGAGGCCGTGCGCCAGATCTTGCTGGACTAGCCCGCGCTCTTTTTTAAGTTCCTCCATGCGCTTGCTCATCTTGCGCAGTTTCTGGTCCTGTTCGGCAAAAATCGGGTTGGGATCGTGCATCGTATAGGCGACCAGCAGGCCGACGATGTAGGCGACGACATTGCCCAGCAGCATGAAAACGATGCCGCCGAACAGCGAAGGCGCGGCAACGCCGAGGATCGAGGCTTCGACGATGTATTGGCGCAGGTAGTAGT
>Ga0114901_1001087_pt1 | contig 16207 bp, 12 predicted proteins | sample MalvireepMed_s16_FD_89686 | JGI IMG/M metagenome (GOLD analysis project Ga0114901, IMG submission 89686) | Marine viral communities from the Global Malaspina Expedition - Malaspina viral metaG DeepMed_s16 | ecosystem: Environmental > Aquatic > Marine > Oceanic | place: Mediterranean Sea... | reverse complement strand
GGGATTTTCGTCCGAGAAGATGGCGGCCGGCTTGGGCGGCGAGAAAGGCGCGGGCGCGGGCGTCGGCGCAGAAGCCGAAGCAGCCGGGGGCGCCATCGGCGCGGGCGCAGGCGCTTCGGGCACATCCAGTTCCAGCGTTTCCGGCTCGGCCGGCGGCGTAGGCGCGGCCGGCTGCGGCGCGGCGGGCGCGGGACGCGCCGCCTGCTGCGGCACAGACACGGCCGGGCGGCTGGCGAAGCTGAACGGCTGGGTCAGCGGCGCGGCCTGGCCACCGACATCATTGTCGATGCCCGTGGCGACGACCGAGACGCGGATCTTGCCGTTGAGATTGTCATTGAAGGCGCTGCCCCAGATGATGTTGGCATCCGGATCGACCAGTTCGCGAATATGGTTGGCGGCTTCGTCCACTTCCATCAGGCGCATGTCGTCGCCACCGACGATCGAGACGATGACGCCCTTCGCGCCGCGCATCGACACGCCGTCGAGCAGCGGGTTGGCGATCGCCTTTTCGGCCGCCTGGAGCGCGCGGCCGTCGCCTTCGGCTTCGCCGGTGCCCATCATCGCCTTGCCCATTTCCCCCATGACCGAACGCACGTCTGCGAAGTCGAGGTTGATGAGGCCGGGCATGATCATGAGGTCGGTGATCGAACGCACGCCCTGCTGCAGCACTTCGTCCGCCATCTGGAACGCTTCCTTGAAGGTCGTGTTCGGATTGGCGATCAGGAAGAGATTCTGGTTCGGGATGACGATCAGCGTATCGACATGCTTCTGCAGTTCCTCGATGCCGCTTTCCGCCGACTTCATGCGGCGATTGCCCTCGAAGGTGAAGGGCTTGGTCACGACACCGACGGTCAGGATGCCGCGATCACGCGCGGCCTTGGCGATGACCGGGGCGGCGCCGGTGCCGGTGCCGCCGCCCATGCCGGCGGTGATGAAGCACATATGCGCGCCATTGAGCGCTTCCTCGACCGAGGCGATCGTCTCTTCCGCGGCCGCCTTGCCGATTTCCGGACGCGATCCCGCGCCCAGGCCTTCGGTGATCTGGGGGCCAAGCTGGATGCGGCGTTCGGCCGGCGAGCTGTTGAGCGCCTGCGCGTCGGTATTGGCGACGATGAAGTCCACGCCCTCGACCGAAGCGGCGATCATGTTCGCGATGGCATTGCCGCCCGCGCCGCCGACACCGATCACCGCGATGCGCGGCTTCAGTTCGTCCACATGAGGCGGGCTGATCTCAATGCTCATATATTCTGCTCCCTCAGCTTCCTCGTCAGGAAGCGACATCGTCATTAATCGTTAACACCAGAAAATAGGGGATTGAACCACCTAATTTCGTCTTTGCCCAAATTCGTTCAATAGTTCGCCTTGATCGCCCGCATCATGCGCTGCCACCACAGCGGCGCGCCCAGACGATGCACGGTCTGCGGCGCAGGCGCCATGGTGCGGAGATCAACCGGGTTGGAAGCGCCGTAAAGCGCCAGACCCGCCAAAGTCGCGAAAGCCGGGCCACTATGCGCTTCGGGCAAGGCGGACAAGCCCCTGGGGCGTCCGATCCGCACCGCCCGGCCCAGCGCGCCCTGGGCATAGTCGGCGATGCCCTTCATTTCCGCGCCGCCGCCGGTCAGCACCACCTGTCGTCCGATCGAGTTGAAGCCCATGCCGGCAAGCGCCGCGTTCACTTCGGTCATGATCTGGTTCAGCCGTTCGCATATCACGCCCACCAGCGCCGCGCGCGTGATCTTGCCGCCTTCCGCATTGGGGCCGGCCGCTTGGCCCGGCACGGCGACGTCGCCATGGGGCGGCGCGATCTCGATCATCTCGCGAAAGTCGCGGGGATTTTGCATGGCGGAGCCATAGAAGCATTTGATCCGCTCGGCCTGGCTGCGGCGGATACCGAAGGAGGAGGCGATATCATCGGTGATGTCGGACGCGCCGATCGGGATGGAATGCAGGCCCACCAGCATGCCGCCGGCATAGAGCGAGACGTTGGTGACGCCTGCGCCCATCTCCACCAGCGCGACGCCAAGATCCCGCTCCTCCTCCGACAGGCAGGCAAGGCCCGTCGCGATCGGCGAGGCGACGATCGAATTGACGTTCAGATATGCGCCGCGCACGCACAGGTCGAGATTGGCGAGCGGCGCGCCGTCCGCCAGCACGACATGAATGTCGACGCCCAGAAGGTCGGCATGCATGCCGAGCGGCTTCTTGACCGGCACCTTGCCATTGATGGTGAAGCAGGTCGGCTGGGCATGAAGCACGATCCGGCCATCGGGATCGATGCCCTGCTGGCCGGTGGTGAGCAGATCGTCAATGTCGGGCTGTTCCACGCGATAGCCGCCCATGTCGCGCTCGACCGTGACGACATCGCTCACCAGGCTGCCGCCCGAGAAGCTGACCCAGACATCCTCGATATTGGTGCCGGCGACGCGCTCGGCCTGCTCCACCGTCTCGCGCACGGCCAGTTCGGTGCGCTCCATGTCGGCGATGAAGCCGCGCCGCACGCCCCGGCTTTCCCGCTGGCCCGTGCCCAGGATCGCCAGTTCGCCCGTGTCGGTGCGCCCGGCGATCAGCGCGGACACCTTCCAGGAGCCAATGTCGACCGCTGTGATGAGCTTTTCGACCTTGGGCTGCGCCATGGATTTCAGCCTTCCTCGCCTTCCGCCGAAGCAGCGGCGCTCGTCGCCGCCTCGACCGGTTTTTCCTCCACCCGCCCCTGCGGCAGGCGCAGGACGAAGCGATCCGGATCGCGCATGTCGAACTTAACGATGCCCCGGCCGAGCAACCGGTTCACCCCGTCCATCCGCGCGAAATTCACCAGCGCCGACGCCGATTGCGTATCCCCTTCCGGCAGGGAAAGAGTTTCCCCCGATTGAAAGCGCAGGTCCCAGCGGCGGTTCCCGACCCAGGTCGCGCCTGCGAGCATCGGCTTGAGCGCCGGGGCGTTCTCCATCAACTTGTTGAGCCCGGCGGTCTGGCGATTGGCGTTGGGGCCAACGACCAGCGGCAGGTCGGGCATGGCGCTGGCCGACACCGTCTGCAGCACGACGCCGGACACATCGATGAGATGCAGCTGCCCGTCATGCTGCCACACCGCAACCGGATCGCGCTCAACAATGTCGACCACCAGCGTGTCGGGCAGGCGACGCGATATGCGCGCATCCTTGACCCAGCCGAGCTTCAGCATTTCGGCGCGGACATGGGGCAGGTCCAGCGAGAGCATCGATCGATCAACCTGGCCCAGCGCGATATTATAGACCGGCAGTTCGTCCATGCGCTCGACGCCGCGCACCTCGACCTTCTCGACCTCGAAGCCCGCGCGCGCGGCGATGTCCGCTGCCTGTTGCCGCGCGATTTCGGGCAGGCCGAGGAACATGGCGATGGCGACAAGGATCGCGCCGAAGATGCCGACGATCGCCCAGCTCGCCATGCGCTGAAGCGTCGCTTCGCTGACCGGAAGATGTTCGATCAGCCGATCGACCCAGCTTTGCCGCTTGAGCGCGCGACCGCGCCAGGCGCGGCCCGCGCCCCTGCCCTTGGCGCTGCTCATGCGCGCGGCGCCGCCGCGCCTTATCCGTGCCTCAGCCATGCCCCTGCCCCGTCTTTCCCGGCGTTGCGGCGCGGCCCAGCGCCTCCTCCACGATCGTTTCGACCAGCGTGGCATAGTCGATGCCCAGCTTCGCCGCCTGTTCGGGCACGAGGCTGAGCGGCGTCATGCCGGGCTGGGTGTTGACTTCCAGCAGATAGAGGCCGTCCAGCCCGCGCTCGTCATCCCAGCGGAAATCGGCGCGCGATGCGCCGCGGCAGCCAAGCAGCTGATGCGCGCGCAGCGCGATCGCCTTGCAGGCTTCGCTGATTTCCGGCGGGATGTCGGCGGGGCAGACATGCTCGGTCATGCCATCGGTATATTTGGCGTCGAAATCGTAGAAGCCGCTCTTGGGACGCAGTTCCGTCACCAGCAGCGCTTCGTCGCCCAGCACGGCGGTGGTGAGTTCGCGGCCGCGAATATAGGGCTCGGCCAGCAGCTGTGGGAAATCCTGCCACGGGCCGATGCTGTCGCGGGCGATGGGATCGCCATGATTGCCCTTCGCGGTCACGATGGCGACGCCGACCGAACTGCCTTCATTGACGGGTTTCAGCACATAGGGGCGCGGCAGCGGGTCGGCGGTGAACAGGCTTTCGCTGTCGACGACATGGCCGCCGGGCATGGGAATGCCATGGGGCAGGAGCGCCTGCTTGGTCAGCTGCTTGTCGATCGCGATGACGGAGGTGGCGAGGCCGCTATGCGTGTAGGTAAGGCCCATCAGGTCCATCATGCCCTGGATCGTGCCGTCTTCGCCCGGCACGCCGTGCAGCGCATTGAACACCACGTCGGCCTGCGCGTCGGCCAGGCGCCGCGCGACCTCGCGGTCCATGTCGATGCGGGTGACCTTGTGGCCGCGCGATTCCAGCGCCTTGGCCACGCCCTCCCCGCTCGACAGCGACACCGGCCGCTCCGCCGACCAGCCGCCCATCAGCACGGCGACATGCCAGGGACCGCGAGTCACTTCTCCACTCCGACGCGCTGAATTTCCCATTCCAGTTCAATTCCACTTTTTTCTTTAACGCGTCGGCGGACTTCCTCGCCCAGCGCTTCGATGTCGGCGCTGGTGGCGTCGCCGGTGTTGAGGAGAAAATTGGTGTGCTTCTCGCTCACCTGCGCGCCGCCCAGTTGCAGGCCGCGGCAGCCTGCTTCGTCGACCAGCTGCCAGGCCTTGTGGCCATCGGGATTCTTGAAGGTCGATCCGCCGGTCTTGCTGCGCAGCGGCTGGCTTTCCTCGCGGGCGGCGGCGATACGGTCCATTTCCGCCTGGATCGCGGCGGGTTCGCCGGGTTGGCCGCGGAAGCAGGCGCTGACCACGATCGCGCCATCGGTGAGGTTGGAGTGGCGATAAGTGTAGGCGAGATCGCGATTGAGCAGCTTCACCTGCTCGCCCGAACGCAGCACAATGTCGCACTCCACCAATATGTCCGCCGTCTCGCGGCCATAGGCCCCGCCGTTCATGCGGACGAAGCCGCCCACCGTGCCGGGAATGGAGCGCAGAAACTCGAGCCCGGCGATGCCCGCATCGCGCGCCGTCGACGAGACGAGGATGCCCGATGCGCCAGCACCGCAGACCAGCGTCGTTTCGTCCTGCCGCTCGACCCTGGCGAAAGGCTTGCCGAGACGCACCACGACGCCCGGCACGCCACGGTCGCGGACGATGAGGTTGGAGCCGAGGCCAAGCGCCATCACGGGCATGTCCGGGTCAATCTGGGCGAGGAAGTCGGACAGATCGTCCGCATCCTGCGGCTCGAACAGCCATTGCGCGGGTCCGCCCGTCTTGAACCAGACGAGCGGGGCCAGCGGGGCGTCCGCCTTCAATGCGCCGCGAACGGCCGGAAGAGCGATCGTCGCCGTCAAGTGCGGATGCCCCAAAGGTTCATCCAGTTCTTCATCGCCTTCATGCCGGCGTCGTTCGCCTGCGCGACCGCCATGCCGCTCTTCACCTGGCGCTGCGCGGCCTCCACCATGTCGCGCGCGGCTTCCACGCCCTGCATCTGGGCGTCGATCATGCGCTTCTGCATCTCCAGCCCGACGGCGAACAGTTCGAACATCAGACGGTTTCCTTCACCCTGGCAGAGACGGCGGCGGCAAGCCCGGCCGCCCATTTGGTGATGTCGCCCGCGCCCAGGCAGACGATCATGTCGTCGGGCTGAAGGTCGGCGGCGATGTGAGCGGCGAGATCGTCGGCGTCGGCGACCGTCGCGGCGTGGCGATGGCCCCTTCGCTTGAGCCCGGCGACCAGCGCGGCGCTGTCCACATCCTCGATCGGCTGTTCGCCCGCAGCATAGACGGGCGCGGCATAGACGATGTCGGCATCGTTGAAGGCCTGCTGAAATTCATCCATCAGGTCGCGCAGGCGCGTGAAGCGGTGCGGCTGGACGACGGCGACCACCCGCCCCTTCGCCCCTTCGCGCGCCGCGGCGAGCACCGCCTTGATCTCGACGGGATGATGGCCGTAATCGTCGATCACGCTCGCAGCGCCGTCCTCCAGCGCGATGTCGCCGACCTTGGTGAAGCGCCGCTTCACCCCGCCGAACTTCTCGAAGCCCGTGCAGATGACGTCATGGCCGATGCCAAGCTGCAGCGCCACGCCGATCGCGGCGAGGCTGTTGGACACATTATGGCGGCCGGGCATGGGCAGCAGAATGTCGCTGATCTTTTCCACATGGCCGTCGCGATCGCGGATGATGACGTCGAAGATGTTGCCGCCCGGGACCGGCCGCACATTTTCGCCGCGAATGTCGGCCTGCGCCGAAAAGCCATAAGTGACGATGCGACGATCCTGCACGCGCGGCAGGATCGCCTGCACTTCGGGATGATCGAGGCACAGCAAAGCGGCGCCGTAGAAGGGGACGTTGCCGACAAACTCGACGAAGGCGTCCTTCACCCGGTCGAAGCTGCCATAATGATCGAGATGTTCGGGATCGATATTGGTGACGACCGCGATCGTGCCGTCGAGCCGCAGGAAGCTGCCGTCGCTCTCATCGGCTTCCACGACCATCCAGTCGCTGTTGCCCAGCCGCGCGTTGGAACCGTAGCTGTTGATGATGCCGCCGTTGATGACCGTGGGATCAACCCCGCCCGCATCCAGCAGCGCGGCGATCATCGACGTCGTCGTGGTCTTGCCATGGGTGCCGGCGACTGCGACGGTGGATTTGAGGCGCATCAGTTCGGCCAGCATTTCCGCGCGGCGGATCACGGGTACGCGGGTTTCGAGCGCCAGTTCGACTTCGGGGTTGCCGCGCTTGATCGCGGTCGATGTGACGACCACGGCGGCGTCGCCCAGATTTTCGGCCTTGTGGCCGATCATCACCTTGATACCCTTGGCGCGCAGCCCTTCCACCACATAGCCTTCGGCCACGTCGGAACCCTGCACGCTATAGCCCAGATTATGCATCACTTCGGCGATGCCGGACATGCCGATGCCGCCAATGCCGATGAAATGGATCGTGCCGATGTCGGTGCCGACACCCTTCATGCTATTCCTCCAAAATATGGCGAGGGAAACCGCCGCGAAGCGGTGGCGGAGGGGAAGCCCCCCACGCGCCGCACCGGGAGGATAGCCCCCTCCGTCAGCCCCGTGGGCTGCCACCCCCCCGTGCCGGGGAGGATTTCAATTTCAGCTATCACGCGGGCACACCCTGCAGATTCAGGGTGGTGGGCGTCGGACCGGCCTTGACCGGATCATTCATGATCGGCGCGCGGCCGATGCTTTCCAGAAGGTCGGCCATGTCGCGGGCGGCGTCGGGCCGGCCGCAACTGCGCGCGCGCTTGGCGGCATTCTGAAGCGCGCCGGGCTCCATCGCCATTTTCTGCATCTGCTTGGCCAGTTCGACGGCGGTGAAGCGCGCCTGAGGGATGGTGCGCGCGCCGCCGGCCTGCGTCATTTCGCGCGCATTGGCGGTCTGATGATCATCCATCGCGCTGGGCAGCGGAATGAGGATGGCGGGACGCCCGGCGCAGGTCAGTTCGGCCAGCGTGGACGCGCCGGCCCGCGCGATCACCAGATGCGACCAGCCCAGCTTTTCGGGCACATCGTTGAAATAGGTGGCGAGGTCGGCGGGGATTTCCATCTCAGCATAGGTCTTGCGCACGCGCTCGATATCCTCGGCGCGGCATTGCTGCGTCACCTGCAGGCGGCGGCGCAGCGCGACCGGCAGCATCGACAGGCCTTCCGGCACGACGCTCGACAGGATCGTCGCGCCCTGGCTGCCGCCGATGACGAGCACGCGGAACACGCTCTCGTCAGTGAGGGCGGGGAATTCCTCCTCGCGCAGCTGCTTGACTTCCTCGCGCACGGGATTGCCGACCAGATGGACCTTCCCGGCATGGCGAGGCTTCAGCCGCTCGACATCGGGATAGGCGGTGGCGATGGCGTCGACCCGCCCGGCGAGGATGCGGTTAACGCGGCCGAGCACCGCATTCTGTTCATGAATGGCGGTGGGCACGCCGTCCGCCAGCGCGCCCAGCAGCGCGGGCATGGCCGGATAACCGCCAAAGCCCACCACGGCGGTCGGACGGAAAGTCTCGTTCAGCCGGCGCGCCATGGCGCGGCCGGCCAGGATCGCCTTGAGCGCGCCGGGCCAGCTCGCCGGGTTTTTCGTCATGCGACCCGCCGGCATGACATGGACTTGCGCCTTGTCGAAGATGCCGGGGATCTTCGCGCCGCGCTCGTCCGTGACCAGCGCCACATGATGGCCGCGCGCCATCAGTTCCTGCGCCACCGCATGGGCGGGAATCATGTGACCCCCCGTTCCGCCGGCGGCGAGGACGAAGTGACGGGAAATGCTCATCGACCACTCCATTTGACCACCGTATGCCGGCCCATGAAGGGATTGCGTCGCGTGAAGGCGAGCAGCAGGCCGACCCCGATGCAAAGCGCGAGCATAGAGGAGCCGCCATAGCTGATAAAGGGGAGCGTCATGCCCTTGGACGGAAATATCTGCGCATTGACGCCCATGTTGATGATCGCCTGAAGCCCGAACTGGGTGGTGAGGCCAGCGGCGGCGAGGATGGTGAAGACATCCTCCTCGTCCAGCAGGCGCAACAGCACGCGCACGATGATGGCAAGGTAGACGCAGGCTATGGCGATGCAGGCGAGCAGGCCGAATTCCTCGCCGATGACCGAGAAGATATAGTCGGTATGCGCTTCGGGCAGGCGGAACTTGTTGAGGCCCCCGCCCGGCCCCACGCCCGTGAAGCCGCCATGAGTGATGGTGCGGAAGGCCAGGTCGGTCTGGTCGGGGCCGGTGTCCATCTGGACGCCGATGCCAAGGAAGTCGTTGATGCGCTGCCGTCCATTTTCATAGAACATGTAGACGGCGACGAGGCCGGCGAGGCCCGCGCTGCCCAACATCGCGATCCAGCGCATCTCCAGCCCCGACAGCAGCAGCAGCGCGCCCCAGCAGGCCATGAAGATCACCGTCTGGCCAAAGTCCGGCTGGCGCATCAGCACCGCTGAAATGAGCAGGGTGAGGACGCCGGTCAGCTGCATGACGGGCAGATTCCGGTCCTTGCTGCGCAGCGACAGCAACCAGGCGAGCGTCACCACATAAGCGGGCTTGAGGAATTCGGACGGCTGGAAGCGGAAGCCGGGAAGGTCGATCCAGCGGCGCGCGCCGTTCACGGTCGATCCCAGGATCGGCACGAACAGCAGCATCAGGAAGAAGAAGGCGCACAGGAAGATGGCGAGCCGCCGCGCCTGGGGCCTGGGCAGCATGGAAATGACCAGCATGATCGGCAGGCCGATCATCACCCACATCAGTTGGCGGTAGAAATAGATGAGCGGGTTGACCGCGACATCGGCGGTCGATCGGTCGATCGCCGCCACGGGCGATGCGGCGGCGACCGCGACCAGGCCAATCGCCATCAGCGCGACGATCAGGGACAGGAGGACGCGATCAATCTCCCAGAACCAGATGGCGAGCGCGGTGCGTTCGCGCGGGACGGTGCGGGTGCGGAAACCCTTCACCAGTTCGCCGGCCCTCGACATCCCTGTTCCCCTTTTGCTCATCGCCCCTGTGCCTTCCCTATTCCAGCGCGCTGACGGCCGCGACGAAAGCGTCGCCGCGCGCTTCGAAATCGCGGAACTGGTCGAAACTGGCGCAGGCCGGCGACAACAGCACGATGTCCCCCGGCCGGGCGATCCGCGCCGCGCGGCGGACGGCGGCGCTTAGCATCTCGCTGTCGTCCACCGCCATATGCGGGCGCAGCAGATCGGCGAACATATGGCCCGCTTCGCCGATGGTGTAGGCATGGGCGATATTGGCGAAGTGCGGCGCGCATTCGTCGAGATTGTCGGACTTGGCAACGCCGCCCAGGATCCAGTGGATGCGGGGCTTGCCGTCGATTGCGGGCCACGCAGCAAGCGCCGGCGCGGTTGAGGCGGCATTGGTCGCCTTGCTGTCGTTGACGTAGAGCACGCCATTATGGGTGCGGACTGCCTGCATACGGTGGGGAAGAGCGGCGTAGCTGGCGAGGGCATTCGCGATCGTCGCTTCGTCAATGCCAAGCGCTTTTGCGACAGCGATCGCGACAGCTGCATTCTGCGCATTATGCGGGCCTTGGAGCGAGGGCCAGCCAGGCTGTTCGCGCGCGGCGATATCCGACGAGGCCACGTCGACCACGTCATTCCCGCGGGATTGACGGAGAGAATGGGCGATATCGCGGCTCGGTTCGTCTTCGGTCGCGATCACGGCCGTCTCGCCGGCCGACTGCATCGCGAACAAGCGCGCCTTGGACGCGACATAGCCAGCGAACCCGTCATAGCGATCCAGATGGTCGGGCGTGATGTTGAGCAGCACCGCAACGTCGCAGTCGAGGCTGTGCGTCAGATCGATCTGATAACTGGACAGTTCCAGCACATAGACGCCGACGCCATGAAGATTGGGCTCCAGCGGCGGCTGGCTGAGGATGGGCAGGCCGATATTGCCACCCATGACGGTGGGATAGCCGGCCTGTTCGACAATGTGGTGAATGAGCGCCGTGGTGGTCGACTTGCCGTTGGTGCCGGTGATGCCGACGACCTTGTGCGGCGGCAGGGTCGGCCGCGCGAGCGCGAACAGTTCGATGTCGCCGATGATCGGCACGCCGGCCAGCTTGGCGCGCATGGCGATCGGGTGGCGGTTCAAGGGCACGCCAGGGGACACGACGATGCCGTCGAAGCCGGCCAGGTCGATCTCCAGCGGATCGCCCAGTTCGGCCTTGTCCGCGACCAGCGCGCGCGCTTCTTCCCGACTGTCCCAGGCGACGACGCGGGCGCCGCTGGCCACCAGCGTGTCCACCGTCGCCAGGCCGGAACGCGCCAGCCCCAGCACGGCGTAGGTTTTTCCCTCGAAGGCCTTCGACAGGATCATCCGCTTACCTCAGCTTCAGCGTGGCGAGGCCGGCGAGCGCCAGCACGAAGGCGATGATCCAGAAGCGGATCACCACGGTCGGTTCGGCCCAGCCCATCTGTTCGAAATGATGATGGATCGGCGCCATGCGGAAGACGCGCTTTCCAGTGCGCTTGTAGAAGAAGACCTGGATGATGACCGACATCGCTTCCACGACGAAGAGGCCGCCGATGATGCCGAGCACGATTTCATGATGGGCGGTGACGGCGATCACGCCGATCGTGCCGCCCAGCGCCAGGCTGCCGGTGTCGCCCATGAAAACCGCGGCGGGCGGCGCGTTGAACCAGAGAAATGCGAGGCCCGCGCCGATGATCGCGCCGCACAGGATGGTGAGGTTGCCCGCGCCCGGCACATGCGGGATGCCGAGATAGTCGGCGAAGTCCGCGCGGCCGACCAGATAGACGATAGCCATGAAGGCGAGGCAGGCGATGATGACCGGCATGGTCGCAAGGCCGTCGAGGCCATCGGTCAGGTTCACCGCGTTGCCGAACGCGACAATGACGAAGGCGGCGAAGCAGAAATAGAAGGGGCCAAGCTCGATCGCCGGACCATTGTAGAAGGGCACGTAGAGCGCGGTATTGCCATGCTGGTTGACGATCATCCAGGCGGCAACGCCGGCGATCAGGAACTCGAAAATCAGGCGCATCTTGCCCGACAGCCCCTTGTGGCTGGCCTTGGTCACCTTGTCATAATCGTCAAGGAAACCGATCGCGCCGAAGCCCAGGGTCACGAACAGGCAGGCCCAGACATAGGTGGACGAGAGGTCCATCCAAAGCAGCACCGACGCGACCATGGAGGTGAGGATCATGAGCCCGCCCATGGTCGGCGTGCCGCGCTTGGCGAGATGCGTTTGCGGGCCATCGGTGCGGATCGGCTGCCCCTTGCCCTGGCGCACGCGCAGCCAGCCGATGAATTTGGGACCGATCACCAGGCCGATGATGAGCGCCGTCGCGATCGCCGCGCCCGCGCGAAAGGACAAATAGCGGATGAGGTTGAAGACGCCCGCGAAGTCCAAGGTCTGGGCAAGCCAGTAAAGCATCAGTTCGTATCTCCGTCGCGGGCGGCTTCGCCGAGGGCGGCGACCAGGCGGGACAGCCCGACGCCATTGGAGCCCTTGACCAGGATCGCGTCGCCCGCGCGCATTTCTTTCCGGATGAGAGGGATGGCGCTCGCGGTGTCGGGCACATGGACGTAGGCAATGGCCCCGTCCAGCGCGTCAGCCAAGGGCGCCATTTCCGCGCCGACCAGCAGGGCAAAGTCGACCGCGCCCTCCCCCATCGGCTTTGCAAGCCTGGCATGCAGATCGGCGCTGGCGCTGCCAAGTTCGCGCATGCCGCCCAGCACGGCGATGCGCCGATCGGCGGTTTCGCGGCCAAGCTGCTTCAGGGTCGCGGCCATCGACAGGGGATTGGCATTATAGCTTTCGTCGATCAGCAGCGCTTCGCCGCCGGCGACAGGCAGGATGCGCCGCTCGCCCCGGCCCGGAAGCCCCGGCATTTCCGCGAGCGCCAGGCCAGCGGCGGCAAGATCGCCGCCCACCGCCTCGACCGCGGCGAGCACGGCAAGCGCATTCGACACCCAGTGATCGCCCGGCGCAGCGACGGTGAAGCATAGTTCCGCGTCCGGCAGACGCGCCGTCACCAGCGTGCCGCCGGCCGGCGCGGGCACGGTTTCCAACGCGCAGACATCGGCATCCGGGCTCATGCCGAAGGTCAGGATACGGCCGGCATGCCGCTCCGCCTTGTTGTAGAGGGTCGCGACATGCGGGCTGTCATAGGGAATGATCGCGGTGCCGCCCGGCTCCAGCCCCTCGAAAATCTCGGCCTTGGCCTCGGCGATCTTCGCTTCGGTCCCGAAAAATTCGATATGGGCGGGCGCGATGGCGGTGACGATGGCCGCATGGGGCCGCACCTGCCGCGTCAGCGCCGACAGTTCGCCGGCATGGTTCATGCCCATTTCGAAGATGCCGAAGGCGCTGTCGCGCGGCATCCGCGCGAGGCTGAGCGGCACGCCGACATGATTGTTGTAGCTTTTGACCGAGCGATGGACCCGCCCCGGCGCGGCGCGATCGAGCGCCAGGAACAGCGCTTCCTTGGTGCCGGTCTTGCCGACCGATCCCGTGACGCCGACCACCTTGCCAGCCATGCGCTTGCGGGCGGCGCCGCCCAGCGCTTCGAGCGCGGCGGCGCTGTCGGTCACGCGGACATGGGGATGATCGGCGGCGTCGCTGACGATCGCGCCAGCCGCGCCTTGCGCGAACGCCTTGTCGATGAAGCGATGGCCGTCCGTCGTTTCTCCCTTCATCGCCACGAAGAGGTCGCCCTGCGTCACTTCGCGGCTGTCGAAGGCGACGCCAGAAACGGCGAACGGCGCCGACGCGGCGCCGCCCGTGGCCTCGGCAATGTCTGCGGAGGTCCAGAGGTCGCTCACCCCGCGCACTCCCGCGCGACGGTGACGTCGTCGAACGGCAGGACGCGGTCGCCGATGATCTGGCCCTGTTCATGGCCCTTGCCGGCCAGCAGCACGATGTCCTGCGCGCCGGCCTGCGCGATCGCGGCGGCGATGGCGTCGCGGCGGCCGCCGATTTCCTGCGCGTTCGGCGCGCCCGCCAGCACGGCGGCGCGAATGGCGCTGGGCTCTTCCGAGCGCGGATTGTCGTCGGTCACGATGACATGATCGGACAGGTCGGCCGCGACCTTGCCCATTTGCGGACGCTTGCCCGCGTCGCGGTCGCCGCCCGCGCCGAACAGGGTGATGAGCCGCCCCCGGGTATGCGGCCGCAGCGCCTCGATCGCGGCGCGCAGGCCATCGGGCGTATGGGCATAGTCGACATAGACGGGCGCGCCCGCCTTGCTGATGACCGCACGCTCCAGCCGGCCGCGCACGGGCTGAACCCGGCCCAGCAATTCCATGACCCGGGCGATGTCGCCGCCGGTCGCGATGACAAGGCCCGCGGCGGTCAGGGCGTTCGCGGCCTGATAGGCGCCGATCAGCGGCAGATTGACCTTGTAAAGCGTGCCGTCGGCTTCGATCTCCAGCGCCTGGCCCAACTGGGTCGGGGTGCGGTTGGCAAGCCTGAGGCCCTGCCCCTTCACCCCGACGCTCAGCACACGAAGCCCCCGCTTCGTAGCTCGTTCGATCGCCTGGTCCGACCATGCGTCGTCGGCCCATATGACGGCGCTGCCCTGCGGCGCGACGACTTCGTCGAATAGCCGCATCTTGGCGTCGAAATAGCTGTCCATGTCGCCATGATAGTCGAGATGATCGCGCGACAGGTTGGTGAAGGCCCCGGCCAGGACCGGCAGCCCTTCGGTGCGATACTGGTCAAGGCCATGGCTCGACGCTTCGAAGGCAGCGTGGGTGATGCCTTCGCGGCGCAGGCCCGCCATGTTGGCGAGGAAGGTGACGATGTCGGGCGTAGTGAGGCCGGTCGACACCTGATCGACCGCGGTGGTGACGCCCAGCGTGCCGATCGACGCGGACTTGTGGCCCAGCATCCGCCACAGCTGGCGAGCGAGTTCGACCGTGCTGGTCTTGCCGTTCGTGCCGGTGACCGCGACGGTGACGTCGGGGAAGGGCGCGAAGAAGCGCGCCGCCAGCTGCGCGAAGAGGCGGCGGGGATTGGCATCGGCGATATGGATCGCGCCGTCCACCTTCGCTTCGGGGCGGGCGACGATGGCGATGGCGCCGGACCGGATCGCTTCGGGAATATAATCCTCGCCATTGACGCGCAAACCCTGGAAGGCGCCGAACACGGTGCCCGGCGCGACCTTGCGATTGTCGATCGCAAAACCGGTTACGGACGTGTCGAGGTCGCCAGCGGCGTTCACCGCTTTGGCGACCTCGACATCCAGCTCCTCGACAAGCGACCCGAGGCGCATCACTCTTTCTCCTTCTCGCCGTGCAGCAGCGGCATCAGATCGGAAATATCGACGTCGCGCCGCTCGTCCGGCATCACGCCCAGCATCGGGCCGGTGCGCTCGACCACGCGCTTGACCACCGGCGCGGCGGTCCAGGCGGCGGTGCGCAGGCCGAACTGGCCCGTCGCCTCGTCCATGATGGCGACGACGACATAGCGGGGATTGTCCATCGGGAAGGCAGAAGCGAAAGTCGTCACCAGCGAAGTCTTGTTATAGCGCCCTTCCTGGGGCTTTTCGGCCGAACCCGTCTTGCCGCCCACCCGGAATCCCTTGGCGTCGGCGCTACGCCCTGTACCTTCCGACACGATCATCCGCAACAGCTGCCGCATCCGCGCGCTGGTCGCGGCGGAAAAGACGCGGCGGCCGTGCGGCACGTCCTGCGGCCGCAGCTTGCGCACGGTCGCGGGCCGCCACATACCGCCATTCACCAGCGCCGCATAAGCGGTCGCCAGGTGCAGCGGCGTGACGGCGATGCCATGACCGTAGGAAACGGTCATGCTGGTGATGCGGCCCCAGTTGGATGGCCACAAGCCACCCGCCCGCTCGTTGAATTCGATTGGCGCGCGCTGGTCGAAATCGAGGCTGCGGAACAGCTTCTGCAACGGCGCGGCGCCCATTTCGTCGGCGATGCGCGCGGTGCCGATGTTCGAGCTGTGCACCAGGATTTCGGGAACGTTGATCCAGCGGCCGAGCGGATGGTCGTCCTTGATGCGGAAGCCCGCGACGGCGAGCGGCGCGGTGGCGTCATAGCGCTTGCTCATCGAGGTGACGACGCCCGCATCCATGGCGGCAGCGATCGACAGCGGCTTGAAGGCGGAGCCAAGCTCATAGCGCGCCTGCACCATATGGTTGCAAAGCGGCGATTCCGAACAGCGCTTGCCGGCGTAATTCTGCAGCTTGTTGGGATCGAACACCGGGATCGACGCCATGGCGATGACTTCGCCGGTATTGACGTCAAGGATGATGCCGCCCGCGCCCTTGGCCCGGGTCTGGACCAGCTGCGCATAGAGCTCGCTTTCGAGCGCGCCCTGGACGCGGCTGTCGATCGACAAGGCGAAGGGCTTGCCGCGCAGCGCCGGATCGATCAGCCGGTCGTTGAAAGCGGCCTCCGCGCCCATGCCGCCCACGCCCTTGCTGTTGGGCGCGAAGCCCAGAACATGGGCGGCGAGCGTGCGCTGCGGATAGAGGCGTTCCTTTTCGCGCGGAAATTCGATGCCGATTTCCCCCAACGCATTCACCGCCGCCACCTGTTCGGGCAGCGCGCGGCGGCGCAGATAGGCCCAGCCTCTGCCGGTCAGCTTCTTGTAGAAGGT
>Ga0114901_1001081_pt1 | contig 16282 bp, 11 predicted proteins | sample MalvireepMed_s16_FD_89686 | JGI IMG/M metagenome (GOLD analysis project Ga0114901, IMG submission 89686) | Marine viral communities from the Global Malaspina Expedition - Malaspina viral metaG DeepMed_s16 | ecosystem: Environmental > Aquatic > Marine > Oceanic | place: Mediterranean Sea... | reverse complement strand
TGAAGAGCATGTCCACGGCATTTATGTTTCTTTTAGTTACGGGATTTCTATTTTCCCAAAACCTCGAATACAATTGGGAGAACGCAACTTCCAACGGGTATTCCTATGAATATGTGACCCATGATCCCATGAAAACCCGTTTTTATACCTTGGACAACGGGCTTCAGGTCGTACTCAGTGAAAACCACCGAACACCACGGATAGCTGTAAACATAGCCGTTAGGACGGGCAGTAATACCGATCCAAGGGATCACACGGGGCTGGCCCATTACCTGGAACATATCCTATTTAAGGGGACGGATAAATTTGGCTCTTTGGATTGGGAAAGGGAAAAACCCTTGTTGGATAAGATCGAGGCATTGTATGAAAAATATAACACAACGCAGGACACCATATTACGCAAGGAAATTTATCAGGAAATAGACCGGGTGTCCAATGAATACGCAAAATATGCCATTGCAGGTGAATACGATAAATTAATGACCGAGATCGGTTCAGAGGGTACCAATGCGCACACTTGGATGGAGGAGACCGTTTATAAGGAGAATATCCCGTCCAATGCCATCGATAAGTTCCTGAAGATACAGGCAGAACGTTTTAGAAAACCTGTTGTACGCTTGTTCCATACCGAATTGGAGGCGGTCTATGAAGAGAAGAACAGGGGATTGGACAATGATGGGCGTAAAATGAACGAGGTTATGAACGATGCACTGTTCCCCACACATAACTATGGGCAGCAAACCACCATAGGTACAATCGAGCACCTGAAGAACCCATCCATTACGGCCATAAAGGAATACTATGATACGTATTATGTGCCCAATAACATGGCCATCATCATGGTCGGGGATTTTGATGCGGACCAAATGATAAAAAAGGTTGACGAACATTTTTCCTATATGCGTCCAAAGCCCGTTGAAGCCTATGATCCAGCTCCTGAAAAGCCAATGGATTCGCCCTTGGTACGGGAAGTCTATGGACCTAGTCCCGAACATATCAGATTGGTATGGCGTACCCCTGCTGCCTATACGAAAGATGCCGAGGTGCTCAACCTGATCACTTCTATATTGAACAATGGAAAAGCAGGACTTTTTGACATCAATATCAACCAAAAACAAAAAGTCCAAGGGGCCTATTGTTGGTTGATGCAGTATAAGGACTATGGTGCTTTTATGATCGGAGGCGGCCCCAAGCAAGGACAAAACTTGGAACAGGTAAAAACCATTTTGTTGGAGGAGTTGGAAAAGCTCAAAAAGGGAAATTTTGACCTGGACCTGTTAAAAGCCATAGTCGCTAATTATAAACTGGATGAACAAGAGGCCTTAAAATCGAATGACAGCCGATTGAACGCCCTCCTGAACGTTTTTATAAAAAGCAACAACACCGCATGGGACAAAGATGTGGCCTACCTCAACAGCATGTCGCAACTCACCAAGGAAGACATTGTAAAGGTGGCCAATACCTATTTATCGGAGAATTACCTTACCCTTTATAAAAGACAGGGTGAGGACAATTCTATGGTGAAAGTGGTCAAACCACCCATTACTCCCATTGAGACCAATGCAGGAAAAGAGTCCCGGTACGTCCAAGCCATCAAAGAGATGGAGGTGGTCCCAATAGTACCGAAGTGGATTGATTTTAAGAAGGACCTGGATATCGATAGGGTCGGTCCTACGGACCTGTTCTATATCCAAAACATGGAAAATGACCTCTTTACCATGGAATATCGGTTTGGGATGGGGTCGTACAACAGCAAGTATTTGCCCATAGCCCTCAACTATTTAAATTATTTGGCAACCGACAGCTATACTGCTGAGGAAATCAATAAAAAGCTATACGCTTTGGCCAGTAACTATAGAACAAACGTTTCTTCTGAGACGACCCGTATTACCATTACAGGGCTTCGGGAGAACTTTCTGGAAGTTGTCGGTCTGATTGAGCAAGTTATACGAAATTGTAGACCCGATGAGGAGGCACTGGCCAAATTAAAGGAACGGATCATGAAAGGGCGCTCGGACAGTAAATTGGAAAAGCGTGCTATTTTATATGGATTGACCAACTACGCCACATATGGGGCAAAAAACCCCTTCAACGATGTACTGTCGAACGAGGAGATACTGGCCATGACCCCTGGGCAATTGACCGATATACTCCATGGACTATTTGATTTTGAACATGATGTCATCTATTATGGCCCCAAGACCAAAGAGGAGTTGAAATCAACATTGAACTCGATCCATTCCTTTCCGGATGTTTTCAAATCCTATCCAGAGCAAACGACATACACGTACAAATCACAAGATAGGAACCGTGTTTTGTTTTCCCATTATGATATGGTCCAAAGCGAGATACAATGGATACGGAACACGGAGAAGTATGATTCCGAAAAAGAACCGATTATCAACCTGTTCAATGCCTATTTTGGTGGAGGCATGGGGTCTGTTGTTTTTCAGACAATCCGGGAATCAAAAGCCTTGGCCTACGCTACGTATGCCCAGGATGCCATACCATCTAAAGAAGAACAAATGTTCCGGATGTTGGCCTATGTTGGTAGCCAGTCCGACAAAATGTTACAGGCTGTAGGTGCCATGGATGCATTGTTGGACGAACTCCCATTGAACCGCGAGGAAATAAGAGCCAAAAAAGAGGCCATAAAACAATCGATAGCCACCCAACGTGTAGTGCAAATGGAGCCCATTTATCACTATTTGGAGGCCAAAGAGAAAGGGTTGGATTATGATATGCGCAAAAAAGGTTATGACTCCATGGATGCTATAAGCTTAAATGATATCCAACGGTTTCACAAGGAAAAAGTAGCCTATAGACCGTACACATACTGTATTATAGGATCTGAGGAGCGCATCAGTGAGGGAGACCTGAATACAATTGGTGAGGTCGAAAGATTGACACTTGAAGAAATATTTGGGTATTAGACATTTGTGTGTTTGATATACCATACCCATGTTGACATAATTGATAAAAAGCCAGAAAACAATTGTTTTCTGTTTTTTTGTTCTATTTGCCCAGGATAGATGGGACGTATGGTTGAGGCCACCGGAAAGGAAAATTTGAGCATCCAATATTTAGTGTTAGTAAATTGAAAATCAGATTTTTGTGTCGTGTTGGAGAGTGCAATTTTATCTAGCGAAGGTGGTATGCTATGTACGGTGTTTCAACTCCGAATTGCCCATCTTTAAGATGGTCAAAATCGGTGCTTTTTGGTATCAATGAAAATGAGAAAGCCCTGTGAACATTTATTTTATGGTATTTTGATTGAATTTAGTGTGGACGGGACTCGAAATTTTTATGTTTTTGCCCATTTTTCAGGGCTTCCCAGAGGTCCATTTTTGAGAGGCACCGAATAGCTCACCTTTTAACAAATTTTAACCTTTTTAACATTAAAAATGATGGATTTTAATGCAAAATGAAGCTTTGATTTGTACATTGATTGTAATGTTCGACTTTTTACTTTAATTGTGTATTTATAAAAATTAATTTTTCGATTTGCCATTTTAGTGCTATTTATATGGCTTAAATTCCCATTATTAGCGTCCATAAAAGGATTCCATGAGTTTCTGTAATGATCATAAGTTTCAGACAACGGAAACTAGGAACAACCAAGTATTTATTATTTGTTTAAGAGGAAAATCAAAAACTTTGCTAATTGGGCAAGATAATGCTGTCTTGGTCTGGATTGTAAACCATTATATGGTGAGATGGTTTAACTATTTCATCCAAGGTGGTTATGAACCCACGTGTCCTCATTGCTGCAAAAACCAAGACTTCAGCATTTGGATAGGTTTCTTTTAACCTCCTTGCACATGCACATGAAGTTCTGCCGAGAGTGAAAACATCGTCCACCACTATTATTTTTTCAACAAAAGCCTCTGGAGGGGTACACATTAGACTATCATAATGTGTGTTGCAGGATGGACGGCTTTCAGCGGTGTAGAAATTGCTTGATTTTGGAACAGGACTGATTCTTTCGACTAAATTTTGAACCATAGTGCCAAAACCTGAATTTACTAAGTGTTCCGACAAAATTCTTGTTGGCCAATGAGCGCCTTCAACCATTGGTGTACTTCTAGGTGCTGGGACCAATACTGGGTTGTTGTTGAACATTTGGGAAATTGGGTGTTCTTGTGGCAATTCAGACATATAATAGATCAGTCGTTCAATTACCCGGGTATTCCCCGACTTTATATTACCACATATTCTCTTTGAGAGTTGGGCCTTCTCATTTGTGCCCCGACTCGCAAATTCCAGCATTGTGGCAAATGGAATTTCAAAAGGCATCCTCAAATTTTGAGGTCAAGTATGGTATGTGGGTAAAAATCTCATCCACATTTTCCCTGGAAAGAACTTGGGCTCCATAGTCCAACATTTCCTTGGCCCATGTGACATTTGAGTCTTGTATAACATTTTCCAAAATATAGACCTCCCGTCCCAAACGAAGTGCTTCCCAACCTTGATGTCGAGTGCCACTTTTATCGGTAGCCTCAATAATGATCGTTGCATCTGATATCAAGGCCATGGTCCTATTTCTTATTGGAAAATTCTTTGGTTGTGTCGGAAAACCTTCCGGGAACTGGGAGATAGCCAAATGTTCTTTTTTAATTTTATCCAAAAGTGCTGCATTTTCCTTTGGATATGGGACACTTAGAGGCGTTCCTAAAACCGCAATGGTCCGTCCACCTGAATCGATTGCAGTTTGATGGGCGATAGTATCTATTCCTTTCGCTAATCCACTTACAACTACGATATCGTGCTTGACCAAAGTTTTTGATATGATCTTTGCTCTTTGTAAGCCTTCCTTTGAAGCTGCTCTCGAACCTACAACGGAAACTCTTCTTTTCTCATAGAGCAAATCTTCATCCCCGCCAAAAAACAATTTTTCAGGGAAATGCTTCTTTTCGGCATCTGTCAATAGTTGATAATAGGTTTCAATGCCCATTGGTAGTTATTGTATTAGGTACAACAAGGTACAAAATTAAAGAAAATAATAAGGGCAATCCTATAGCCTTATTACCATTTGGATATAGACTATGTAAATGAGCCGAACCGTTGAGACCACAAAAAACTGAAAATTTGAGCAATTCAATAATTGAGTAAATTGAGTTGAAACCCTGATTTTCGTAATTTAAACCACACGGCAACTGAAGTTTGCTCCAAAGGTTAATCCTCTACAAGAAAGTAAAAACTTCAACAAGATATTGAAACGTGATCCTAAATTGTTATTAGGTATTCTAGAAAATTGCGCCTGAAACTGGGTGAGCCGGATGGTTGAGACCATTATAAACAGATAATTTGAGCCACTCAGTATTTTGCTTTAGTGGTTTGAAAGCCAGATTTTTGTGTTAGTTTCGAGGAGCTCAATTATAGCCGGCGCGGGTGGCTCAGTTTACCCGGCTCATCCACTATTTATTCAAAACGCCAATCTTTTGAGTCATTTGCTATTCATTGAAAATAAAAAAGGCGCAATAACCAAATGCCGTGTTGTGGTGTTACTTCTCTACAGATAAGGCAAACCGCATATACCGCATTTGCAGGGAAACTGCATAAAACACTGGGTATGGATATATCCGTGAACGGCCTTATACTGAAATCAAAGTGGCTTTTTTAACTTCGCCACCATAAATGACTCCATCGCAAGTTCATCCAACGGTTTTTCAATGAACGAATCAACATTTGGCAAACCATTGGCCCTTTCCCTATCCCCAGGGTTTATGGAAGACGTCAAAACATGAATCTCCACACTTGTTTCAATCGTTAAGGAATCCAGCGCTTCAATAAACTCCCAGCCGTTCATCACGGGCATATTGATGTCCAAAAAAACAATAAAGTGCTTGTCTGGATTGTTCTTGATATATTTAAGACCTTCCAAACCGTTATAGAATATGGTAATGGGAATGCCCTTTATTTTCTGTTCGATCAAATTTTGATTTAAAAAATTGGTGATGGCATCGTCATCGATCAATAATATTTCCTTTGTCATTTTGAAAATTTTTATTGGTTATCTCTATTACTTTATGTAGTTCACGGTCAATTTCATCGATGGAGGTTGAAATGATATCCAACAGGTCCTTTGTTGAGAAAACTTCTTCTCCATAGCTTCTATGATGGATCAGAAGGGACATAATCCTGGTCAGGGGCGAACGGATGGCATGCGACTGCAGCCAGGCAATTTCCGTAAGCATTTTGTTTTGGCCCTTAATTTTTTCCATTTGTTCCCTTGCCTCTGTTACATCCATTGCTGAACCAATGGTTTTAATAGGGTTGTTGCGGCCATCCCTCTGGACATAAAAGCTATCTAGTACATATCCTATGGAGCCGTTTTCGGATATGGTCCGATACTCGATGGCCCAATCCTTCTTTTCAGACTCGTACAAATGGTTTTCAAGGGTATTCCAGACATGATCCCTGTCTTTTGGATGGATTCTTTTGAACCAATCATTTTCAATTTCAAAGGGCTGTTTGGTTATTCGTTCCTCCACTCGGTCCAAAACTTGGCAATATAATAAGGTTTTGGATCGATGGTCAAGTTCCCAAATGATCTGCTTACTGGCCGACATGGCCAAAAGGAACCGTTCGCTACTTATCCTTAATTGCAACTCATACTCCTTCTCTTGGGTAATATCCCGGACCGTTCCTTCAATATGCATTGGTTCCCCTGAGGATTCGTCGACGACCATTTGGATTTCTTGGTGCACCCATTTAACGGCCCCGTCCCCGGTGATGATCCTATGTTCAAATTTCGTAATGACCCCTGGTTCCAAATGGATGTTGGGATTTTCCTCGATAAGGTATCGGTCTTCTGGATGGAAGGCTTTGGTGACATTTTCCATGGTCGGATGGAAATTTTCAGGGGTATATCCAAAAATCCCATAGGTTTCCTGGCTCCACTCACTTAGGTCCGAATCGAAATTTCTATACCAATAACCAATTTTAGCTATTCGATGTGCCCGGTTGAGTCTGGTATTTGAAACCCTTAAAGAATGCTCAAGTTGCTTTTGGTCAGTGATATCCTTAGCTACTGCCAGTACAAGTTCATGGTCATTATTGGCAGTACTTGACCATATGAACCATTTTTCCGTATTGCTTTTGGTCAACATACGCATTTCAATACCATCAGTTCTTCCCGAACCACGTCGATTGGGCAACACTTGGTCCAATTTTTCTCGATCGGACGGATGGATAAAGGCTTCAAATGCCATTCCCACAATTTGTGTTCGATTTTTGCCTATTGCCTTAGAGAAGGCTTTATTGGCCTGTTTTATTCTCCCATCAAAACCAATGATGCAAAAGGGATCCGGTGAGAGCTCAAAAAACTCCAAATATTCCGCTTGGACCATTTTTTGTTTGATGGGTCCCCCTATCTGATGGCCAATTCCCTCAACAAGATATAAGATATCATTCAAGTCCTCTTTTGGTTGCTTTGCAAATAAAAGGAGACATCCAATGGATTCCTGGCCCGAAAGTATGGGTAGGCCAATGCAGGTTCTGAGCCCAATCTTTTTAGCGAAATTTGATCGAACAAATTCAGGGTTCTTGTCAAAATCATCCCAAATCATCAATGCATTCGCTCGTTCGATTTTGCCTTGTATTCCCTTCTCCATTGAAAAATAATCCACAGGCATGGGTTGCTTCAAAAAAAGTTCGCCACTCTTCCCACCGCTGGCTTGGCCTAGCAGGTTAAATTTGGCCCCGTCCCTTGATTTTAACCACACCTCAGCAGCTTGTATTTCGCACACTTCGACCAATTTTTCCATGATGGCATCAAGGCCGTCCCGAAGGCTTCCCTTTTTTCCAAAAGCTTTAACGAGGTCCAGCCAAAGCTCTTTTTTCAATTTGGACCTCATCCTTTCGGTAATATCTCTGGAATTCATGACAATCCCCTGAATGTGGGGCGTGGCCAAATGGTTGCTCCAAATGGATTCGATCCACTTCCAGGTTCCATTGGAATGTTTGAATCGGAATGGTTCGATCTCAACATGTTCGACCTCTTGTACCATTTCGAGGGCCTTCCTTAACCGTGGTATATCGTCTTTGGACAATCGATCAAAAAAACAAGTCTCCATCAAATCATTGGTTGAGTACCCTAATTGGTTGTCAAAAGATGGGGAAGCATAAAGGTAGATTCCGTCCGTATCCACGATAGAGATCAGATCGGTCCCGTTCAGCACCAAATTTTTGAACCTGCTTTCGCTGTTCTTTACTTGGTCCAAGACATCCGATTGATTGATCAAATGGGATAGATTGGTGGTTAGGGTGTTCAACAATTGCACTTCTTCTTTCGTCCATTTCCTTTCTGTCTCATGGTCCTCCAAGCCGATAAAACCCCTGAAAGTACCAGATGAAAAAACTGGAAGAGCCAATAATGACTTTAGGCATTCTGTCTCCAAAGTTTCCGCAAGATCAGGTTCCGAGACCTTCGATCGGTTCATCGAAAAGACCCTTCCCTTCCTCAAACGGCCAATAAGGTGCTGTAGAAGCGGAAAGGGCAAGGCAGGGTATCCATCGGGATCGGATTTAGGATCTTGGTCGGTCTTAATTTTCATTAACGTGATCCTATCAAGTTCTGAATCGCTCTGAAAGAAATAGACGCGATGGATTTTCAAGGTCTCCAATAGTAACGTAAAACAAACATCCAATGCTTTCAACCAATCCGGGTTTCGAATCAAATTGTTGTTCATATCCGAAATGGCCTGGAAAAGTCGGTTTTGGGAAAGTAACCTTTTTTCGTACTCCACGGTATCGGAAATATCCATGGCTATGACAAGTTCAGCAGGTCTACCTTTGTATTGGATGATGTTGCCCTTCAGAAATACGGGGAAGACCGTACCGTCCTTTTTTTTATGGCGAAAAAAGCCCTCCTTGTAGGTGTCTTTTCTCTTTTTGGTGTTCTCGATGGCCATTTCCAATTTGGCGATATCCTTTTTAGGTCTTATCGCCTTAAGGGTCATACGAAGGAAACGGTCTTTGGTAAAGCCATACTGCTGCAGGGCCGCATTGTTTACCTTTAGAAAACGAAGTGTATCTAAATCGTAAATCCACATGGGGTGTGGACAAAAATCAAAAATATGGTCTTCCGATAAACTGGAAGCATCTAGGATGGGGGACATTCCTTTGAGGTTGGTTTAAAAAGTTTGGGATAATCGAAACGGTTGGATAACCAAACGTCACTGGTAAAGAATTAAGTTCTGAAGCATGTTGTCTATGTGGATATGGTTGGTTTACTAAATTGAGATTCCAAGACCCAAGGAATTTTATCCGTAACGGATTTTAATCACAAATATTTTAAAATTATAAATTAAGTTTAATAAAATCAAATGAATCATAAGTATACATCTCTTAGTTCCTTCCCCGAAAAAAGGCGTAGTTGATTTCTACCCTCCCTATTTTACGACCCAGGGGTAATTATGTGATACTCCTTATGTGCATCCAAAATGATATCTTTCTCTGAGCATTCTACATGTTGAAAAAAGCATATTCCAAAAGAAATCAAACTAGTCGTTAATATCACAATTATCGTTGCTTTTTCTTTTGCTTAATGGTATCCGTTCTCTTATGAATATCGACTACGCTAATAGTTCTCCAATCTCTGCAGGCCCTTACCGCCAAAAAAAGCGTAGCTAAAATTTGAACTAATATGACAATGGACATCCTATTTTAAATGTTAAAGCGAATTGCAGTTCAATGGTCAAAAGCATAACGGATTTTTATGGTGCCATACCCATTGAACCCCATGATGAGATCCTAATCGGGATTTGAAACATGTATGGGATTGCTACAATTCCCTTTATGTGCCATAAACCCGAATGCCGAATTGGAATCGGGCTCCTCTTTATAAACCAAGTATTCACAGCCTTCAAAAACAATGGTCTCAAAATGGTCCTTCGGAATTTTTGACGTTTTGCCCTCGATGGAATTGGCAATGGAATCCTCGATCCGTTGTCGTTCCAATAGCCTTTGCTCGTAACCCCTATCCTTACATGAGGCTACTGTGAACATTACCATCAACATTCCCAAAATGAAAACATTCCTAGAGTCAATCATCTTTTAAAAATTTTTTGATGTCCTTATTCGAACCATATACCACGATGATATCATCGTTGTTCAACATACTGTCAGGGTTGGCAACCCCTTTTACCTTAGTGACATTCCTGGTTTTTCCCACAACTGTTCTTTCTTCGGTGTTGGCGATTGTGGTCAACACCAATAGATTGTACCCTTCCCTGATATTGCTTTCCCTTATGGTCTTGCCATGGAGCTTGGCAGGGACCTTGACCTCGACGATACTGTAATCATCGTTCAACTCAAAGGAGTCGACCACTCCTTTGAGGCATAATTTTTTGGCCCATCGTTCGGCAGATTCCTCCTCTGGATGCACTATTTCATCTACCCCAATAGCGTGCAAAACCTTTTCATGAAGTTCATCGATGGATCTACTGATCAGCCGTTTGACCTGAAAGTTCTTGAAAAGAGCGGTGGCCATTACACTGGCCCCTTTGTCCTCACCAATGGCCACAATCACCATATCGGTGTCCTCCAGAGGTAGGCCCGATACCGTAAATTCATCAGTGGCATCCATACAAATGGTATGAGAGATACGTTCCTTGTAATTGTCGACCCGGTTCATGTTGGTGTCTATTCCAATGACCTCATTGCCCTGTTCGGTCAACTTTTCCGAAAGTGAAGCGCCAAAGCTTCCAAGTCCCACAATGATATATTTCATAGTTAGTTCTTTTAGTTTATGGTAAGTTCCTCAACAGGATATTTATAATTTTTCTGCTTTACCTTTTTGAACACTGCGATCAACAGGGTCAACATACTCACCCTACCGATGAACATTACCCCGATGATGACAAATTTGCTGGCAGCGCTCAGCTTCGCGGTTATTCCCAGACTTAGACCAACGGTGCTGTACGCCGAAAAACATTCAAAGGCGATATCCAATAATTTCTTGTCACTGTCAAATACGGAAATCAAGATTATACCGGTGCCGATGACCAGCAAGGAGAGGGCAATAACGGCAAAGGCTCGTCGCACCGAGATTTCGGATATTTCCCTACGAAAGACCTCTATTCTTGACTTTCCCTTTGCCAAGCTTAAAAAGTTCAGGGTGGCTATGGCAAAAGTATTGGTCTTGATCCCCCCGCCCGTGGACGCCGGTGACGCCCCTACCCACATTAGCAGGAAAATCATCATGATGGTAGAAAAATCAAGTGCGGCCATGTCCACTGAATTAAAGCCTGCAGTTCTAGGAGTTGCTGCACCGAAAAGGGCCGTTATAACCTTACCGATGCCAACGTGTTCCGCCAAGGTGTTGTTATATTCATTGAAATAGAACATTAGTGTTCCCAAAATGGTCAAGGTAGAGGTGGTTATCAGTGTAATGCGGCTGTTCAGGTTAAGGACCCATGGTTTGTGTTTTTTTTGTTCCCCGGTAAAATAAAACAGTTTCCTGACCATGAAATATTTAAGATACTTTATTAGGTTTACCACAATGGGAAACCCCAATCCGCCCAATACAAAGGCTGCGATTATAAGACTTTGGAACATATAATTATACCGAAACCCAGTTTCGTACAAACTATTGGGCAAGGTGGAGAACCCTGCATTGCAGAATGCGGAAACAGCGTGGAACACCGAAAAAAAGAAGCGATGAAAAAAGGAGGTGAACAAACTATTGTCCAAACTCAAATAGATAAATAGCGCCGCAACCAGTTCTATGGAAAAAGTAATGATAAGGATACGTCTCAATGTACCGAAGACCTCACCCAATTTTTTGCTTCCGGTCATATCACTCAAGGTCAATTGGTTTTCATAAGAGGCACCCCCTTTGAAAAAGTAGCTGAAATAGCTTGCAACGGTCAAAATCCCGATCCCCCCGGCCTGGATAAGGCAAAGGATGACGGTTTGACCAAAAACGGTGAAATAACTTCCTGTATCCACTACAATAAGACCTGTTACGCATACGGCACTTGTGGAGGTGAACAAAGCATCCAAAAAGGAGATACCGTTATGGGTGGCATTGGGCAGCGACAATAAAATCGCTCCAATCAATATGATGCCCAAAAAACTGGCAATGAACAATTGCGCGGGATTGAGTAGGGTCTTTTTATAGCTGATCTCTTGCTCGGAAAACTCCCGGATAAACGTGAGGATGATGGCGAACTTGACCCAATTGTCGTTGTACAGGAACGATAAATGGCTTTGCCCCTTCTCCCCAATAAAATGGGCGCAGAGTATGCCCAAGGTAATCAAAATGGTAAGGGCATCAAAAATGATGACCGACCGTTCAATTTGTTTCATACGCTCCACATACCGCAGGACCGTGGCCAAAATACCCAGACCGATCACCACAAAATAAAAGATGTTGAACCAAATCTGTATGCGTTGGGGCTTGTCATAGCCAAAATCGACTATGAACAGAAAAACCCCTAGAATGCTGCTGTACAAAGCCAGTTTAAAAAGGATTTGGGAAAAACCCCTGTTAAAAAGTGTTGACTTTCCCCATTTGAAAAGTGACATAGAAAACCATACTTAGGTTTGAGGGCACAAAGTTAGGCATAGGTTTATAAAGATTTTATAAAGATTGAGGACATAACGGCTAATGACTTTGTTCAATATGCTGTCAAAAATTATGGATGGATGCACCATAAAACTGGCCCTTCAGGAGGTGCGGTCCAAAGTTACCTATAAAGCCAAGTCTTCACTTTTTTTCTTTGTCCTCAACGTATTCCTCTTTGCCAAGATGGCCAGGCCAAAAGTAAGCAATCCCAACCTGCCAACGAACATGGTCGTAATAAGGACCATTTTTCCTAAAGGCTGTAAACTTCCTGTAATGCCTGTACTGAGACCTACAGTACCAATGGCCGAGGTGGTCTCGAAAAGGATCTGTTCCAAGGGGATTTTTTCAGAGAGTGACAATAGAAAAGTTGCCAAAAATATAACGGATGCATATAGCATGAAAACGGAGGTGGCCACATAGAGCCTTTCCAATGGAATGGTCCTTCCCAAAAATGTAACATGCCTATTGTTCCTGATCCGGTTCCACATTATGGCAATCAGGGCAGTGACCGTTGTGGTCTTCATGCCCCCACCGGTCCCGGAAGGAGAAGCCCCTATGTACATGAGGAAAATAATGACCAATAGGCTCCCTGTGGCAAAACTACCCAACGGGACCGTGTTGAACCCTACCGTGGTCAGTGCAGTCATGGTCTGGAAAAAGGAGGCCATCCAGCGCTGTCCGCCCTGTCCCTCAATGGCCGGTTCAAATAAATAGAGCATAATTGTTCCAAATACCAATAGTAGGGCCATGGCCCCTAAAATGATCTTGGTGGTGAAGGTGATCTTTCTCGATTTTCCGGACAGTCTGTTCCAAAAGTCGGTGACCACTATAAACCCCAAGGAACCACAGATGGCCAAAATGGAAAGTATAATGTTGATGGACGGATTGCCCGCAAACTGTTCAAAGCTGTCGTTATATAGACCGAAACCTGCTGTGCAAAAAGCCGAAACACTATGAAAAATGCTGCTCCATAGGGCGAAGTTGTGCTCTACACCAGCATTGGTAAAGGCAATATAGATGCATAGGGCCCCAATGATCTCGATGACAACGGTAAATAGAATGACCGATTTCAGAAAATCCTTGACCTGAAACCCTTTGGGCATGGTAAACTCGGCGTTCAGTATGCGTTGGTGCCAATGGGTGAGGTCACTTTTCTTGGAAAGGACGATAAAGGTCGTAAAAGTCATATAACCGATCCCCCCGATTTGGAAAAGAAGCATTACTATGAATTGTCCGAACCAGGAATAGCTATCGAACACGCTAACCGTGACCAAGCCCGTTGTGGAAATGGCAGAGGTGGCAATGAACAGGCTGTCCAGGGCGGAAACATCCAGTTTATGGGCTATGGGGAGGCAAAGTAATGACCATCCAACAAGGGTATAGGTCAAAAAGCCGTACAATAGGTTCTGTTGGGGTGAAAGAGTCAATTGAAACTTTCTGTATTTTTTTAATATTCCTTTCATACATTGATTTAGAAATCACGACTCAAACCCTGTTCCAGTTCGGTCACCACGCCCAGGATTTCGTGCAGAAGTCCGATGACTTCATTTTTCTGTCCCAACCTTTCAGGCAACAGTCCATAAATCACCAGAAGATTCTTGACAAAATCCTTGGTCTTTCCAGCTTCCCTTACCATGACCCTTACACTCAAGCCTCCCAGTACGGCATCCAATCTATCCTTTAAATCCCTATGGGTCCATTGAATAAGAAGGGCATAGGGCCCCTTTTCATCCGAGTTTAGATTTTTCAACTTATGGATGGTTAAGCATAGACTGACTATCAAATTCGCTGTTTCCTTATTGATCCGGACTTTATTTTCCATAGGGGTGGTCTAGGTGAGGAAAAGTTCAACAATGAAGTAAATGCTCATGCCAATATCCACCATGATGATCAATGGAATCACAAGATGGTGTATATCCCGGCACCAGTCGTCCAAAGAATCATATGGGCCGTCTGCACCTTCATCATAGAAAAAGTCCCATCCCACTTTTTAGCATTTTTGATTTGCACAAAGATCAGGGGAATGGAATATTTAAAAAATCAAGAAAAGGGGCTAGGGGATAAAGATTTTATAAAGGTCATTGGAACCGATAGCCTACCCCGCTTTCGGTTACGATGTGTTCGGGATGGTTAGGCTGTTCCTCGATTTTTTTTCTCAGGGTGCCCACAAATACCCTTAAATATTGTGTCTCGTTCTTATGTCCATATCCCCAGACCTCATTAAGTATGTACTGATGTGTGAGTACCTTTCCTTCATTGATTGCGAATAGCGCCAATAATTTGTACTCGGTCTGTGTCAGTTTGATCAATACCCCTTCCTTTTTGACCGTTCGGGCCACAAGGTCAATTTCAAGATTTCCAAACGAAATGACGGTTTTAAGCTCAATGCCCTGATCTCTCCGCATTGCCGATCGGATACGGGCCAAGAGTTCGCCGCTCCGAAAAGGTTTGGTAAGATAATCCGAAGCGCCGTTGTCCAGCGCTTTGACAATATCGGGTTCATTGTCCTGAACGGACAAAATGATAATGGGCTTATGGTACCAGTCCCTGAGTTCCACCAAGAGGTCATGACCGCTTTTATCCGGCAATCCTATGTCCAGAAGAATGGCATCGGGCAAATGGCTTGCTGCAAGGGCAGTGCCTTCTTTGGCATTTGCAGCCTGTATGACCCTGTATTCATTGCTCTCCAAATTGATTTGGAGCAACTTTCTGATTTGGGGCTCATCGTCAATGATCAATAGTTGTGCCTTATCCATTTTCATCGTTGTTTATGGGCAATGTTTCTGCTGGAATGGTTATGGTGAACAAGGAACCACCTCCCTCCCTGTTCTCCAAGGTCACTTTTCCATTCATGGCTTCGGTAAAACCCTTCACTATGGAAAGTCCAAGACCGGTACCCCCGGTCGTATTGTGAATGCGGTAAAATTTACGGAAAACGGATTCTATTTCGTTTTCCGGGAAACCTTTTCCGTTGTCCGAGACCCATATGACACAGCCATCATCGATTTGATCAGCATCAATGGTTATAATGGAGTTTGTTGGGGTATGCTGAATGGCATTGTGGATGATATTGTGCAGGGCCTGTTCCAACAGTCCTCTATCCAGCCTAAAAAGGGGAAGATGCTCCTTGGCTTCGAACACAACCTTGTGATTCGAAGCATCCTCTTGGTTCCTTCGGATCATAGAAAAAATAATCTCGTTGATATCGCACCAATCTTTTTTCGGTTGGATGAACCCTGCTTCGAGTCTGCTCATGCTTAAAAGATTCTCCACCTGTCGATTGAGTCTGAGACCTGCAATCTCTATCTCTGAATACAGTTCATTTCTGTTGCCATCGGAGAGTTTGGAGTTTTTGTCCTTAATGGTGTCCACGGCACCGATTATGGTGGCTATTGGGGTCTTGAGTTCATGGGAGAGCGAATTCAACAGGGTATTGTATAGGACTATGGACTTGGCCCTTTCCTCTTCATCCCGCTGCCTCTTTTCAAACTCCCTGATCTTAAAGGTGAGTACAGCATTGATGGATGCAATAACAAAGTACATCAAGAACATAAGGCCATCCTCGGGGGTATCGATGTGAAAGGTCATTGTAGGGGGAATAAAGAAAAAGTTCCATATCAGGGCACTTAACAGGGCCGATACCATTACTGGAAAAATATCGAAGAGGATGGCATTCAGGGAGACCGCCATCAATAGGATGAGGGCAAC
>Ga0114901_1001073_pt1 | contig 16416 bp, 25 predicted proteins | sample MalvireepMed_s16_FD_89686 | JGI IMG/M metagenome (GOLD analysis project Ga0114901, IMG submission 89686) | Marine viral communities from the Global Malaspina Expedition - Malaspina viral metaG DeepMed_s16 | ecosystem: Environmental > Aquatic > Marine > Oceanic | place: Mediterranean Sea... | reverse complement strand
TCGTGGAGCATGGTCGCAATCAAATCAGATGTGCAACTTGCCAGACTTCAACGCCTAGTTTCGCACGGGTCACGGTGTCCGTTATGGATGGTGGTCGGGCGAAGACAAAACGCTATTGCTTGCAATGTTCGCCCGTAGGACTGCCTGATGACACACAGCTACAGCGCATCGAAGAGAAGCTGGATGCGCTGGCAACCACTGTGACTTCGCTGCTGAACCTCCTCGTGAACGGCGAGGTTCCTGAAAGCCGGTCTATGGCTAAGCGCCTCGCGGTGCAGGCTGGGTTACCTATGCCTACTTTTGTAGAAAAAGTTCCAGAGATTATTCATGCTACACCGTGGTTCGATGCCAACGTGGATGTAATGAAAGTGAACCATCGGGTTGTTATTGAAGGCTCCGCTTCCAGTGACCCAGCGCCGAAGCAGCGCCGGAAGCCGGAGCCTCCACTCGACGGCTCCGATACTTGGCCTGAGTGGTTCTCGCTAGGGCATGGTATGAAGGGATGGAAGGTGGAGTTGCTGGTAGCCGAGGAGTGGGCCTACCGGAACTCGTTCTCCGAGGAGTATCTACTGGATAAGATTTATGTGGTGCGTGGGTGGTGGAACGCGGACCATGAGAAGAAGGGCCGTGACCCGTACCGCACCTTCCAACGCGCCTGCCGCGAGAACTGGGGCGCGAAGGCAGCCCGTGCCCCGGCATCGACGCCGGATCAGGACCAGGAGCGACACCGGGCCGGGTACGAGAAGCCGAGGCGCATGGTGGGGAGGGAAGATGCCCCCGATAAAGACTAGGCGTGGCGGCATCTGCATCGTTTGCGGCGAGTACGTCTTCGCCGCTGAGACGCTGGAGCAACACTACAAGGACAAGCATCAGGAGAAGAAGTGATGGCCCAGCATCAGTGTCTCCGTTGCGAGCATCAGTGGCGTTCCAGCAGCGAGTGCCCGGAGCGGTGTCCCCGGTGTAAGGACCACAGCTACGAGTTGCCCCCAGGACAAACCAATGCGGTGCAATACTATACTCAGGAGCGCCTATCGTGTGCCTGTGGCCACACATGGATTCAGCGGGGTGAGTTGCTGCCAGTCCGATGCCCAAGTGACTCTTGCCAACTCCGGATTCGGAACACCACCGAGGAGTTACGGAGTGCTGCGGGCCGAAAGGGGAACCAGGTGCGGTGGGGGCTATCGGATGGCTGAATGGCACTTTAAGATTGTTGGAGAACCTTGCCCCTGGACCGCCCAGATGCGGAACGCTGCCCGTAGCCCGGCGTTCCAAAGGATGCAAGCATGATGAAAGTACCATAGGGTTACGTACTCGGCTTTGGCATCAGACTCACGTACATCCGAGGGGAGCTTTCAAGGGTGGTCACATCCTCCGTATCTGTCCCCGCTGCAATCGCTTCTTTGATGTGACAGCCAAGTCTACGCAGCGATTCTGTGGACCACGGTGTGGACATATGCACTTACCTTTCCAGGGGAACATGGGTTACAGCAAGGGCGGGAAGCGCGCCGACCTCGGAGGGCAATACTTCCGCAGCCGGTGGGAAGCTAACTACGCTCGGTTCCTGAATTGGTTACGCGACACCACTGGCGAAGTTGTCAGTTGGGAGTTTGAGGCCGAGATTTTTGAATTCACCAAGATTAAGAAGGGTGTTCGCTTTTATACACCGGACTTCAAAATCCAGATGGCTAATGGCACGGTTGAGTACCATGAAGTGAAAGGGTGGCGTTACCCAAAAGGTGAGACGGCGCTGAAACGCATGGCAAAATACTATCCTAAAATCAAAATTGTAGTCATTGACGAGGAATGGTTTAAAGCCGTGAACCGGCAGGGATTACCAGCCATGATTGAAGGCTGGGAAGTCGGGGAATCACCACGTCGTAGACGGGAGCTATGAATGATGGAACCAGAACTGACTGCCGATGAACTGTACAAGGCGGCTCAAACCGTGCTGGTGGATGAACCAGATTGGGGACACCGCGCTGTAGCCACCGCGCAACTACGGAAGGCACTGTGGGCTGCGGAACAGTGGTTCCGAGACTGGGGTGAGAAATCGAATGACCAAAGTACCGTCACCGCCGGTGCTGTGCTATTCGCCGAAGCATTAGACGAACTAGGCATCGCTCCCTGGGAGGCCCCCGATGGAAGCTGAAACGGAAACCGTGCCCCTGCATCGGCTACCATGTCGCGCCTGTGGTGACACCCTTAATCCAGGCGGGAATCCATATTTCAGTTTTGATCCACTCGCCACGCCGGACGGTTCCGATTGCCCGGATTGCAACGGCACGGGCTATCGCTTCTGGATGCTGGGAGCGGAGTGCCAAGGTTGGGAATCAACTAACTATGACCAAATCATTGTTCACCACGGTCCCCATCCTAATTTCCCGTTCTCCCGATGTGCCTGCAACGACGGCTCAGGTCGTATCGCCGCCTACGACGTGGCGGGGCTGCTGGAGGCAGGAAAGAGTCAAGGGTGGGAGATTGAAGTAGGCTCTCATGGTAGATGGTGGTCAGCAAGGATTTGGTTTGGTGATAAAGGGCGCAGCCCAAGAGCCGACATGAATCTACCTGGCGCCACACCCGAAGAGGCCCTACGCCTGGCGCTGGAAGCTGCCGTGGCAGCCGCGGAGCAGAGCCATGAGTAGCCGGCCAGCGCATGAGCATACCCCGGAGCCGTGGTCATTTGATGATGGTGTGCTGTGGGGAGACGAGGGTAACAAGGTGGTAAGCCGCAATGATTGGTGGATTGACCGCGATGACGCCCGGCGCATCGTAGCCTGCGTCAACGCCTGTGCTGGGATGACCACTCAAGACTTGGAGGCCATAGACCCAGGAGGTTTGCACCGAGTGTTTCAACGCTACTTGGATATAGTGCAGGAGGCTGTGGAGGCCAATGATGACCGAGCCTGACGCCTTGCCCGAAGCGGCGAAGCTGAGCGACGAGCAGCGGGAAACCATTTGGCGAAACATCGCGCATTATTATACAGATCGCGCTCGCCGAGAAATATTCGGGGAACGCTGCGCCGACGCCGCCAGCGCCCAGCGCTGCGGGTGGACCGCATCGTATCTGTGTGACCTGGAGTTGGGTCGCCGGACTTGGGGGACGAAACAAGTCACTAGGGTTGCACTTGCTCTAGCGGCGCGGTAGCGAGGAGAGAACCATGGCAGACTGCTGGCCAGCATACTGGTTTTGGCTCAGCACGGGCCGACATCTCATAAAACTGAGCGCCTACGACATTGGCGACCCGCCACTGGGATGGCCCTTGGCGCGGTAGCAGGAAGCAGAGGAGGCGGGGAGCATGGATACAGAACCCACAATAACCATCAATGGCTTCCGACTCACTACGGGGCAGGCTATGACCGTGCGGGTTGCACTGGGGTCATTTGCCCTAGGGTTAGTTGACGGCCTTGGCGATGATGAGCATGGTCAGGCCATGACGAAGGCATATCAAGGCCGTCTGGCAGAGATTGATTCCTTTATCCTCTTGCCACCTAAACCAGAATCTCCAGCCCCTTCAGCAACAGAGTAGCCAGACCCGCGCCACCGAGCGCCGTAGGCCCTTGCTTCTTGACGCGGCTCCACTTGCCGCCGTTGCCAGTCATCTCGGCCATGCGGTGAATCATCAGGTCCAGCACGATAATGATGCGGTCGGAGCCACCAGGCTGCCCGTCGCTGAACGCCTGATACGCCTTAGCAATCTCGGTATGGGCTAGGTCGTCGTGGCGTGCCATTATCGCTTCTTTGGCTTACTCGTCTTTTTAGGCTTCGGTGGGGTGGCCAGTCGGCGCATGGGCTGGGGCTTGCCCCTAGGATGCGGCATCGTATTCCTCCCATCGTTCAGGTCCATAGAAGTGTCCGTAGCCACCTTTCCGGTGCATGAAGCACCCGGCGTGGCAGATAACCACGAAGCCGTTATGGAACAGGTGGGCTATCAGGTCGGCCATGGGCCACTCGATATGCCAGTCCCCGACGTAACCTTTGATGACCCGCAGCGCGTCCGGGTGGTTCCAGTCCATGTGCTGGTCCCGGAGCCGCCACTTACGCTCGGCCCGGAAGTAACAAAGGCGGTTGTAACTAATCTCGCGCCGGTCACCCCGGACCATTGGATGCGGAGCAGCGCCAGACGGACGCCACAATTGTAGCTGCTCCTCGTTTATCTGTCCCTTCGCCGTGATGTGGAGCCGCCCCACTTCGTTATTCGTTCCCGTTAGTAGGGCCTGACCCAGCATCTCCTTGAACCACCAGCGGTCCCCAGCGGCCCGTACCGACATGTAGCCCTCGTGCCGGTCCCAAGACACTACCATGTCGTGGACACCCCCAGGAATCTGGCTCTGGGGGCCAATGGGAGCAGGATTCTGGTACTGAGCCTCTGCTTCTACGTCACGTTGGCTAGTTACCATCACTCGCCTCGGGCAGCCCTGCGGCGACCGGCTCGGCTAAAGGGTTCGTGTCCTTTGCTGCCCCCTTGCCGTTGCTACCGAGTTTCTTAGACACCTCTTCATCGCACGCAGGCTTATCAGGCGGCTCAGGTGCCTTCAGACGCATGTCGCCGTTGTCGAGTATCTGGATACGGTCTGCGGTCAGGGTGCCGTCCTTCCAGCCGCGCACAATATTGTTTAGGAACTGGAGGTTCTGGGCATTGGCGGCTTGAAGCCGGTCAATCTCGTTCAAGAACTTTAGGGTGGTGTCTGCTAGTATCTCGACTGCTGCTTGGTTGGACATATTACGCTCCTGGTTTGGGTAACTCGGCAGGCCAAGCTGCCTTCAGTTCCTCTGGTGTACTATACACCGTCAGGTCAAGCGTCTGGGGGATGTCACGGAGGGCCTGTTTCTCGGTGGCGATGCGGGTCTGAGTTCTAGTGTCGCCTGTTTCCAGAGCACGCATGTATGGCGCGTCGAGTGTGGCGAGTTTCCTGTTCCGTCGTACCCGAATCCGGTCCATGTGCGTGGTACGAGCCTGGGGCATGTCAATGGTGAACGCTCCGCCTCGGTAGCGCACGGCTTTGCGGAAATAACGGTCGTGGCACGCAGGGTTAAAACATGAAGCACCGTCGACTCTATCGGGTGATGCTGGGTCGTGGGGTTCGTTGCCAGTGACATGATAGGGTAACTCCGCTTCGTCCATTAACCAGCAATCAAGTACATCTGGTTGCCGGTCTCTTTCCATGATGCGTTCCATCGCTTGTAGTTCGCTCAATCCCCCAACACCCATACCCATCACGAAAGCAGCGGCCACATCAAAAGGCTTCCCCGACAGGTTGACCGACTTCTGGATATTATAGGCTATCTCGTCGGGGTGCCAGCCGGTACCCTCGCCAGCCATAATGGCCAGGCAAGCCCTGGAAAAATGCCTAATCCGTACCCGGTCATTGAACAGTAGGTCCAGTACACAAAACATTACTGGTCTCCGAAGAATACTTGTCCAGCCACTTCGTCAACTTGTCCAACCCCATCCGTCATATCCATGACTACAAGTCGTATAGAACCGGCCAGGATGCTGTCGAAGTTGGGGACGGTCTCGGCCCCTCTAGCTAACGCTGCAGAAGCACCCACATAAAGGGCATTCGAAAAGTCAGTGGCGAAAGTGATTAGATGGACACCTGTGCAGCAATCACCGACCGACGTTATGTTGTAGCTGGGGCATGACTCCGTCCCCGTGGCAGTTATGTTGACCCAAGCCTTGGCCGCAGACACGTGGCGCTGCTGGCGGCCTGGTGTGGTAGCTACCGCGACGGAACACCCCGCTTCCATTTCAGCAACGGAGGCAGCGACGAGACCCGTCTGCGCTGCCCAAATGGTGACCCCGCAGCCGTCTGTCTGCAAGAACTGAGAGGCCCCGCCATTGTTAGGCGGAAGCGTCCAAGTATAAGTGCATGGAGCGGCGGGCACTTGAACGGTTACTATCCCAGAGGTGCTTCCACCAAACTTCAAAGTAGCCCCGGACCCACCGGGGATACCCAACCCGAGGCTTCCTGTTTCAATCAGGGCGCTGTATTTCCGGGTGCCCGTCACGTTGGTACTATCTACTGGCTCACCCACAATGTGTAAAACAGACAAGTCGGTAACGGTCAGCCCTGTCGCCGTTGAGGTGTAGGTCTGTGTTCCCAGGTGAATTGCAGCACCAACCGCGATGGTCGCACAATTACCGCAGGCGTTGATTTGCGTCGAGTCGGCCTCCAAGTTGATAGCCATGCCCACGGCGGTAACCATGTCTCTGTCCTGCGCCCCAGGCTCAATATCCATGAACGCACCTGCTACCACGGCGCTACCGAAACCAAGGGAATCAGTACCACCGTCTAGGGTAACCAGGTTCGCGTTGTTCGCACCTTCGAAGCGGGCGTCTAAGTCCGCGCTACCCTCGTTAAAGACGAACGCTCCTTCAACATGGAGCGCGGAAGAGAGCGTCCACAGATTCCCCGTCGTATTGGTGTCGATAACGAGAATGTCCGCCGACCCATCCGTGACGCTCAGGGCATCGGCCAAGGCGTTGGTCAGCACAATATCGTTGGTCCCGGTCGTGCCGGTCATGGCAATATCGGCGTTGGCTGGGAGGGTCACCCCGCCCGTTGCCGTAATCAGGCCGGTTATAGTCGTCACAGGCGTGATGGTGACCCGTGGCGTGCAGGTGTCGAATACGATTACGTCGGTACTCCCACGCACGATGCTCAGAGCATCAGCTACTGAGTCCACCAGGTTGATGTCGTTGGTCCCGGTGGTGCCGGTAAATAGGATGTCCGAGTTGGCTGGTACGTTCAGCCCTGCTGATGTCACCGTAAGCTCGGTGTTGCCCGCAATCTCCAGTGCCAGCGTGGTCCCACCAACTACGTCTATTGAGGCCGTGGTGCCCGTGTGACCACCCAGTCGTAGATAATCCGTGGCCGGGGTGGTGTTGGAATGAATGTATACATTCGGGTGGGTGGTACCCGGTATGTTCCAGTTGGTTGCCACGGCTGCGGCGTCGGTGATGTGTAGAGACTGGTCACAATCGGACAGGGCAATGACCGCATCCTCGCACGCAGAACAAGCGTGGCCATTGGCGGTGCTAAGGCGAACAAGAATATCCGAGCCAGTGCCAAGGGCCAAGTCTACGTCGTCCTGAAGAACCAAGTCACCACTCAAGGTAGCCCCAGTCAACGTCCCGACCGAGGTCAGGGAAGAGTTGACCACTCCCGAACCCAATGTGGTGGCATTCAGGACTGAGGTGTTGTTGATGGAATAGAAGTTCCCCGTGATGACGCACACACCATCGGCGTCTATATGCCCTTCGGTGGTCCCAGAGATGTCCAAGTTCAGAGTGGTGCCACCAACCACGTCTACCGTGGCCGTGGTGCCGTCGTGGTTCCCGATAGCTAGGTAGTCGGAGGCCGGGGTGGTGTTGGAGTGAATAGCCAGTTCCGGGTGTGTCCCCGCGCATCTAGCCCAGTCGGTGTTCATGGCTGCGGCGTCGGTAATGTGCATCTGCTGGGACGTGTCCCCGATGCCCATGACCGCTGCGTGGTTGCTGGCATCAGCCGTGGACCACCGTATCCCGAAGTCGTTGCCGATGCCAAAGTAGAAGTTACCTTCGGTGCCGCAGGCGCAGCCGTCGCCGGTCTGGTACGTGGCGTGCTGAATCTCGTCAGCGTATCGGAACCAACGGAAGGCGCTACCGCAGTTGACCCGGATATCGTACTTGTTGGCGGATAGGGTCAGACATTGGAAGACACCCGAGGAGTTGGTCGTGTCGGCGGTGCCGCAGCCAGCAGCCGTGGACTCGGTGGCGCTGACACTCGTAGGGAAATAGATGGCTGTGCCGCCACAGATTGCGACACCAGCGTTGGTCGCCATGTTCCCACTCTAACGTACCATGTCACGCTTCCACTTGTGCTGCCCAGTCTACTTTATCATTACCCGAGACTGCTGTAAAAAGGTCGTGCAGATTCACGGACCGCTGCACCCCGTCCGACCCCAGAAAGTCGGGAGAGTGGCGGTCATCCGGCTCCAGTCCCATTCCGTCGGATAACGAAACGGTCGAATCTCCCACTGTTGCCTCTGCGCCATTGGTGGCTTTAGCATGAAACTCGATGGAGAGCACCTTTGTATTCGAGCGTGACGGGCCTATCTTGCCCCCACCGGATGTTCCAGAGATATACCTCATACTTCCGAAGTCACGATTGCCCCACGAGCAGCAGCAGTGAACTTGGTTAGCCCAGAAAGGTTGTCGTTGATAGTAAAAGCCAGGAAGTTCGCTTTCGGTTGCCCGCGTAAGATGATGGGTTCCGGGAACTCAATCAATAGAGTGAAGAAAGTGTCCGTCCCATCACTGATTGCGTTGATTAGGTTGGACCCGGTTGACAGGAAATCCCCCAAGTCTTTAATCGTCACGGCGAACACGGTCTCAGAGTCCTCAATGCGGCGGAACACAATCCCCGTGCTCAACGCCGAAACCCCCAGAATCTGGTCATGGGCTAATCCAAAGGCCGTTCCATTGGCTACCGTGGCAGCTAGAGTATCGGCAAAGGCAAGTCTTAATTCAGTGATATGAAACGGCTCGTTAGGCAGAGACTCGACTTTGAATATCAGCGGCGTACCCGTCTGCTCTATCTGAATGTCGTCCATCGTGAAAGCCACTTGTGGCCCACCCGCCCGCGAGAGGGTAATGGTGAATCCGTCCACCGACTGCGATGCCAGGCCCATATCCCCCTTCGGGATGGCAAAGCTCTGCTCAGACGCCAAGAGCGTCGTCTCTATGTAGTCGTTCAGGTTCACGCTGTTGCCCACCAGGGTTCCGGCTAAATCGAATTCCACGTCCAGGTCATTGTTGTTGGCATTGTAGGTCGTCAGGTTGATTTTGCCCGTGATGGCCGTAAACCCGGATATATCTATCGTCGTTGGTGTTTCCTCCGCAAAGGTTGCTGAGTCCTGGTCTACACCAGAAGCCAGGCTTACCTTGCCTGAGTCGGCAAAGTTCCATGTCCCCTGTATGGCCGAACCCGTCCACTCTGTCGATGATCCTCCGTTATGGATAATCTCCGGTGTCCCACCGAAGCTAACGTCCTGATTCATCGCGTTACCCACCGTCTCTTCTAAGAACGGCTTGAAGACAGGGGTTAACTGCGTCTTTCTCTCCGTGCGGGTAAATAGCTCCCCGGAGGAAGAGATGGCAAGTTCATTAACCTCTTTCTTGCCTGCGGTAACGCACGTTCCAAAGAGCCTGAACTTCAATTAAACCTCGGCGGGCAGTCGGTGAACATACAGGGTAACATGCACGACGCCATTCGTTGCGAAGCGGACAAAGACAGCCTCGGTAATCGGCACAATTAACCCATCTAGCTCGAACGTATGGGGAGTGGAGGTGCCTATATCGTGGGCGTCTATCGTGTCTCCGTCCACCGAACCCGTAACTGAGGCGTTACCGAAAGCAGTTACGGTACCCATGACGGGCCTGCCAAAGATACCGTTCTTGCCCGTTATGGTCGTGCCTGCGGCGGTGCCTGATGTTTGCCGCATCACAGACACGATGCCACTGGCGCTCGTACTGACAACACATTTATCCAAGTGGATGTCTACCCCGTCGTTCTGTAGGAAAAGGGCTTCCTCCCCACCAGTGAGGGAATAGGTGCTGTAAAAGATATACCCGGACCCCTCGTCCACGGCGTATTGAAAGTCGTCCTCTATAATCGCCCGACTATACGCCAGACCTTCGGAGTCTATGGCCTGCTGGTTGACGCCGCCTTTGCCATTGGGCGCTTTACCCTCAAGAATCGCCATAACGCCTTTCCCCTACTGCAAGATTCTCGCCTTCGTTAACCGTAGCTAATTGTTGTTGGACGCGCTCCTGGGTGTCGTTCGCTCTATCCGCGTCACGCTTGAGTTGGTTCAAAATGGCCTGGAGTAATCTAGTATTGCCACTGGAACTCGTGAATCCACTCATTAAACTTCCGCCAGTACCAGATTGTATTCCCCGGCCCACACGTTCCCCGTGTTCTCAATGGCGTCAAAGGCAACCACATCCACGAAGTAGACCCAGGGGTTGCTGTTGCCCGCATCGTCGGCATCCCGGTCCCGGAACGTGAACCGGGACATCACGTTGTTCTCGGCAGCGATGCGTAGGTTCTCGAACATCTCCTCGCGGGTCTGCCCGTTGTACCCATTGCTCAAGTCCACGGTTACCTGGTGGCCCCAGAGAGCGGGCAGTTTCTTGCGCCATTCCAAGTCAATCCTGAGAATGTCAGGAGTGGACGTGGTGGTGCTGCCTCGGGCCATGGTTGCTCGGAACCGTATGGACCGAAAGGCGCTTCCCTCCGGTGTGGCCACGGCGGGGAAATGAAAAGTTGCTATCCCGTCGCTGGTAATCTCCCCGCTGGCGTTCACGTCGGACGAATAGGTACTGGTCAACGTGGTGAAGGAACTGGACCCATTCAGGGCGAAGGCCATGATAACGGTCTCGGTACTAGAGGCCCCCGAGACCTCCACACGGAGACGCCTGACCAGTTTGTCTACCTCAGACTGCCCTCCGGTGAAGTCAGGCGTCTCGTGGGCTCCTGACGCTGCGTAGGGCAACGTGGTGACGTACACCGGGTTGATTATGTTCTGGGGTATCTGCATGTGGAAGACCCGCTGATTCTGCGCCCACCACATCCGGTATTCATTGAAAGCGTCCGATACATGGAGCCAGGTGATGGCCGTGGTGTCGTTGCTTGACAACCACTTGCGTTCCCATCCCAAGCCGTCCCATCCCATGATATGGGAGAACCCCTGGTCAGGGTCCAGGGCCGCTGAGTTGGACGAACTCATGTGTGACCCCAGGAATAGGTCACCAGCCGAAGCGATGGACGTGGCGTCAACCACGGCCAGCAACTCGTTGTGGCTAGGCACCAGTTGACGGATGTTGCCACGCCGATTGGCTGGCAACCCATCGTCCCTGTCTGGCCCCATCTGAAGCACGGTGGCGCGGTTGGAGTCAATGTCGTACTTGTTGATAGCCAGCCCAGCCGAAATGAACATGGACTCTCGCCACCCAGCCGTGCCCTTGCCATTATCCGGGTGGAACGGTAACCGCAACCGAGTCTCTACGAACTTGCGGTTGCCGATATCGTGGGCAAAGAGACCACGGGTGGTGCCGACGTAGAGAATATCGTTGCCCCGTGAGTCGTAACCCACGAACATGCTGGTCACCGAGGCATCTTCCAGGTGTAACTGGGCATCGTCAACTTCAGTGCCCGGAGCAAAGGCCCACCAGAGTTGCCCGTTAGCAGAGATACCCCACAGCCGCTGGTCCCAAAATGCCAGATACTTAGTATCTTTGGTGTCGTCGGTAAAGGTGCTCCCATCGCTCGTGTAGGTGTATCCGCCCGTGTGGGCAATAATCATGTAGACGGTGCCATCCAATCGAGCGTTGTTTATCTCGTCGGTAGCGGCAGCGGGCAATGTGTCTACATTAGTCCATACGTTGGTGGTATCACTGTAAGAACGTAGGTCTGTACCAAACGCGGCGTAGATTATATTGGCGTACTCGGAGATAACCCCAACGTCCGATGCTGCACCCGCTGCGGTCTGAGTTGCCAGCCCTGGCAGAACCAGGTGCCCTTTGAACCGTAACTGAAGCTCAGAATCCCAGGCACGCCGCCGATTCTGAATATCCTCACCGTCGAACTTGTCGATACCGATACCGTCGTGCCAGCTTTCCCAGGACTGCACCGACAGGCGCGGGTGAGAATCACGGGTATGGTCCGCCGTGACAATCTTGAGGGCGTCATTAGAAATCAACCCAGAACGTACCGTCCCCTTGATGGGATATATCAAGGCATTCAGCAGGATTTCGTGCTCCGCTGTTATGGTAGTGGTGGTCACGTACAGAACCTTGCATTCTTCAGCATGGGGAACGTGCTCTTGGCACGTTCTGCCAAGCCCAGGAACCGGTCTGATTGAGACAGCCGCATCCTCGCATTGTCTGGACTCTCGCCCCGCACGGGCCGCGCCATGAGTAGCCCAGCGGCTTTATAGACGATGTAGCTCTCAGGAACCTCCGTTGCCGTGGCATCCGAAGTGAGCCGGGCGGGGTTGTCGCCACCCTTCAGCTTCAGGAGCCGGTAGTCATACCCAAGGCCGTCGTGGGACCGATAGTGGCTGTGGTCCCCGGTGGACCCATGGAAGCTGGTGCGGCCATTACTATGAAGCAGGATGATGTCCCGCGCTTCTTTGTCAATCTCCCACAGGTGCCGGGGAAACAGTGTCCACTGGTCGCCATCGGCACGGGTAGCCCGAATCTCTCCCAGCTTAATTATGTTGTCACCAGAGTTGGCGTTCATTTCCAGAGCCACGGAGATAATGGCCGTGGTCAAGGAAGGACTGAACGGATTGGTGGACTGCCCCGCCATGGAGACACGTACCCAAGTATCCGTTTCGGCGGTAATAGCCGGGATACTAATGAGTTTATCGGTATCCGCGCCGTTGGCCGTGGCCGACAGCCGTAGCACCAGGTCGTCGGCAGCAACCGCGTCCCGGACCTTGATGGGGAACTCGATGTGAGTGAACCCTGAGAAATCCGAGGAGCTAATATCGTCCGAAGCCAAGTCGCCGTCACTGGAGGACGTGATGGTGAACCGAGTGGACTGCCTGCCATATAGGAGGTCTTCGGTGTCCAGGGCCACGGTGATGTTAGTGTCGATGCTCTCGTCCCAAACCACCCCGTTCTCTTTGACCAACCGAGAATTGGTCCCGGTCCGCATGTAAATATCGTAAAGAACTTCAAAGGTGGCCGGGATGTCGTACCGGAAAGTAGCCCCTGTATGGAGGCTGATGTCCTCCACCGGGTCGAATATGTGGCCCGTGGCGTCGTCAATCGCCTGGTTAATCATGCGGTGAACAGTCACGGGGTCGTACTGCTGCTCCCACAGTTCCGCCGTCGCTGACGACGAGTTGGTGCCGGTGGTCGCGGGGAAGTACGTCAAGGTAACCCGATTCGAGATGTCTGTTGAATCAGTGACCTGCCGTACTTCGCCATCGTCCGTGTCCGACGTAAAGACGAGCCACTTCCCGTTAAGATTGTTCTCACTCGCAATGGCAAGCTCGTCGGTTAGGAACGTGGTCGTGGTCCCCGACGTATCAGACTCAATGAGCTTGATAGCACCGAGGATATCCCCGATGTTCACCCGTAGCTCCTCCCGCGTGCTTGCCTGGAGAGTGGGCACTTACGTCATCTCCGTGTACCCAACGATGATGCTAAAGGTGCCCGCCGACCCGCTGGAGCGTATCGAGATAACGTCGTCAGCAGCCCCAATAGGCCCGCTATCTTGAGGGAATACTATTCCATCACTCGGGTTATCGGTTAAGTCCATGAAGAAGTTGGCAATCTCTTTCCCGGCGTTGGTCGTGATATTCGTGCCAGTCCCAAAGTAAACTTCAAACGAAGCTGCCGTCCCGCTGTCAAACATGGCACTGAGGTAAACGATACGTGCCCGTGTGCCACTGGTCGGAGTCGCCAGGGTAGCCACAGTGCCGCTGGCCGTGGCCGAACTTCTGGCCGTTATAATCTCGCTCCGGCCTACTGTGTAGGGAGAGCGGCTGCTACCCGCCATTCTTCTTCCTCCGGGTCTTAAATGCTGTAGCCCGCACCTCGGTGCATCCCGTCACCTTGCACTTGGACCCCATGGCCTTTCCGTAACGGTGGACGTGGGACGGAACCTCCCAAACGATTGAGGCCGTTGTGGCAGACGGTACAGTTGCGGTAGTCGTGGTGCTTACATCGTAGGGAGGAATATCCCCGATGGGGCTTTGAGACACGACTGAAACCGGCTCTTCAAGGTCCACCCCGGCTAGTTTTGCCAGTATTTGACGATTGATTTCCCTATCCTCAATCGTGCCCACCCGGTCCAGTTCGGCGCGGGCTTCCTGCATCTGCCGTAGCGTTTGAGGATGCTTTTTCCGTAGGTGCTCCCGTGCTTCAGCTTCATTGGGCAACTCTATCCTGTTGCACTTCGGATACCCCAGGCGGGTGTACTCTTCACGCTCTGGACGGCTCTCATGCAGCGGACAGGTAGCGGTGCCGCGCCACGGCTTCTCGGATGGCTGCGTAGCGGTCCAGCAGGGCTTTCCCCGCATGGAGATGGTCTCATAGTCAGAAGAGAACACCTCCCGCATCTTGGTTCGGATGCTGTTCATGTTGAAGACGGAAGGTTCAAGAGTGTCCGTATTCCACATAGTCACATGGCCTGCCGATTCAACAGTCACCTTGGTGACCGCAACTCCGTCACCCAATGACGTAAGGTTCTCCATGCCTCCAGGCTCAGGGGCTGAACGCATCAGGCGCTCCATTTCAATTAACTGCGCGTCGTTGGTAGTCATCAGTTCCTCTCTACGTGTAGGCTAGGGCCAGATACCGAAACGTGGTTCTTTTGCAGGAAAAATTTGTCCACCCGGTCGTGAAAGCCGCCAACCAAATCCTCGTGCTCCGGGCCGATAATCTTTTCCATGTCAATCTCACGAAGCTGCTCGGCCATGTACTTGGCTTCATCCACGGAGTGCTTCCAGAGACACGGGATGCTCTTGGGGCCACTCAGGAACAGTTCAGCCAGACCCATGTCCTCGATGTACTGGCACGTCCCCTCTCCGCGTCTCACGATAATAATCTGGTACCTGTGCAGTAACCCGCCCATGGCCGGGGCCAGGGTAAGTTCCGCAAGGGTCCAAACCTTTTCGTCTCCCTCAATCTCGTATATCGCAGGCAAAGGATTGAACCCCGTGTCCGGATGCACAAAATCCTCGACGCTATACCTCAATGGTCACAGCCTCTTTCTCTAGTTCCTCAGCCGTCACTGTCCCATTAGCGTTGGTCGGGGACCGCCAGGGCATATAAACCTCGCCGTCCACAACCGGGTACATGTACTCTTTGCCCGAGCCGTCCAAAGGCCCACTCCGGTCAGGGGTCTGCCGCCTGCGTTCGTCTACCGAACGCAACCACTCGTGTTGCTCATCGTAGGTCAGGTTACCGTACCTAGTGGCGTGAGACGCCATCTCCAGAACCTGGTCGGTGTCCATCCATGGCCGATGGCCATAGTGCCAGAACCGCTCCCAAGTCATGTCCTCTGTAGGTTGCGCCCCGAAGAAATCGTCGCAACAGTTGAACACGGTGGTCTTTATCAGCATGGCCGGGAAGGGAACCCACCGCATCGGCTTCAGGCCGCTGTTGGGTTCGTGGGGCGGGCCACCTACCGCCCTATGGCTATCAGGGTCAATAATTATCGGCACCATGATTGGCAGTTCGTATTTCAGAAGATGCAGCAACAGGTCTTTCCGGGGCAGAATGTCGGTCTGCACCACGAAGACGTACTCGAACCCCCGGTCATGGGCCTGCATACAAGCATGGTCAATCATGGCCCCCAGCGATGTATACGGAATCGTAGTCCGGGCATCCCTGATTTCGTTAAACCAGCAGTTGATGTCCTGCGATTGGGTGTAGGCGAACATATCCGCCACGGCTGCCCAGCACCCAGGACGCCACATGGTCCCCGTTGCCGTGATTGCCACCGACGCCGGACTGTGGTGGGGGCGGTTATAGTCAACTTGCTGCTTGTATATCCCCGCCGTCCGCCCTGAGTAGAAAGTGGGAATCAGTATGGCATCATTACGCCCCGATATCGTCTGAGCAATCGGCACATAATTCTGGTCTTCCTTGATTATAGGAAGGGTTTGTTGGTCATCCTCAGCAGCCGCCGGTCCTAACTCACGTTCTGGCATTCTTCGCCTTCTCTCTGGCTAGATACCCCGGCGGGACATATAGCCCCGGTGCATTCGGCACAGGCTTAGGCTTGCGAGACAGGGGAGGAGCAATAGTTCCATCCTGGCGCTCTCCTCTTCTGAATTTACCAGCGGCTTTCAAGTCAGGAACTCGTATTGGCCTGCTGTTTCCTGGCAAGAAGATTAGCTTCTCGGCGTCGTAGGCACCCTGGTCCAAGCCCAGCTTCAAGTACCAGGACGGAATCGGTTTATTTGTCTTCAGTAGCCGCATTTACGTCCTGGGAGCACTCACGAAGATGTAGTCCCAGTCCACGGAAGTCGCAACAGCCCGGTCGTCAGCGCCAAGAATCGGGCAGTATTGGATGGAGGCACGGAACCAAGAGGTACGGGTCGAAACCAGCAACCCGCCACCCATCTGCTCCGCTGTCCCTAGGTAGTACCGGACAGTGCCTGAGTCATTGACGTTGGCTTCCAGCCGCAGCACCTGCGGAGTAGCCGCCACCATGTCGGCACCAAGGGTGAGGTTGACACTGGTGTTGTCGGTGTTGTTCTGGACCCCAACCGCTTGCCAAGTGGGGTCTTGAGTCCCCGCCGCCGTCTCGTCGTTGATGAACCCAAAAGCGTCGGTCGCCGTGGACACGTCTGTGCCATCTTCACCGCTGATGGGGTTGATTCCGTTAGACTCGGTGTTAGCGTCTGAC
>Ga0114901_1001071_pt1 | contig 16428 bp, 17 predicted proteins | sample MalvireepMed_s16_FD_89686 | JGI IMG/M metagenome (GOLD analysis project Ga0114901, IMG submission 89686) | Marine viral communities from the Global Malaspina Expedition - Malaspina viral metaG DeepMed_s16 | ecosystem: Environmental > Aquatic > Marine > Oceanic | place: Mediterranean Sea... | reverse complement strand
CTCGAAGACGATGCGGGCGAGATTGTTCGAGGTGCCGATGAGGTAGGCGAAGACGCCGACGAACAGCGTCTTCTTGACCAGACGGGCGATGACGTCGTCATCGGCGCCCCACGACCAGAACAGCGCGGCCAGCACCACGTCGATGACGATCAGCGTCGTCGCGATGAACGTGACCTCGCCCGACAGCAGGCCGAAGCCGCCGTCGATATAGCGCGTGAAGACTTCGAGGAAATGGTCGATGACGCCGGTGCCGCCCATGTCAGCGCGCTCCCTCATCAGGAGAAACGGGCGGCCTTGCAGGCTCGGGCGGTGTGACCGGCTGCATCTCCTTGACGATCGGATCTTCAGCCGGAGCCGATGGCCACAATGTCGTCGGAGCGTCCGGTGCATCCGGCGTCTGCGCACCCTGCTTCAGGAAGCGGTCGCGGTTCTCGGCCCATATGCCGAGGCAAGCGGGATCGCGGGTGGCGGCCTCGCCCATGTCCCGGCAACGGCGAAGGCGTTGGCGCAGGTCGCCAGTGTCGCCGCGTTGGCGTGCCTGGGGGCCGACCTCGGCAGGTTCGGGCTGGCGCGTGAACTCGATCACGGCGGCGGTGATGGCGACGCCGACGAAGACGACGGCGCCGAGCCGGGCAAGCATCTTGCCGTCCATGGGCGTCGCCTCCCTCAATTACCGCTGCTCGGGAACATCCGGGCATTGCCCGGCTGGTAGCCCGTGCCCGGCGTCAGGAAGCGGCGGCGCTGCTCGCGCCCCTGTTCCGCGGCGGCTGCCCGTTCGGCGTCGGTAAGTGCTTGCGCCCGGCCGTTGGCGGCGACGACGGCGGTGAGATCGGCAAGTTGCTGAGCCTGAAGCGCGAGGAGCTGGTTGCCGGCCTGTGTCGCCTGAAGTGCGCCGGTCGCGCCCTGGCTCGCCCCCACCAACCGCGACATCTCCGTGCGGTTGGTGTCGATATTGCCGACGACGGTGGCCTGCACCTTCATCGCATCCTGAAGGCTACCGACCGTGTTTTGCCAGCGGGAGCGGGCATCTGAGACAAGCTGCTGATCCGACGCGGAAAGCGAGACATTCCCATATTTCTGCTGAAATATCTGATCGATCTGCTGAACGTCGTAGGCGATGTTCTGTGCCTGATTGAGCAATTGCTGGGTGCGCTGGACCGACTGCTGAATCTGCTGGAGCGACGAGATCGGCAGGTTCGCCAGATTGCGAGCCTGATTGATGAGCATCTGCGCTTCGTTCTGAAGCGAGGTGATCTGGTTGGTGATCTGCTGAAGGCTCCGGGCGGCCGTCAGCACATTCTGCACATAGTTCGTCGGGTCATAGACGATCCATTGCGCCTGTGCGGGCGCGGGCAGCATCGGGGCAAACGCGACGGGGGCGATGAGCAGCGCGGCAGCAAGCCGCGCCACGCGGGAACGGCGCAGTTTCATGGCAGTTTCTCCAGATTGGTGAGGTCGGGGATGAGGTCGGCGGCCCAATCGACGCCGCGATGGCGTAGCCAGGCGTTGAGAAAGCGATCCGGGCCGTGTTCGGCGAGGAGCTGGGCGATGATGGTCTGATCGGATTTGCCGGACGCGGCGCAGAGCGACAGCGCCACGTCGCTGAGGCCGAGGTCGAACAGGCGATTGCCGCGCCGGGACTGGCAGTAATAGTCGCGCTTGGGCATCGCCCGCGCGAGGATCTCGATCTGACGATCGTTGAGGCCGAAGCGGCGGTAGATGGTGGTGATCTGCGGCTCGATCGCGCGCTCGTTCGGCAGGAGGAGCCGGGTGTGGCAGCTTTCGATGATGGCAGCCGCAATCACGCTGCCGTCAATGTCCGAGAGGCTTTGCGTGGCGAAGATAACGCTGGCGTTCTTCTTACGCAGCGTCTTCAGCCATTCGCGAAGTTGGCCGGAGAACCCCTCGTCGTCGAGCGCGAGCCAGCCCTCATCGACGATGATGAGCGTCGGCGATCCGTCGAGCCGGTCTTCGATCCGGTGGAACAGATAGGCCAGCACGGCGGGTGCGGCGTCCGTGCCGATCAGCCCTTCTGTCTCGAACGCCTGAACGGTGGCCGTGCCGAGATGTTCGCTCTCGGCGTCGAGCAGCCGGCCCCAGGCGCCGCCGATGCAATAAGGCCGGAGCGCCTGCTTCAGGTCATTGGACTGGAGCAGGACGCACAGGCCGGTGATGGTGCGCTCGCCCACTGGCGCGGAGGCCAGCGAAGTCAGCGCCGTCCAGATGTGCTCCTTCACCTCGGGCGTGATGGTGACGCCTTCGCGCAGGAGAATGGCGACGATCCAGTCCCCGGCCCACGCGCGTTCGCTCGTCTCCTCGATGCGGGCGAGCGGCTGGAGGCTGACGGACGTGTCCGAGCCGTCCGTCAGCCCGCCGCCGAGATCGTGCCAGTCGCCCCGCATGGCGAGCGCTGCGGCGCGGATCGAGCCGCCGAAGTCGAAGGCGAAGACCTGGGCGCCTCTGTAGCGGCGGAACTGAAGCGCCATGAGCGCCAGCAGCACCGACTTGCCCGCGCCGGTCGGGCCGACGACGAGCGTATGGCCGACATCGCCGACGTGAAGGGAAAACCGGAACGGGGTCGAGCCTTCGGTCTTGCCGAAGAGCAGTGGGGGCGCTGCAAAATGCTCGTCCCGTTCCGGACCCGCCCACACCGCCGAAAGCGGAATCATGTGGGCGAGATTGAGCGTGGAGATCGGCGGCTGCCGGACATTGGCATAGACATGCCCTGGCAATGATCCGAGCCAGGCATCCACGGCGTTGATGGTCTCTGCCATCGCCGTGAAGTCGCGGCCCTGGATGACCTTCTCCACGAGGCGTAGTTTTTCGTCGGCGATGCGCGGATCGGCGTCCCACACCGTCACGGTGGCGGTGACATAGGCGATGCCGGCATAGTCCGCGCCGAGTTCCTGAAGCGCGAGATCGGCATCCGCTGCCTTGTTCGACGCATCCGTGTCCACCAGCGCGGATTGCTCGTTGGTCATCACCTCCTTGAGGATCGCGGCGACGGATTTGCGCTTGGCGAACCATTGCCGCCTGATCTTCGTCAGCAGCTTGGTCGCGTCGGTTTTGTCGAGCAGGATGGCGCGGGTGGACCAGCGATAGGGAAAGGCCAGCCGGTTCAGCTCGTCGAGCAGACCCGGCGTTGTCGCGGTCGGAAATCCGGTGATGGTCAGCACGCGTAGATGCTGATCGCCCAGGCGCGGCTCCAGCCCGCCGGTCAGCGGCTGATCGGCGAGCAGCGCATCGAGATAGATCGGGGTTTCGGGGACGCGGACACGGTGCCGGTGCGTTGACACGCAGCCATGCAGATAGGTCAGCATCTCGCTATCATCGAGCCAGCGGCATTCCGGCATGAAGGCTTCGATCAGACGGAGCAGCCGGTCGGTCCGGTCGGCGAAGGCGTTGCACAGCTCGTTCGGATCGATGCCAGCCTTCTCGCGTCCCTCGTAGAGCCAGGTTTCCGCGCGCGCGGCGTCCTCGGCAGGCGGCAGATAGGTGAAGGTCAGGAAGTAGCTGGACTCGAAATGCGCGCCCGCTTCCTCGAAATCTGCCTTGCGCTCGGCATCGACCAATGCGGACGCCGCATCGGGAAACGTGCTGACGGGATAGATCGCGGCCGGATGGCGCTGCGCTTCCACGAAGATCGCCCAACCGGAGCCAAGGCGGCGGAAGGCGTTGTTGAGACGACCGGCGACGGCGACCAGTTCGGCGGGCACAGCCGAATCGAGATCGGGGCCGCGAAACCGTGCCGTGCGCTGGAAGCTGCCATCCTTGTTGAGCACGATGCCGGGGCCGACAAGGGCTGCCCAGGGCAGGAAGTCGGCAAGGCGGCTGTTGCGATTGCGATATTCGGCGAGGTTCATCATCGGTGCGCTCCCCCTCAGACCGTGAGATGTGCGGGGATGCGCAGATGGCGGCGGCCGACATCAACGAAGAGCGGGTCGCGCTTCGCCGCCCACACCGCCGCGAAATGCCCGATCGCCCAGATGGCGAGACCCACCAGCCAGAGGCGCAGGCCCAGGCCGACCGCGCCTGCCAGCGTGCCGTTCATGATGGCGATGGCGCGCGGAGCGCCGCCGAGCAGGATCGGCTCGGTCAGCGCCCGGTGGGCCGGCACGGTGAAGCCCGGAACCTCGCTCCCCTGTTCGACGACGCCCGCCATCAGACCAGCGCTCCGCCGCCGAACGAGAAGAACGACAGGAAGAAGCTCGACGCGGCGAACGCGATCGAGAGGCCGAAGACGATCTGGATCAGACGGCGGAAGCCGCCCGACGTATCGCCGAAGGCCAGTGCGAGGCCCGTGGTGATGATGACGATCACGGCGATGATCTTGGCGACCGGGCCTTCGATCGACTGGAGGATGGATTGCAGCGGCGCTTCCCAGGGCATGGACGAGCCGGAGGCATGGGCGGGCGCGGCCATCATCAGGCTCACGACGGCGACTGAAGCCGTCATGGTGAGGTGATGGAGCAATTGATATGGGCGCCGATCAGCGAGATGTATGGCGCGCAGACGTTGGATCATGGATGGTCTCCTTCGGGGCTGAGGGCTTGGGCTGAGGAAGTCGCAGCGCCGTCGCCCTCGATGACGGCGGGCGCGACGCGGTAATCGCCGTCCGGGCCAAGGCCCTCGACACGGGCGAGTTCGGTGAGCCGGCGTGCGGAGCCGCGTCCGGAGAGGACGGCAACGAGGTCGATGGTCTCGGCGATCAGCGCGCGCGGAACGGTGACGACAGCTTCCTGGATGAGCTGTTCCATCCGGCGCAGCGCGCCGATGGCGCTGCCGGCGTGGATGGTGCCGACGCCGCCGGGATGGCCGGTGCCCCATGCCTTCAGGAGATCGAGCGCTTCCGCGCCGCGCACCTCGCCGACCGGGATGCGGTCGGGGCGCAGGCGTAAGGATGAGCGAACGAGATCCGACAGGGACGCCACGCCATCCTTGGTCCGCATGGCGACGAGGTTGGGCGCGGCGCATTGCAGTTCGCGCGTGTCCTCGATGATGACGACGCGATCGGAAGTCTTCGCCACCTCGGCCAGGAGCGCGTTGGTCAGTGTGGTCTTGCCGGTGGAGGTGCCGCCCGCCACGAGAATGTTGGCGCGGGACACGACGCCCTTGCGCAACGCCTCGGCCTGGGTAGCCGTCATGATCCCGGCCCGGACGTAATCGTCGAGCGTGAACACGGCGACGGCGGGTTTGCGGATGGCAAAGGCAGGCGCGGCGACGACGGGTGGCAGCAGGCCCTCGAACCGCTCCCCTGTCTCGGGCAGCTCGGCCGAGACGCGCGGGCTGCCCGCGTGGACTTCGGCGCCGACGTGATGCGCGACGAGGCGCACGATGCGTTCGCCATCGGCGGGCGACAGTCGCTCGCCGGTATCGGACAGCCCTTCGGAAAGCCGGTCGATCCAGATGCGGCCATCCGGGTTCAGCATCACCTCGACGATCGCGGCGTCTTCGAGAAACCGTGCGATGGCCGAGCCGAGCGCGGTGCGCAGCATCCGCGCGCCGCGTGCCAAACTTTCCGAATAGTGATGTGAAACGGCCATCTGATCCCCGTGTTCGCCGGGGAGACATCAGACGGTCCCCGGACGGGGATGATTAAAAGAGCCGGAAATTAGGCGGATTCAACAAGTATCTAACACCCGGCGGCCATAGCGAAGAAACGGCGGCAATCGGCGGGATTGATTATTGGACGCCGCACACCAGAGGCGTCCGCTATTCTGTATCGTCTGCTCTATTGCGTCGCGAGTCGATGTCACGCGACAGGTCTTTCAGGAACCGATCGCCGGTTGCCAGCTTCCGACCGAGCGTTTGAAGAAAGCCATCGAACCGTTCCGTGCCTTTGGCTCGCGCCGATGCCTGTGCGCTGTCGGGCAACGGCGGCATGACGGTCAGCCAGAAGCGGATGAACAGCGAGAGCGTTTCTCCGAGAATGGCGAGGTCTTCGTCCATGCCCTCGATCTGGCGGCCTATCCGGTCCATGCGGCGGGCGAACACGGCTTCCAGCCGCTCCGAGGCGTCGGCCGACAGGAACGACGCGACGGCGGCTTCGATCACGGCGGACTTGGAGATATTGCGGCGGAGCGCCAGAGCCTCGACCTTCTTCAGGAGGTCGGGGTCGAAATAGACGTTCATGCGGGTCTTCGTCTGCATGGCCGTCCCCTTCACAATTCTATGCCATCGGCAGGGTCCATCGACGCCTGCCGGGCAACCGATGTGACCTGCTGGCGGAAACTGCGCGCCTTGGCGGCATCCACGTCCGGCTCATCGTCGAGTATGTCGAACTCGCCGACTGGCGCGTGATCCGGCGGCGCGATCTCCTCATGCTCCGGCAATTCCGGCTCGCGGCGGATGCCTGCGTTAGCCGGATCGATGTTGGTGCTGCCAGCATTTCCCGGTGCAACCCCAGCCGACGCAGCCGGGATCGCCAGCGCCGACCAGTCGTCGGCGGGTGGCGTTGCCGGCGCTTTCGACGTTCCCGGCTTCGGTGGCGGCAACAGGCGCTCCCGGAACCGCGCATCTTCGTAGTAGCGCGCCTTCTTCGCCCGGATTGGCGGCACGCCCGCGACCAGCAGCAATTCGTCGGCGGGCGGAAGCTGCATTACCTCGCCGGGGGTGAGCAGCGGCCGGGCCGTCTCCTGCCGCGACACCATGAGGTGGCCGAGCCAGGGCGACAGCCGGTGCCCGGCATAGTTGGTGGAATCGCGCATCTCAGTCGCGGTGCCGAGCGCATCCGATACCCGTTTGGCGGTGCGCTCGTCATTGGTGGCGAAGGCGACACGCACATGGCAATTGTCGAGCACGCTGTTGTTTGCGCCATATGCCTTCTCGATCTGGTTGAGGCTCTGCGCGATCAGGAAACTCTTGATGCCGTAGCCCGCCATGAAGGCCAGCGCGCTCTCGAAGAAGTCGAGCCGGCCGAGCGCCGGGAACTCATCCAGCATCAGCAGGAGACGATGCCGGTTGGCGGAGGTCTTCAGGTCTTCTGTCAGCCGCCGCCCGACCTGATTGAGCAGCAACCGGATCAGCGGCTTGGTGCGGTTGATGTCGGAGGGCGGGACAACGAGATAGAGGCTGACCGGCCGTTCCGCCGTCACCAGATCAGCAATGCGCCAGTCGCACCGCGCCGTCACCTTCGCCACCACGGGATCGCGATAGAGACCGAGGAACGACATGGCGGTCGAGAGCACGCCCGACCGCTCGTTGTCACTCTTGTTCAGCAGTTCGCGCGCCGATGACGCGATGACCGGATGAACGCCCGCTTCGCCGAGATGCGGCGTGTTCATCATGGCGCGCAGTGTCGCCTCTACGGGGCGCTTAGGATCGGAGAGGAAATTGGCAACGCCGGCGAGCGTCTTGTCCGCTTCAGCATAGAGAACATGCAGGATCGCCCCGACCAGAAGCGAATGGCTGGTCTTTTCCCAATGGTTGCGCTTGTCGAGCGCGCCTTCGGGATCGACGAGGATGTCGGCGATATTCTGCACGTCGCGGACTTCCTTGTCGCCGCGCCGCACCTCCAGCAGCGGATTATAGGCGGATGACGTGGGATCGGTCGGATCGAACAGCAGCACCCGACCATGCTTCGACCGGAAACCGGCGGTCAGCCCCCAGTTCTCGCCCTTGATGTCGTGAATGATTGTGCTGCCCGGCCAAGTCAGCAGCGTCGGCACGACGAGACCGACGCCCTTGCCCGATCTGGTCGGGGCGAAGCACAGCACATGCTCGGGGCCGTCATGACGGAGATAGTCGCGCTCGATCCGGCCGAGCAGGACCCCATCGGGGTCGAGCAGACCGGCGGCCTTGATCTCTTCCGGTTCAGCCCAACGCGCCGATCCATAGGTGGCGACATTCTTCGCCTGTCGCGCACGAAGGACAGACATGCCGATCGCGACGGCGATGGCGATGAAGCCGCCCGAAGCCGCGATGATCGCCCCTTCGACGAACACCTTCGGTGCATAGGCATCGTAGAAATACCACCACCAGAAGAACGCTGGCGGATAGTAGATCGGCCAGCTCGCCACCATGAACCATGGCTCGCCGAGCTGCGCCTGAAAGCCGAGTTGCCACGCTGTCCACTGCGTCGCCGCCCATGTCGTCAACAAAACGGTGATGGAAACGAGGGCGATCTGCCCCCAAAGAATCTGACCTCCGCGCATACAGGCTCCGATCGGCAAAAGAGACGGAGCCGATCAGAGAATAGCCGTTCCGGCCAGAAGCAACAGAAAATCCGATGCGTCGGGGTATCGGATACTATGGCGAAGAAAAAGGACGGTCAGTGGCGTGTCGAGCGCGCTTCCGCCGCTGCTTGTTCCAATATCTTACGGTAGCCCACCTTCGTCATCCAACGCGCCCGAGCGAGATGACTTTCCCAGCATCGGCGTGTGCGTTCGGCGTCCGTCACCGGGTCACGATGCAGGACGATCCGCGCGACTTCCGTCCAGTCTGCCCTATCGGCTTCGGCGTCGAGCAGCCGCATGTAGGTGACGAAGTGCGCCTCGTCATAAATCGTGATCGCTGGCTCGGTCGGAGCCAGGTCATCGACCTCGGGGTCAAGCTCAGGGCGCACTCGCATTGCACGGCCCTCCCTAAGATGTAGCGCCGCATGGAATCCCGAAATGGGATAATCCTGAATCAGGATTAGCGCAAAGGCTCCCCTCTTTCAATGGAGAGCCCTCTCGAATGCAGAAGTCCTTGCGCACGCCCCGACAAATACTTCTGCAATCTCTGCTTGTCGAAGCGCGCAAGGCCAAAGGATTGACGCAGGCTGAGTTGGCTGAAACGTTGAACAAGCCGCAATCTTTCGTTGCCAAGTATGAGAATGGCGAACGGCGGATCGATGTCGTTGAATTCGTGGATATTACTGCGGCCCTTGGCGTCTCCGCCGCCGATCTCCTCGCCAGGATAGAGCCTGCCATCGCCCAACCGCGTCAGGTGGGTGATTAAATACCACAAGTCTACACGTCGACAACGCCACCCTGAGTGCGCGGCCGTGTCGGCGAGCGTTACGGTGTTGGGGCAGATTGCGGATTCGCTCGGGATCGAACCGAGCGAACGGCTCCAATCGTAAGAGCGAGCGCGCTGACCGGCTCATTTGCGCGGCTAGATCAAGCATGTTCAGCAATGCTGGATTGCGGTTATGAGGCGACCATACCGCGCTGAACCGCGCCGGTTCGGTCTCATCGGCGATTGATCGAAACACCACGCCGGGAAATGACACGTACGTCGTCGCCTCGCTGGTCAGTGTGATGCCGTCGCCAGCCGCGACCATACCCATAAGCGTGTCGCGCGCCACGTCGCAGCGGCGGATACAAGGTGAGCGCTGGCGCTCGCTGAGCCGACGTACGACATGCTCAAACACTTGCGGCCCGGTGCCGCCATGTCGGGCAAGAAAAATCTCATCGCCGAGGTCGAACCATGCGATGCTCTCCCGTTGCGCTAAGGGGTGATCTTTCGGAAGAGCCACCATGATCGGTTCGCACCACAGCGCTCGGGAATGGCAATCGGGTGAGTGGACGCCATCGATTACGAAGGCGACATCAAGCCTGCCCTCACGGACCATTGCGATGGTTTCAGACGAACGCCCCTCCAGCACAGATTGCTCGACCATTGGATAACTGGCGCGATACCGGCGGCGAAGATCGACGAGGAAACCCGCGGCGATGGAACTATGTAGGCCGATCGCAAGATGCCCCTCCGTCCCATCGATCCTTGCGCCTGCCGTGCGCACTGCGTGATCCAGTTGGGCGATGCCAGCCGATACCCCGGCGATGAAATGTTGCCCGGCATCGGTCAACCGAACCCCGCGATGCCGCCGCTCGAACAACAGGATGCCCAGAGCATCTTCCAACCCCTTGATCCGAGTGCTGACGCTGGATTGCGTGGTACCAAGCACATTCGCTGCGTGATGGAAGTTCAACACTTCAGCGACGACGATGGCATGGCGTAAGGACACCAACGGAATACCGCGAAGATGATCGAAACCACCTTCCGGCTGATCCTTCCCAAGCTTCCGCCCCCAACGCATTGATGCCTATCCCGTCACTGCGATCTGCGTAAGCTTGGTTGACAGTTCCCACAGACGCTCGGCTTCGGTTACGCTGGTCGCATATTCTTTGACGCCGACGAACGGCTCGCTTGCTGTTTCCGCCCGGACGGCGATGTCACAATCTTCGCAATAGAGACCACCAAGCCCGTCGAGTTGCGGCGAGGTTGCCGCCCAGACCTGCGTCGCGGCTCCCTGGGCTGGTGTCTTAAAGGTGGGATCGGCTGGATTGCCGTTTGCATCGAGCCAGCCTTCGGCTGTCATCTCGGTTTGCGTGAGATGACGCTGGAGCGGCGTGAATATCTTGCCGGGATGGAGTGAGAAGGCGCGGATGCCGCGATCCCTGCCAATTCGGTCGAGATGGACCGCGAACAAGGCATTCGCCGTTTTCGACTGCCCATAGGCCCGCCATTTATCGTAGCCGCTCGTGAACTGTACGTCTTCCCAGCGGATCGGCGAAGCGTGATGCCCGGCGGAGGAAACCGAGACGACGCGCGCGCCTCCTTCGAGCAACGGCGAGATCAAATTCGTTAGTGCGAAATGGCCGAGATGATTGGTGGCGAACTGCGCCTCCCATCCCGGCCCGACCCGCATCTCCGGACACGCCATGATCCCAGCGTTGTTGATGAGCATGTCGAGATGGCTCTCGGCCGCGAGAAGTCGCTTGGCGAACAGATGAATGCTGGTGAGGTCTTCGAGATCAAGCGCGTCCACTATCACATTGGGAACATCATGCATGGCCGCCCGCGCCGCCTCAGGGTTGCGCGCGCCGACGATCACATGCGCGCCGGCTGCCGCTAGCGCCCTCGTGGTTTCCAGTCCGAGGCCGGAATGCCCACCGGTGACAATCGCGCATCTACCGGTCAGGTCGATACCTGCCAGCACGTCTGAGGCTGTTGTGCGGGCACCAAAGCCGGAGCCCAGAGGTTTCTGATGATCGGTCATATAGCTTCTCCGAAGTTGAGAGCGGTCCCGTGTGACACCGGACCTGTCCTTTCGCTTCAGGGGAGATTAGAGGTGGCCATCGAACGATCAATGTCCTATAGTTCGAATATCTTTCGCCATAGTACGGCATATCTGATTTGGACCCCCTATCCGAAGTTCTTTCCCTGCTGAGGCCCAGAACGGCGATCAGCGCCGGTCTCGATGCGGGCGGCGAATGGGCTATCCAGTTCCCCGCCCATGAAGGCATTAAATTCAACACCGTGATGCGGGGCTCCTGCTGGGTAAGCGTGGCTGGCGAAGCCGAACGGTTGCGGATCGAGGCCGGAGACTGCTTTCTGCTGACTCGTGGCTTGCCGTTCCTGTTCGCGACCGACAATCCACCACCGCCCATCGACTCCGCCACGATCTACGATTACGCGGTGGATGGCATCGCGACCTGCAACGGAGGCGGCGATTTCTTCCTGATCGGCGGGCGCTTCGCGTTCGAGGGGGATCACGCCGGGCTGCTATTTGGTGCGCTCCCCGCCATCGTCCATATTCGCGATGCCACTAACCAAGCGGCGGTGTTGCGTTGGGCACTGGAGCAACTGGCACTGGAATTGAAGCAGGGATCGCCCGGCGGGGCACTGATGGCCGATCATCTTGCGCAGATCATGTTGCTTCAGGTACTGCGACTCTGGCTCGCTTCCGGCAAGCAATCCGGCTGGCTGGGCGCGCTGGCCGATCACAGACTGACCCGTGCGCTTGGTGCGATGCACGCTGAACCGCAACGCCGCTGGACGCTGGTCGAGCTTGCCGGCCTCGCCGGTATGTCCCGCACGACTTTCGCCGAACGGTTTCGCGATGTTGTCGGACAGACGCCGCTCGACTATCTGGCGAGTTGGCGGATGCGGCTGGCCGCCGATCGATTGCATCGCAGCGCCGACAGTGTTGCCGCCATCGGCTTTTCTGTCGGTTATGAATCGGAGGCCGCGTTCAGCACTGCATTCCGCCGTGTAACGGGCCGCACCCCGATGCAGTATCGACGTACGGTGTCCCTATAATCTCACAAACCCAATCCCCGCTGCCGCCCCAACTGCCATGATACCGATCCGCCCTGCACGACGCCCGACACCTCACGTCCAAGCTGACGGTCAATGACCGGCCGCCACGGGACAAGGGTGAACTCGTGGGACTTTTCGACGATGGCGAACTTGCCGCTCGATAGCTGCACGGTCCCGGTGAGAGTGCCGGTAACGGTCTCGCCATCAATGGCGGTGCGAAACGGTGTCCCCTTTTTCGCAGCCATCTCAGCTCCGGCACGGGCCACTTCCCGCTCCTGAAGCGTCGCGATCAGATTGCGCCGATAAGCAATGCGGCCGTCCGTCTGACGGATGGCGTCGCCCCTGTCGATCAGGTTATCGCGCCGACGTTCCATCGCCTCGCGCACCTGCTCGCCGAACCCCGACGACGACAGCTCCGACGTGCTCGCACCGACCAGCCGTCGGTCGAGCCAGGTCGCGCCATCCGATCCAATCTGGCGCTCGAGGTCGAAGGTCGATAGGACGCGGATATTGGCACGGGCATTCCGGCCCGCGTCATGAGCGGCGGCGCGCGCTTCGAAATCCTCCGGGATGCGCCATTGATCGGCGTCGATCCGCTCCGCGATCCCGGCCCGCCGCAACGCCTCCAGGCGACGGACATGTGCATCGACGAAACCCTCATAGTCCCCACCCGGCACACGGCCGTCGAACCGGGCCTGCTCCAGATGCCGGCTCGGCCGATAGATGCCGTCTTCGGCCATGCCGGCGATAGCGCGATCGGACGGACGGCCTGCACTGTCGGGCGGCCCGATCGCGATGACGCTGCCGACGTGGGCGTCCTCGACGCGGGCCGGGTCGACGCCGGAGATGTGGTGCGTGCGCCCGTCGATCCCATCGACCACCAGCGTCAGATTCTCGCCCAGCTCGTCCGACAGATGTTTGTCGATGACGCGGCCGACGATCGGCGCCGCTGGCGCGGCATCGTGAATCTCGAAGCTCATCGGATCGCGTTCCGCGCCCTCGGCCCGGAGCGCCTTTTGCATGGTGCGGACGATGTCGCCGCGCTCGCCCATCTCGCGCAGGGTCGGCTCCAGCCGCTCGCTCAATTCCCAGACGCCCGGCGCGTGTTCGGTCGCGAGTCCCATGTCGCCGAGCTTGCCGAGACGGCGCAGCCGCATGGTCCGGTCTGACTGGCCGCGCAGATCGTCGGGTTCATGGCGCAGGTCGATCAAACGCGCATCGGCTTCCGCGATCATCGCCCGGTCGATGCGAGTGAGCCAGTCCTGATCGATCTCCGTCATGAGCTTTCGGCGCTGCTCGATCTCGGTGACGGGGCCGAGTTCCAGCGTCGCCAGTTCGCTCGCCCGCTCGCGGATTCCGCCCGCGAGATAGTCACCGTTGATGACGAGATCCTCGCCCGAGGCATCGCGGCCATTGACGATGACGTGGACATGGGGATGGCCGGTGTTGTGGTGATTGACGCCGACCCAATCGAGCTTGGTGCCCAGATCGGCTTCGACCTGCGCCATCAGTTCGCGGGTATAGTCCTTGAGGTCAGCAAGATCGGCGGCATCCTCGGGGGAGACGATGAAGCGGAACTGGTGGCGATCGTCCTTGCCGCGATCGAGAAAGGCATCGCCATCGGCGCGGTCATCTGCCGCCGAATAAAGCTGCCCACGTTCCCCGTCACGGGACGTGCCGTCGCGCTGGATGTAACGCAGATGCGCGGCGGCCTTGCCGCTCTTGCCCGCGCCGCGAACAGACCGCGATTTGACGATAACGCGGCGACTGCCGGGCTGGCGATGGTTCCAACCGCCCGACAGATTGCGGGCGCGCACGAAGGCCGCGCCGCGCCCGCGTTGGACGCCCCGGCCGGAGGCGATCATGTTCTTGCCCTTTGCGGCACGATTGGCGCCGCCGCCTTTCGCCGACCGGCTTCGACCTGACGCGGCCTGCTGCTGGCGGGCAATCTTGCGAACCTTGCTGAGGAAGCTCTTGGCCTGACGACCGGCCTTCGGCGCGTCAGAGCGCACACGGCCGGGCCTCGGCCGGAAGCGGTTGTCGTCGTCGGTGCTCATGGCTGAGCCATCCGAAACCGCCGATTTCGGGCAAGAGTGCCGCGAGAAACGCCGGAGATACTGGGTTTGCCGCGCTTCGCGGCACCATGAAGGCCCGGCGACGGTGCCGCCCCAAACAGTGTGCAGACAAGGGCTTGCCCCCCGGATCGGACCCATAGGGTGCCGTCCGCTTTAATCTTGCCCTCCCGCCTGCCTTTCCGTCCTGCCTCTCCTGCCCAGGGATGAGACTGTCGCCAGCCCCATCCCCTGCACACTGAAACCAGCCACACGATGCCGCCGACGATGGTGCTCATGGCTGCGGCCCGGTGCTCGCCCGCGCGACGAAGAGGCCACCGGACTGCGGCACGATGGCGGAAACATCGCGCACGGTGACGGTCGCGGGCCTGTCGTTCGAGGTGCGCTCGACCTGCACGGGATCGGCTGCGGAATGGCGATCCGGCTGCGCGATGAACAAGGGCGCGCGCGTCCATGCGAGCGGATCAGCCGCCGCGACCGCGACAGGCGTAACGATCGCGCCGCCGTCTATGATCGGCGCAATGGCTGCGACATAGGCGCGGGTTTCAGCGGGCAATGGCCGACCGGAAAGCGACGCCTCATAGCGACTCGGGCCGGCATTGTAGGCGGCGAGCATGGCGCTGACACTGCCGTAGCGATCATGCAACTCGCGCAGATAGGCCGTGCCAGCAAGAATGTTGTCGCGCGGATCGTAAGCGTCGCCGCCGAGCCGATGCCGGACGCGCAGTTCCGTCCATGTGGCGGGCATAATCTGCATCAGCCCCATCGCACCGACCGAAGAGATGGCGCGTGGATCGCCCGCGCTTTCGGCGCGCAGCACCGCCCTGATCCATGCCATCGGAACGCCGAAGCGCTGCGAGGCTTCCGTGATATGGGCAGCATAGGGATCGGAGGTTGCCGCACGCTCCGCCGATTGAGGCTGCGCCACGACGGCAACGGGTATGGCGGAAGCGAGCAATCCCGCCAGCATCAGGAGCGCGCATCGGACAGGCGCACCTTCTCCGCTACGAAGCCAGCCTATCAGCGTGCTCGCTGCGGTCAAGGGTACGCGCAAAGCGCCGGCCAATGGCCGCCCTTGACCTGCGCTGTGCGCGCCGACCGACCTGCGTTCGAGCGGGACGGAGGGATGAGACGGCTTTCCCACGAACAGAGGGATGACCGATCTGAAGAGGATCGCACAGGCGCGCTGGCTGACGGTTCGCATGGCGTCAGTCCTTCCCATCGCGCTTTTGCGGGCGGCTCCAGTGCAGCGACCATGCGCTGCCGGCGTCGTCGTCGCGGAACAGGTTGGCGCGGATCGGCTGCGGCAAAGCGGGATCGTCGATCAGCAACGCGATATATTCGCCGGCACGCTCGCCGGTGCGCTTCCAGCCCGCGCCAATCTCCGGGCCTTCGTCATTGCCGTGGTGGATGCGGTAGTCAGGCGCGTTCTCGGCGTCGGACGGCTCGGCCGGAACGACGGTGATTTCGCGGTAGATGGTGAAGGTGTGGATGCGGCCGGTGAAGCCGGATTGCTCGCGCGTGAATGTGCCGATTTGCGGCATGGAAACCTCCTTGTGATTGCGTTGGTGAGGGAATGAGAGCGGTGGTCAGCGTGTCGCCGCACGCCAGACGAACCGGCCGTCGCCGTTTTCGTCGGTGTAGAGCGGCGTCGCCTTGCCGATGACGGTGCGCGCCGGGATCGGACCGAAATAGCGACCGTCCAGGCTGTCGCGCACGTCGGGATTCATTAGGAAGATGTCGCCATCCGCGATGCGGCGGCAGCCCTGCCAGACCGGCAGTTCGCGACCGTGCCGGTCGCGGTCGAGTGCATCGCCCAGCGGCACGGCATCGATGGTCACGGCGCTGCCGGTGCGGCAAACCCGTTGACCGGGCAGCCCCATGACGCGCTTCATCAGCGGCACGTCGCGACCGATATAGCCACGCTCGACCATGAAATCGGTGAGCGGCTTGTCCGGCATGACGGCGACCAGATCGCCGACAGCCACGTCGCTTGGGCGTTCGAGGTCGTAAAGACCGATCGGCACGCTGGCCGAGGCGTTCCAGACGAGGCGCAAAGGCGTCGGAATGAATGCGGCGATGGCGACGCCCATCGTCGCGAAATACGTCACCATGACGTAGCCGAAGCGGGTCATTGCTCAATCTCCCGCCGCTTGAGCCACGCCTGATGACGATCCGCCGTGTAGGGGCGCGGCGTATGACCGGCGCCTATACGGTTGCCGACATGCCGCCAGTGGTCGGGCGCGACCTCGCAAGCGTCGATGCCGGCAGCCTCCACCGCGTCGATATGGCGGATCACCTGTTCGACCTTGGGCCAGCCTTCGATCTT
>Ga0114901_1001064_pt1 | contig 16479 bp, 18 predicted proteins | sample MalvireepMed_s16_FD_89686 | JGI IMG/M metagenome (GOLD analysis project Ga0114901, IMG submission 89686) | Marine viral communities from the Global Malaspina Expedition - Malaspina viral metaG DeepMed_s16 | ecosystem: Environmental > Aquatic > Marine > Oceanic | place: Mediterranean Sea... | reverse complement strand
GCGCGTAAGCTCCTCGCCCGCGCTGGGCTCGGCTGACGCGGCGCAGTTGTCGCTTTCGCTGTCGCGCTACGTCCGCGCCGCCGCCTCGTAAATGCCATCGATGATCGCGGCCAGCGCGATCAGCCTCTCGCAATCCGGATCATAGCGGTTGGACCGCGCCAGCTGCTGCGCCCAGAGCGTAGCCATCTGTCCGCCCCATGCGTCGCCCGGCTCCGTCAGTCGTTCGCGCTGGGTGCCGCGCAGCAGGTCGGCGCTGAAATCGTAGAAGGACCCATTCTGGTTGCGGAAGGATGCGCCCGCCGCGCTGCCGTAGAAATCGGCGCTGATGACGGCGTCCTGTCCCGCGGGCAGATGCCAGGAACAGGCGATCCGCACCACCGTGCCGCCCGCCAGCCGGATCGTCGCCAGGCCCAGATCCTCGACCTGCGCCGACCGGTCGGCCAGCGGCTTTCCCTTGCAGAACAGATCGGCCTCGATGCTCTCCACTTCGGGAAAGTCGAGCATCCACAGCGCCACGTCGATCAGATGCACGCCCAGGTCCATCACGCATCCGCCGCCCGACAGCAGCGGATCGTAGAACCACGGCTTGTCCGGACCATAGGCGTTGTGGAACACCAGATCGATCGCATGGACATGCCCCAGCTCGCCGGCCTGTATGCGCTTGCGGATCGCGCGCATGCCCGCCGTCCCCCGATAGGAGAGATCGACGCCCAGCAGCCGGTCTGCTCGCCGCGCCGCATTGATCACCGCCGCCACTTCCGCGCGACTGCGGCCGAGCGGCTTCTGGCAGAAGACGGCAATGCCCCGGTCCAGCGCCCGGATGGACTGTTCGGCGTGAAGCGCGCTCGGCGTCGCGATGACGATGCCGTCCAGCGCTTGCTCCAGCAACGCGTCGACATCGTCCAGCTGCACGGCGCTGGGGGCCAGCGCCCCGGCCTGCGCGCTATTGTCGGGCAGTGCGTCGCTGATCGCCGCCACCGTGATGGCGTCTGAGCCCAGCATCGCCTCCATCCGGTGCCGGCCGATCCAGCCGACGCCCAGAAAGCCGAGGCGCGGCCGCGTCATGATCAGCGCGCTCATAGCGTGATCATGGCCTTGACGAAGCCGTCAGGCTTGTCCCGCGTCGCGTCGAGCGCTGCGTCCAGCTGCTCCAGCGGATAGCGGTGCGAGCAGAGCGGCGCCGGGTCGATCCGCCCCGCCGTCACCGCCGCGATCGCGTCGCGCACGCCCTGCGCATAGATCGCCGGGTCGCGTTCATGGGCATTCACCACGTCGATGCCGCGCCAGTTCCACAGCCACATGTTGATCTGGCGGGGGCCATCCTGATGATAGCCGGCGATGACCAGCCGCCCGCGCTCCGCCGTCAACTCGCCCGCCAGGTCCAGCGGCCATTGTTTGCCGACGGCCTCGATCACGCGCTCGCAAAAGCGACCCTCGGTCAGCGCGCTCACCTGGTCGATGATCGTCTGATGATCGTCCATCGGGATCGTCTCGTGCGCGCCATGGTCGCGCGCCAGGTCGAGCGAGGAGGGCCGGCGGGAAATGGCGATCACCCGCGCGCCCGCTTGCGACGCCAGCCGGCACAGGATGGCGCCCAGAAACCCGACGCCGATGATCGCGACCGTCTGCCCGGCCTGGATGTCGCAGCGGCGGAAGATGTTGAAAGCGCAGCCGAGCGGCTCGCCGGGAAAGGCCATGCCGTCCAGCGCCGCGGGCAGGGGAACCACCGCCTGCGCGTCCGCTATGTCATATTCGGCATAGCTGGCGTGGGACAGCGTCGCCACGCGGACGCCGGGTTGCACGTCGGTGACGCCTTCACCCACGGCATCCACCACGCCCCAGCCCTCATGCCCCAGTTCGCCGGGGCGCAGCGGGTAGCTCTGCCACTCCGGTCCGGCCCAGGGAGTCAGGTTCGACGCGCACACGCCGCACCCTTCCAGCTTCACTCGCACCTGCCCCGGCCCCGGCTCGGGGCGGGGCAGATGGTCGATGCGCACGGCCCCGGGGCCCGTCACCACCGCCGCGCGCATCAGCGGCGCGTCGACGCTGGCCTGCTTCTCCATCGTCAGCATCTCGCTCATTCCGCCGCCACCGCCATGATCGCGTCTCCCCTGATGAAGGCTTCCAGCGCCTCATGCGCCAGGTCGTCGGTCATCTGGCGCGGCGGGTGCTTGCAGAAATAGGCGGCCGCCGGATCGATCGGCCCGCCCAGCCCGCGGTCGCGCGCCAGCTTGGCGCAGCGGATCATGTCGATCGCCACGCCCGCCGAATTGGGGCTGTCCTCGACCGACAGGCGCAACTCCAGGTTCATCGGCACGCCGCCGAACAGCTGCCCCTCCATCCGCAGGAAGCAGACCTTGTTGTCATTCTGCCACGCCACATAGTCGGATGGCCCGACATGGATATTCTCGTCCTCGATCCGGGTGTGCGCCACCGACTGCACCGCTTCGGTCTTGGAAATCTTCTTCGACGCCAGCCGCTTGCGGTTCGACATGTTGAGGAAGTCGGTATTGCCCCCGGTATTGAGCTGATAGGTGCGGTCCAGCTTCACGCCGCGCTTGGCGAACAGGTCGGTCAGCACGCGGTGGACGATGGTCGCGCCCAGCTGCGCCTTGATGTCGTCGCCGATGATCGGCACCCCGGCCTGCCGGAACCGGTCGGCCCATGCGGGGTCGCTGGCGATAAAGACTGGGATGTTGTTGACGAAGGCGACGCCGGCTTCCAGCGCGCATTCGGCATAGAATTCGGTTGCCTGCTGCGATCCCACCGGCAGATAGTTGAGCAGCACGTCAACCTTCGCCTCGCGCAGCCGCCGCACCACGCTCTCGCGCGTCGCCTGTGGCGCATCGGCGGGCAGGAAGGTCCGCTCGTCCGGATAATCCTCCATATGCTCGGCGACGCCGTCCAGGATGCGACCCATTTCAACGGTCGTGCCGCTCGGCTTGATGTCCCCGCAGAAAATCTGGGTGCAATTGGGCTTGGCCAGCACCGCCTCGGCCACATCCTTGCCGACCTTGCGCCGGTCGATGTCCCAGGCCGCCGCCACCTTGATGTCGCAGGGGCGATACCCCCCCAGATCCCAATGCATCAACCCGTGATGATCGTTGCTTTCGGGCCGGTAGAAGGACAGGCCCTGCACCAGCGAACTGGCGCAGTTGCCCACCCCGATGATGGCGATGTTGATGGGGGCTGGCGGCATGGGACGTCTCCTTCTCGCTTCAGGCGGTGCGCGCGACCGGCGCCGATCGGGCGGGCGCGTAACGGTCGATCATCCAGGCGCAGAAATCGGCAAAGGCCTGCGGTTCGTGGACGGCGCTGCTATGATGGGGGGCGATCCCCAGATGCTCGGGGGTGAAGCAGAAGGTGACGGTCACGTCGAAATCGGCGAGCGCCTCCATCTGCCGGTCGAACCAGTCGACCGCATTGGGGCGGAAACTGTCGGCCCAGCTGAGCCCGGTGCGCAGATGCCGCACCCCCAGCCGCTTCATCCAGGCGACGGCGTCGTTCAGCCGCGGATCCTCGAAATGGAACCACTGCATCAGGCCCATGTCGCCGGCGTGCTTCGCGAATTCCTCCAGCGCCGGCTTGGGCGTGCCGTCGGCGCGGATCAGACCCATGTAGAAATGGCGGTAATAGCTGGACCCTTCCGCCTCGCGGTGGCGCGTGGTCGCGCCCCATTCCTGCGGCAGGTCGAACAGCGAATACCAGTAGATGCGCGGCACCCGGCCGATCAGCAGTTCGGCGGTCCGGTTGACGCCGAAGACCTGCACTTCCTCCGCGCCGAAGGAGCCGACGCCCACTTCCGTCACCCACACCGGCTTGTCCGGCACCACCGCCTCGATCTCTGCGATCTTGTCCGGCCAGGCATTGATCGGCCACAGATTCCAGTCGAGCGGAAAGCCATGCACGGCGACCACATCGACGGCGTCGAGCGCGCCATGGCCGCGCATCCGCTCCACCCAGTGCGGGTCGATCGGCGACATGCCACCCAATACCCGCGTCACGGCAGGGTTGATGGCGTGGATCGCATTGCCGGCGCGGATCACCATGTCGGCATAGAGCGACCATTCCGGGTCGATCTCCGGGTCCCAATGCGACTTATTGTTGGGCTCGTTCCAGATCATCGCGGCTTCGATCATGCCTCGTCTCCCTTGGCCGGCATTGCGGGATAGACTGCGGCGCTGCCCATCCAGTCGCCATAGGGGACGGGGGCGGTGCGGCAGAGATAGACTTCCTCTTCGGGCTGGGCCGCGATGGTGAAGCCGGCGGCGCGCAGCATGGCCTGCGAACAGGCGGCGTTGGGCGCCCACCAGTTGGTCCAGTCATGCGCGAACTTGCGCTCGATGAAGTGCATCCTGGGATAGGCGGGATTGTCGAAATAGGTCGGCGGCCGCGTCGTGCCGGGCAGGTGGAAGGGATGATCCTCGGGCACCTGCAGGACGTCGGCTGATCCCTGCTGCATCGTCTGGAACAGCATCAGTTCGCCTGCGACATGCTCGCGGATCAGGTCCAGCGCCAGCAGCGGGTGCCGCAGATGATAGAGCACGCCCATGAAGATGACGAGGTCGAACCGCCGCCCCAGCCGCCCGACATCATAGACGGACAGCTGCTCGAACCGGATGTCGGGAAAGCCGAGCGCGTCGGCGGCGAAGCGCGCCTGCGCCAGATAGCGTTCGTCGCTGTCGATGCCGACGACTTCGGCCGCGCCTCGCCGCTTCATCTCGATGGCGTAGAACCCTGCATTGCACCCGATGTCGAGCACCGACTTGCCGCTGAGGTCCCGGGGCAGCGCATCGGCGAAGCGCGCGAACTTGAACGCGGGATAGTCGCCCAGGAAATGGTCGGGTGCGGTCTGGACGCCGCCGATGGTCAGATTCTGGAACCAGGGGCCAAGCGCCTCGATCTCGCGCCGCAGCGCCAGTTCATCCTGCTTGGACGCCACGGCTTTGGCTGTCGTCATGCGGGTACCTCGTTGATGCGGATGATGCGGGCCTGGCCTGCGCCGACCTCGATAGTGCTGACCGATCCGGGATCGATGTCGAAGCGCAGGATATGGTCCAGGCTGAGCCCCAGATAGAAAGCGATAACGCCGCGGATGATGTCGCAATGAGTGACGAGCATCACCGGCCCTTGGCTCGGCCCGGTCGCGACCTGTTCCAGATGCGCCACTGTGCGCGCGACGGCTTCGCCCATGCGTTCGCCCCCGGGCGTGGCGGCCGTGGCGCGGCGGCTGTTCCATTCATGCCAGAGCGGATCCTCCTCCAATTCTGCGAAGCTGCGCCCGTTCCAGTCGCCGAAGTCGACCTCGTCGAGCGCGTCCACCGTTTCCACCGCCAGTTTCCGCGCCGTTGCGACGATCGTGGCGGTCTGCTGCGTCCGGCTGCGCGGGCTGGCCTGCACGGCCGCCACGTCGGCTTGGCCAGCCCAACGCGCCAGCCGGTCTGCCTGACGTTGGCCTGCCTCGCTCAGGCTCGATTGTCCCGCCCGGCCGCTCAGTCTCTCGCCATAGTCGCCATGGGCGCCGTGCCGCACCAGGTAAAAGCGGCGGAGGAAAGCGCTGTCCGAAGGGTCGAGCATCAACATAGAAGCTGCTTAACAGCAGGTGTGATGCAAGGTTCCACCTCCCTTGCGGTGAGGCAATGAATATCCATCAAAATGTCACGTAAAACGGGGCAAAAATAACCTGGGTAATTTCAGGATAACATGCGTGATCACTGCATCACCTAGTTACGACCATTCCCATATTGATAAATATTGCTCGTCTTTTAAGCTGGTTGCTCGGAACATCAGAGTTGAAGAAGATGTTCCTGCCCCGATGACCACAGCTGCCGCCGGCCGCCGTCGACATTCTGTCCGGCTGCAGGCGCCATCCATCAGGGGAATGGCCATGGAAAAGATACTCGTCACCGGCGGCGCCGGCTTCATCGGACGCCAGGTGTGCCGGGAACTGCTCGGCAGGGGGCATCAGGTCCGCGTGCTCGACAGCCTGGTCGAACAGGTTCATGGCGATGTCGAACGGCCGGCGGATCTGCCCGACGATGTCGAACTGATCCGCGGCGACGTGCGCAACGGCCATGCGGTCGAGCGGGCGTTGCAGGGCATGGACGCCGTCATCCACCTCGCCGCCGAAGTGGGCGTCGGCCAGTCCATGTATGAGGTGGAGCGCTATACATCGGTCAATGATGTCGGCACGGCGGTTCTGTTCGAACGGCTGATCGCGCAGCCGGTCCGGCGCGTGGTCACTGCCTCCTCCATGAGCATCTATGGCGAAGGCCTGTATCGCGACCCCGACGGCAATTTCGTCCAGGATGCCGAACGCGGCGCCATTCGCGACGGGCAGAAAAGCTGGGAGCCGACCGACAAGGCCGCCCGCCCGCTGCAGCCGGTCGCCACGCCGGAATGGAAACAGCCCAATCTCGCGTCCATCTACGCGCTCAACAAATATGTGCAGGAACGCACGACCCATATCATGACCGCGCCCTATGGAATGGAGGGTGTGTGCCTGCGGCTGTTCAACGTCTATGGCCCGGGGCAAGCGCTTTCCAATCCCTATACCGGGGTACTGGCGATCTTCGCCTCGCGCCTGCTCAACGGGCAGAAGCCGATGATCTTCGAGGATGGCGAGCAGCGGCGCGACTTCGTGCATGTGACCGACGTCGCGCGCGCCTTCGCCGATGCGCTGGCGCTGCCGCAGGCCGCCGGCGGCACCTTCAACATCGGATCGGGCGTCGACCGCTCGGTGACTCAAGTCGCGCAGGCGCTCGCCGCCGCCATGGGCCGCAATGATCTGGAGCCCGAAATCGTCGGCAAGGCGCGGACCGGCGACATTCGCCATTGCTTCTGCGACACCGGCCTTGCCGCCCGGACGCTGGACTTCACCGCGCGTCAGGATTTCGGCGAAGGCCTTGCCGAACTGGCCGAATGGGTGGCGCAGCAGACCGCGGAGGACCGGGTGGCCGATGCGCGCGCCGAACTGGAAGCGCGGGGGCTGGTGGCGTGAGCGACATGGACAATCGGCCGGTCCTCATCACCGGCGGCGCCGGCTTCATCGGCTCCAATATCGCGGACCGGCTGGCAGGGGAGGGGCATCGCGTCCTCATCTATGACGCCCTGACTCGCCCGGGGGTGGAGCGTAATCTCGCCTGGCTGCAGCAGCGCCACGGCGCGCTGATCGAACCGATCGTCGCCGATATTCGTGACGCGCAGGCGGTGGCATCGGCCGTCCGCGGCGCCAAGGCCGTGTTCCACATGGCCGCGCAAGTCGCGGTGACCACCAGCCTCACCGACCCGCGCGCCGATTTCGAAACCAACGCGCTCGGCACGCTCAACCTGCTGGAAGCGGCGCGGGCCTGCGCTTCGCCTCCGCCGATGATCTTCGCCTCGACCAACAAAGTCTATGGCGGCCTGGAGGACATCGCCTTCGACCTGGTGGATGACGCCTATCAGCCCGCCGATCCGCAGCTGCGCGCCCATGGCATCGATGAACGCCGTCCGCTCGATTTCCACACCCCCTATGGCTGTTCCAAGGGCGCGGCCGACCAATATGTGCTCGATTATGCCCGCAGCTACGACCTGCCGACCGCCGTGCTGCGGATGAGCTGCATCTATGGCCGGCGCCAGATGGGGACGGAGGATCAGGGCTGGGTCGCCCATTTCCTCATCAGCGCGATCGAAGGGCGCACCATCACGCTCTATGGCGATGGCTGCCAGGTCCGCGACATTCTGGACGTCGACGATGCCGTGGACGCCTATCTGGCGCTGTGGCGGGGCATCGATCAGGTGCGAGGCCGCGCCTTCAATCTGGGGGGCGGGGTCGACAATGCTGTCAGCCTGCGCCAGATCATCGCCCATATCGGCGCATGCCTCGAACGGCCCGTGGCGCTCGAGACCGCCGACTGGCGCGCCGGGGACCAGCGCTATTTCGTCGCCGACAGCCGCGCTTTGGCGCAGGCCGTCACGCTCAAGCCTCGCAAACCCTGGCGCCAGGGCGTCGCCGACCTTGCCGACTGGCTGATGGCCGAGCGCGGCCTGAGCCTGGATGCAGCGCCCCTGCGAATGAAGGCGTCCGCTCTGTGAATAGCGGCCGCCATCTGCTGCTGACCGGCGACGCGGTGGGCGGCGTCTGGCAATATTCGCTGGAACTGGCCGCGGCGCTGGCGCCGCTCGGCTATCAGGTGACGATGGCGATCCTCGGCCCGGCGCCGGACGATGCGCAACGGGCCTCCACCGCAGCGATCCCGGGCCTGCACCTGGTTGAGACGGGGCTGGACCTCGACTGGCTGGCGCAGGATGCCGCTTCGGTACAGGCGGCGGAACGGCAGTTGGCTCAGTTGGCGGCCGACATCCATGCCGATATCGTCCAACTGCACAGCCCCGCGCTCGCCAGCCTGGGCGCCTTCGCCAGCCCCGTCCTATCCATCCTGCACAGCTGCGTCGCCAGCTGGTGGCAGGCGGTCCGGACAGGGCCGCTGCCCGACGATTTTGCCTGGCGCACCGCGCTGGTGGCGGACGGACTGCGCCGATCGACCCTGGTCGTGACGCCCAGCGCGGCCTTTGGCGAAACGGTGCGCGCGCTCTACGGCGTCCGGCCGATCACCGTCCATAATGGCCGCACCATCTCCGTTCCGGCGGCCGCGATGCAGGATCATGTCTTCACCGCCGGCCGGCTGTGGGACGAGGGCAAGAATCTGCGCACGCTCGATGAGGCTGCGCAGCATATCGGCGCGCCATTCAAGGCGGCGGGGCCGCTGCGCGCGCCGCATGGCGAAGCGATCGGGCTGCGCCACATCCACGCGCTCGGGTCGCTCGATGGCGACGCGCTGGCGCGGCAACTCGCCTCCCGGCCCGTCTTCGCCTCGGCCGCGCTCTACGAACCCTTCGGCCTCGCTGTGCTCGAAGCGGCCTCGGCAGGTTGCGCGTTGGTTCTGTCGGACATTCCGACATTTCGCGAATTGTGGGACGGCGCCGCTCTCTTCGTCGATCCTCGCGATGCGCAGGGTTTCGCGCGCGCGATCGAGGATCGGATCGCGGATCTGCCCGACCGCATCGATGCCGGCCGCCGCGCCGCCGCGCGCGCCGCCACGTATACGCCGGCGCGCATGGGCGCGCAGATGGCGAGCCTCTATGCCCGTCTTGCGCAGAGGAGCGCTGCATGAACATCGTCTATTTCACGCATTCGCTGCTGTCCTGCTGGAACCATGGCAATGCCCATTTCCTGCGCGGCGTGCTGCGTGAGCTCGCCGCCTGCGGCCATCAGGTCCAAGCGTTCGAGCCCGAAGGCAATTGGAGCCTCGCCAATCTGCTCGCCGATCATGGCGACGCGGGGCTCGACGCCTTTCGCCAGGCCTATCCGGACCTCCACACGCGCGGCTATGGCGCCAGGGACGATCTGCTGCAGATGGTCGATGGCGCGGACCTGGTGATCGTCCACGAATGGAACGAGCCCACCCTGGTCGCTGCGCTCGGCCTGCTGCGGCAGGGGAATGCCGGCTTCACCCTGTTGTTCCACGATACCCATCACCGCGCCGTGTCCGATCCCGATGCGATCCGCGCCTTCGACCTGTCGGGCTATGACGGCGTGCTCGCCTTTGGCGAGGCGCTGTCGACCGTCTATCGCCGCTGGGGCTGGGGCGACCGGGTCTGGACCTGGCATGAAGCCGCCGACCTGCGCCACTTTCACCCGCCGCAGGAGGAGACCGACCGCAACGGATTGGTGTGGATCGGCAATTGGGGCGATGGCGAACGCACCGCCGAGCTGGAGGAGTATCTGCTTCAGCCCGCAGAGCGCGCCGGCCTGCCGCTCGACATTTATGGCGTGCGCTACCCCACGGAGGCGATTTCCCTTCTGGAGCGCTATGGCGTCGCCTATCATGGCTGGGCGCCCAACGCCCGCGCGCCGGAGATCTTCGCCCGGCATCTGGCGACCATCCATGTCCCGCGCCGCTATTATACGCAGCTGTTGCCCGGCATCCCCACCATTCGCGTGTTCGAAGCGCTTGCCTGCGGCATCCCGCTGCTGTCCGCGCCCTGGGAGGATAGCGAAGCGCTGTTCCGCCCGGGCGAGGACTTCCTCTTTGCCAAGGACGGCGCGGACATGAGCCGGCACCTGCGCGCGCTCGCCGCCGACCCGGACCTGCGCACAGCGCTTGTCCGCAGCGGGCTGGAGACCGTCCGCGCCCGCCACAGCTGCGCGCATCGTGCGCGCGAACTGCTCGATATCGTCGCCGGCCTTCGTCAGGACGCCGCGCCCCCCGCCATGGAGCCCGCCGCATGAAAATCGCCTTTTACGGATCCAGCCTCCTCTCCTCCTACTGGAACGGCGCCGCCACCTATTATCGCGGCATCCTGCGCGAACTGGCCGGTCGCGGCCATGACATCCGTTTCTACGAACCCGACGCCTTCGACCGGCAGCAGCATCGCGACATCGATCCGCCCGACTGGGCGCGCGTCACCGTCTATCCCGCCACCGTCCAGGGCCTCGCCAGCGTCATGGACGAAGCAGCCGACGCCGATGTCGTGGTCAAGGCGAGCGGCGTGGGCGTGTTCGACGATGACCTGATCGCCGGGGTCATGCAGCGCGCCCGTCCCGATGCCCTGCGCATTTTCTGGGATGTCGATGCCGCCGCGACGCTGGACGAAATGCGCGCCGATCCCGCGCACGCCGTCCGCGCCATGCTGCCGCAGATCGACCTTGTCCTCACCTATGGCGGCGGCGATCCTGTCGTTTCGGCCTATCGGGCGATGGGCGCGCGCGAATGCATCCCCGTCTATAACGCGCTCGATCCCGATACCCATTTCCCCGTCGCGCCCGATCCGCGCTTCGCCTGCGACCTCGCCTTTCTCGGCAATCGCCTGCCCGACCGGGAAGCGCGGGTGGAGGAATATTTTCTCAAGCCCGCCGCGCTGCTGCCCGACCGCAGCTTCCTGGTTGGCGGCAATGGCTGGGAAAGCAAGGCGATGCCAGCCAATGTCCGCCATCGCGGTCATGTCTACACGGCCGAACATAATGCCTTCAACTGCACGCCGCTCGCCGTGCTCAACGTCGCGCGCGACAGCATGGCGCAGATCGGCTTCTCGCCCGCCACGCGCGTGTTCGAAGCGGCCGGCGCCGCTGCCTGCCTGATCACCGACGCCTGGGAGGGCATAGAGATGTTCCTGACGCCCGATGAGGAGGTGCTGGTGGCCCGCGACGGACAGGATGTCGCCGATCATCTCGCCGCGCTGACGCCCGAACGCGCGCGGCAGATCGGGCAAGCCGCCCGCGCCCGCACCATGCTGGAACATAGCTATGCCCTGCGCGGCGCCCAAGTCGACGCCATCCTCAAGCGTTATGGCGGCCAGGCCGCGTTCCACCAGCCGCGGATGGCGCGCGCATGAAGCTCGTCGTCCTCGGCCTCAGCCTGTCCTCCTCCTGGGGCAATGGCCATGCCACCACCTATCGCGCGCTGCTCTCGGCCTTTGCCGCGCGCGGGCATGACATCCTTTTCCTCGAACGCGACGTGCCCTGGTACGCCCCGCACCGCGACTTGCAGCAGCCCGACTTCTGCCGCCTCGCCTTCTACCAGGATCTCGCCGGTCTGGATGCCTGGCGCGCGGACATCGCGGCGGCGGACGCGGTCATCGTCGGCTCCTATGTGCCCGATGGCATCGCGGTCGGCGACTATGTGCAGCGCGAGGCGCGCGGCATCGTCGCCTTCTACGATATCGACACGCCCGTCACCCTGGCGCGGCTGCGCGACGCGGATTGCGACTATCTCTCGCAACCGCTGATCGCCGGCTATGATCTTTATCTCTCCTTCACCGGCGGGCCGACGCTCGACCGGCTGGAGCGGGACTATGGATCGCCCATGGCCCGCGCGCTTTATTGCTCGGTCGACGCCGCCGCCTACCGGCCCGTTCCCGGCCCCAAGCGCTGGGACCTGACCTATCTCGGCACCTACAGCGCCGATCGCCAGCTCACGCTGGAGCGACTGCTGATCGAGCCTGCCCGGCACATGCCCGACAAGCGCTTCTGCGTCGCGGGACCGCAATATCCCGACGACATCGCCTGGCCCGCCAATGTCGAGCGGATCGATCATCTGCCGCCGGCCGATCATGCCGCCTTCTATTGCGCGTCGCGCTACACGCTGAACGTCACGCGGGCGGACATGATCGCGGCGGGATGGTCGCCCTCGGTCCGCCTGTTCGAGGCGGCGGCCTGCGGAACGCCGATCATTTCCGACATCTGGCCGGGGCTTTCCGACCTGCTGGCGCCCAATCGCGAAATCCTCCTCGCCGACAAGCCGGAGCAGATCTGCGTGTGGCTGCATGAGGATCGCTCCGCGGTCGGCGCGGCGGCGCGCGCGCGCATCCTGGCCGAACATACGGCCGACGCCCGCGCGGCGCAGCTGGAACAGCATCTGCAGGCGGCGATCGCCCAATCGGGGGCGGACCGGGTCATCGCGGCCGAGTGAACGATACAGGAAAGGACAGGAAGCCGATGAAGAGCGGACAGAAAGTGACATTGGTCGCCGGCGGGGCGGGGTTCATCGGCTCCCATCTCTGCCGCGCGCTGCTGGACCGGGGCGAACAGGTCCTCTGCCTCGACAATCTGCTGACTGCGCGCGACGGCAATCTCGACGCGCTGGAGCATGAGCGCGGCTTCACCTTCCTGCGCGCCGACATCGTCGATCCGCTGCCCGACGCGGTCCTGCGGCGCCGCGACATCGGCCGCATCTACAATCTCGCCTGCGCCGCGTCCCCGCCGCAATATCAGGCCGATCCCGAACATACGATGCTCACCAACGTCGTGGGGACGGATCGGCTGCTGCGCCTTGCCGAACAAACCGGCGCGCGCTTCCTCCTCACCTCGACCAGCGAAGTCTATGGCGATCCCGAAGCTCATCCGCAGCGGGAGGAATATCGCGGTTGGGTCAACTGCACCGGCCCGCGCGCCTGCTATGACGAAGGCAAGCGCGCCGCCGAAGCCATGGCGTTCGATTTCGCGCGGCTGGGCCGCGCCGATGTGCGGGTGGCGCGCATCTTCAACACCTACGGCCCCAATATGCACCCCGATGACGGACGCGTCGTGTCGAACCTGCTCTGCCAGGCGCTGTCGGGCGAGGACATCACCATCTTCGGCGACGGCTCGCAAACGCGCAGCTTCTGCTATGTCTCCGACATGGTCGACGGCCTCATCCGACTGATGGAATCGGACATGCCCGACCTCGCGCCCGTCAACCTCGGCAATCCGGAGGAATATACGATCCTCCAGCTGGCCGAGCGCATCATCGCCGAAGTGGGCACCAGCGGCCGCATCGTCCACCAGCCGCTGCCGCAGGATGATCCGCGCCGCCGCCGCCCCGACATCAGCCGCGCCCGCGCGATGCTGGATTGGGAACCGCGCGTGCCGCTGGCGGAGGGATTGCGGCAGACCTGCGCCTATTTCGCGCAGCAGCTGAACGCCGCGCAGCCGACGACCGCTTTTCCCCGCATCGCGTCGGCGGTCGCGGCCGAATAGCATCGGACCGGCGCCGCTGGTTGCGTCATTCCACTCGCCGCCAGCGATCGTCGAGTTCCAGATAGGCGCCATCGAACCCGCCCACCGCCGCCAGCGCGTCCCAGTCCGGCACCTGCACGTCGCGGCCCTGCACCAGCAGCAGATTGTCCTGCCGCAGCGCGCGGATCACGCGGTTCATATGCACGGGCGTCATGCCCAGCGCGTCGGCCAGTTGCGACTGGATGGCGGACAGCTGGAACGCGGTGCGGCTGCCCAGTCCCGCCTTTTCCATGCGCAGGCCTATCTCGCAGAACAGATGGGCGGTGCGCATGCGCGCGTCGCGCCGGCCGACATTCACCACCCATTGCGACAGGATCGACGCATCGGCCACGCAGTCGCGCCAGAAGGCCTCGGCGACCGCCGGATAGGCGCGGACCAGCTCCAGCAATGGCCGGTGCGGCACCTTGATGATGGTAAGGCGGCTCGACAGCGCCTGCAGCGCCCATTCCACCTTGGGCAGCATCAGCGAATAGAGATCGCACATGTCGCCGGGAATATAGACGGCCGTGATCTGCCGAGTCCCGTCGGGCAACTGCCCGAAGCGCGCGGCCATGCCGGACACGACCAGGCAGGAAAATTCCGTCACTTCACCCGGGCGCACGATGTCGCGATGGGGCGGAATTTCCACTTCCTGCCCGTCGATCGCCAAAATCGCGCGGCGCTCGTCATCGGTCAGGCGCGATCGTTCGCATAATTTGCGCACGAACAGTTCGAATGCGGGGTGGCTGGGCATGGATGTGGCTCCGATGGCTGTTGGACCGCGGGGCTACATCTCTGCAAACCTGACCGACATAGCGGGGTCAGTGCTTGAAATACACGCAGTCGCCGAAGCGAACAACCTTCAGGATGGTTCCATCGCCATCGACGATCTCCAGCCGGTGATTGAGGTCGATCGGCATGCCGTGGCGGACATGTTCCGCGATCACATCGCGGGCGTTGCGGACCGCTTCGCGCTCCGCGGCGTCCAGATCGGCGAAATCCTGTCCCTCTTCGTCCCAGACATCGTCGTCGTTGAACAGGTTCCGATGATAGACGGTCATGGCTGTCCAAAATGCTGACGCGTTGTTCCGGTTCCGCCTATTAGTCAGGCGGCGTGATCGCGATGCCGATCCAGATAGGCGATCACCGCGCCGATATTGTGGCCGACCTGCTCGATCGCATCCTCCAGCTCTTGGCGGGTCGCGCCCAGACGCTGCGACCAATATTGGGCGTCGAGCGCGCGTTCGCAGCGCACATGCTTGAGATCGGCCGGCGTGGGCGGCGCGGCGGTGGGACGGGGAAGGGCTGGGTCCTGCATGGGCGTCAGCTCCCCGGCTCGACATTGACCGGCGGGGCCAGCGGATTGCTGTCCTGCCCGTCCTTATCGGCCGCTTGCTCCTCGTCGGCGTCCGCTTCGGCCTCATTATCGGCCGGGCGGTCCTGCTCCTCGTGCGCATCGTCCATGTCGCATCTCCTCCTGGCTTCAGCGCGCCAGCCGGATTTGGGTTCCCGATTCGCCGCTAACCTGCGTCAGCGCCCGGTCTCATCTTCAGCTGCCATCGTCATGGAAGCTTGGTTCAGGTCATAAAAGCAACGGGCCGGCAGAATTATTTCTGGTTTAGAACATATGTGAATCCATCCTGACGCACTTTGCGTAGGTTGAACGGCGGGGGGCTTTTCAGGGGAAGCCCATGTTGAGCCAGATCGCAGCGAGCGAAGACCTAGTCTTTTTTCGACCGCATCAGTTTCTGACGCGGGAACATGACCGACCCGAAGCGCTCTATGACATATTGGAGGGCTGGGCCTGCCGTCACCGGCTGCTGCCCGATGGCCGGCGGCAGATCACCGCCCTCTATCTGCCTGGCGACCTGTGCGATCCGATGTGGTCGCTGGCGCCTACCTGCCATGAGCCGGTGATCGCCCTCACCAATGTGCGCGCCACGCGCAAAAGCCTGGTCGACCCGTCGACGATCGATCGGCACAAGGGGTTTTCGTCGCGCCTCGCCGAAAGCGTGGAGCGGCAGTCCAACTGGCTCGTCAGCCTGGGGCGCAAGACAGCGGTGGAGCGGCTGGCGCATCTGCTGCTGGAATTGTTCGAGCGGATGCGGCGGGCGGGCCTCGCTTATGGCCAGCAATGCGCGTTGCCCTTGACTCAGACCGACATTGCCGACGCCACTGGCCTGACCGCCGTTCATGTCAATCGCACGCTGCAATCGATGCGCTCCAAGGGGGTTCTCGAACTCCACTCCAAATGGCTGCGCATCCCCGATCTCGGCGCGCTGCGCGACCTCGCCGCTCTGGGCCCGCATGACGCGCTCTAAGGCGCATCCTGTAAATATTACCAGTGAGTTAGCCTATGTTAGCGTCGGGCCGCAGCGGCTTGGCGCAAGGTGATGCGTCGCCGCCTTCGCGTTCACAGCCGGGCATGGCGGCGACATCGAACGAGCAGCGCGACCAGACATAGAGCATGACAGCAGCAGGGAATGGGACGGACAGGGGCATGGTCGATCGGCGGCGCCAGCAAGCCGCGCGCGCAGGGGCGCGCCGAGCAGGCGGAATGTCACGATATCTGACACCGTTGACCCCGCGCGCATGACGCCTCCGGAACCCTTGTTGGCGCCGCTCGTCGCGCGGCTGAGTGGTCGCGCGCCCCTGTCGGCGCAGGATCAGGCGGCGCTGCTCGCGCTGCCCTGCCAGGAACGATCGGTCGAACCGGGCGCCTATGTCGTCAAGGAAGGGGATTTGACGCCGGGCTGGCAGGTCCAGCTGGCCGGCGTCGCGCATCGCCACCGCATCTCCGCCGACGGCGCGCGCCATATTGTGGGCATGCATGGCGCGGGCGATTTCCTCAACCTGCCCCTGTCGCCGCCGGCCCCGTCGGAAGATTTCATCCAGGCGCTTACCACTGTTCGCGTGGCGCTGGTGCCGGCCGACGCACTCCTCGCGCTCAGCCATGGCCGGCT
>Ga0114901_1001051_pt1 | contig 16616 bp, 18 predicted proteins | sample MalvireepMed_s16_FD_89686 | JGI IMG/M metagenome (GOLD analysis project Ga0114901, IMG submission 89686) | Marine viral communities from the Global Malaspina Expedition - Malaspina viral metaG DeepMed_s16 | ecosystem: Environmental > Aquatic > Marine > Oceanic | place: Mediterranean Sea... | reverse complement strand
TGTTAAAGGATAATCCTGAAACTAGACAAGCAGCAATATCTATCTACGATGGTAAAGAGATAAGCGATTATACCAATGATACGCCGTGTACATACGCTGTACAGTTTACAATACTGAACAATAAGCTTAATATGTCTGTTGTGATGCGATCTAATGATCTCTGGTACGGCTTCTGTAACGATCAATATCAGTTTTCATCTTTGCAGATGTTAGTTGCTTACGAAACAGGATATGAGCTTGGTACTTATTATCACTTTGCGCATAACCTACACTTGTATAATGACAAACTACCATTCACTAAAGAAATGATGTATCACTTATGATGTACGCTATTTATCACATACCTGGTGTTAAAATCGGTGTAACAAACAACATTAAACACAGGGTTGAAGAACAACAAGGATACGACGTTGGCGAGTATGAAATACTAGAAATGTCTGACGATATAGATTATATATCTAAGCGTGAACTGTATTTGCAAGAGCGTCACGGTTATAGAGTTGATCGACAGCTTTATAAAGATTTATTTAATAACAATTTTATAGAATTAAACAATATGAATATAAACGTAACAGAAATGACTACGACATTTCCATGTCCAGTCAATAAATTAAAAGGCCAACTCATGGACAACCTAGGTATGTCGTGGGAAACAGATGCTGGTGATGTTATAATAACAGAGGCATCTATTAAGTGGATAATGAATAATGTTAAATCATCACAATATACTAGCGATCGATGCTATATATATAATAAAGCTTTTGCTAGATGGTTTGATAATAACGACCCTCAACTAGATAGAATAAACGCTAAGCTATTTCCTAAGTCTTGCAACACTACTTGTGATGACTGTGGCGATGAGTTGTTTGACTGTATTAGAGCTTGGGCTAATGAAAGAGGTTTGTACGACAAAGGTGATCCTAAAACTCAGTACATTAAGTTAATGGAGGAAACTGGCGAGATCGGTAGAGCTATACTTAAAAATGATACTGAACAAATCATTGATGGTATTGGCGATGCTGTAGTTGTATTAACTAACTTAGCTGAGTTATGCGGTGTACCTATCGAAGAGTGTATACAAGAAGCTTACAACGTTATTAGTAAGCGTACGGGTAAAATGGTTAACGGAACATTTGTAAAAGATAATTAATATGAGTAGTAGAGAAATATATGATGGTATGGACGGCGTAACAACACGTACGTTTAAATTTAGAGACCCTGTAGTCGATAATGTTTGTAGAGAGTTTGTAAAACGATCTGATGCCGGTTACAAAAAGTACGGCCAAACGTTGGATGATGAGCGTACGCTTGGTATGAAAAACCTACAGGGCTATTTAAAAGATGTACAAGAAGAATTAATGGATGCTATCTTGTATATTCAAGCCGCACGCGAAGAACTCAGGGACTTATCTGAAGAAGCTTTAATACAAAAGTTTAATGATGAAGAAGAGATCTAAAAAACGTGGACCTGTACGCGCTAAGAAAGTCGTAGTTGATGGCATACAGTTTGCGTCAGGGCTAGAGCGATATATGTGTCTAGCCCTGAAAAAAGCTAAGCTGAAAGCTAAATACGAAGGCGAGACTTACGTAATACAGGAAGGCTTTGAGTTTAACCAAAGCTGTTATGAAAAACAGTCTAATGGTAAAGGTGAATATAAAGATCGTGGTAACAAGAAAATACTACCAGTAAAGTACACGCCTGATTTTATCGGCAAAGACTTTATTATCGAGTGTAAAGGCCGTGCTAACGAAAGTTTTCCAATGCGATGGAAAATGTTTAAAAAGTACGTAAAAGAGAATTTACCTCGTGTAACTTTATATAAACCCCAAAATCAAAAAGACTGTGATGAAACTATTAATTTAATACTAAAATCACAATGAAAGATAATTGGGAATTAAGCTTTGGAACTTTTCCAGGCATACTGTTCGGCATGAGAACATATAAAGAAGAACTAAGAGACAATCATGTAATATACCTAGGTTTCTTAGACATTTGTTTAACTATTTATAAAAACTAATTAATGAAAGATATATTGTCAGATATTACCGTGCACATGAAGTACGCTAAATTTATTCCTGAACTTAACAGGAGAGAAACGTGGGAAGAACTTGTAACTCGAAACAAAGAGATGCATCAAAAGAAATACCCTGAGTTGACTGACGATATTGAGAACGTATACAAGTTGGTTTACGCTAAGAAGGTTCTGCCTTCTATGCGTAGCCTTCAGTTCTCAGGTAAGCCAATTGAGTTGTCACCTAACAGGTTGTACAACTGTTCGTACTTACCTATCGATTCAATAGACTCTTTTAATGAGTGTATGTTTTTGTTACTATCTGGCTGTGGCGTAGGCTACTCAGTACAACAACATCATATTAAAAAGCTACCAGCTATTACTAAACCTTTTGACAAACGTAGTAGACGTTTTGTTATTGGCGACAGTATCGAAGGTTGGTCTGATGCTGTTAAGGTTTTAATCAAGTCTTATCTTGGTGATAGACGTACATCAAAAATAAAGTTTGATTATACAGACATAAGACCTAAGGGTGCTAGGCTAGTAACGTCAGGTGGCAAAGCGCCTGGCCCACAGCCGCTGAAAGAGTGTTTAGTTAAAATTCAAGGTATATTAGATGAGAAACAAGACGGATCGCATCTCACTTCTCTTGAGGCTCATGATATTGTTTGTCATGTTGCTGATGCTGTCCTTGCTGGTGGCATTAGACGTGCGGCATTAATATCTTTGTTCTCAGCTTATGATGAAGAGATGATTGCCTGTAAGTCAGGTAATTGGTGGGAAACAAACCCACAACGTGGTAGAGCTAACAACTCAGCTGTACTTATCAGACATAAAATTACAAAAGAGTTCTTTATGAACTTGTGGAAACGTATTGAGCTGTCTGGTTCAGGTGAGCCTGGTATCTACCTTAATAATGATAAAGACTGGGGCACAAACCCGTGCTGTGAAATAGCACTACGTCCTTATCAATTCTGTAACTTATGCGAAGTTAATGTATCAGACGTAGTTGATCAAGATGATCTTAATGATCGAGTTAAAGCTGCTACGTTTATCGGTACGTTACAAGCTGGTTACACAGACTTTCATTACTTACGTGAAGTCTGGAGAGAGACAACTGAAAAAGACGCTCTCATTGGTATATCAATGACGGGGATAGCTTCTAAAAAGGTGCTAGAACTTGATATGAAGAAAGCCGCAGAGATGGTAAAACGTGAGAACACAAGAGTAGCTAAGTTAATTGGTATTAACAAAGCTGCGCGTACAACCTGCGTGAAGCCTGCAGGGACGACATCTCTGGTACTCGGAACTTCATCCGGTATTCATGCGTGGCATAACGATTATTATGTCCGTAGACTGCGTGTAGGAAAAAACGAAGCGATATATTCGTATCTATCGATTCACCTTCCTGAGCTAGTCAAAGATGAATATTTCAGACCACACGATACCGCTGTAATTGAGATACCACAACAATCGCCAAAAGGTTCTATTGTCCGAACTGAGTCCGCGTTTGATTTACTCGAAAGAGTTAAACAAGTTTCTGATGAGTGGGTTAAGCCTGGTCACAGAGCTGGAAGCAATACTCACAACGTGTCTGCTACTATATCTTTGAAAAAAGATGAGTGGGATAAAGCTGGTGAGTGGATGTGGAACAACCGTGACTGCTACAACGGTCTATCAGTATTACCTTACGATGGTGGTACATATACTCAAGCTCCGTTTGAAGACGTGTCTAAAGACGAGTACAACGAGCGTATGAAACACTTATCTGTAATCAATTTAGAAAATGTAACAGAACTAGACGATAACACAGATCTATCGGGTGAGCTTGCTTGCGCTGGTGGTAGCTGTGAAGTAACTAATCTTTAATTTAATTTATTATGAACGAAGTAACAAAAATGTATAATCAAATGCTAGTTAACCTTGAAAAAGGTATTAGCGACTTAGAGAAGTTCAACGACGGTAATAAAGCCGCTGGGACTAGAGTAAGAAAAAATATGCAGGATATTAAGAACTTAGCACAACAAGTAAGAACTGAAGTTCAAGAGATGAAGAATGCTGTTGCTGCTTAAACAGCCACGATGTAAACGATAATCATTATCGCTACATAAAGCATTTTGCTTATGTCAATTTTACGGTCCATAGGGTTACAATTACCTTGTGGACCGTTTTTTACATTAAGTAATTGTTAACTTGAAGTTATCTTTTATGTAGTAAAACCTACAACAAAAGGATTGTCATCGCCTTCAGTGTATTCGCAGTAAACGTCTACCGAAGCACCGTCAACAATAGGCTTGGAAACGAATAGTGAATATTCACTAGTAAAACTAAAGCTGCCGCTAACAACATCTACAGTATCTCCAGGTGTGAGCGCAATTGAATAAGCAAAATGTCTAGTTACTATACTATTGTCTGCTAAATTAGTAGCTTGCATGTAAACATCTACATTTGTATCTGAATCAGAGCATAAAGAAATTTTACTAGCTGTTATTTTTTTCGGCGTACTTCCGTAGGTGTTTATATTTAAACCTGCTATTAGCTCTAGCGGTGTGCTCATCGTTGATGTTTTAAATACTGCTTTCATTTTACTTTTCGTTTTGCGCTACTACCAGCTCATCTAATTTTTCTATTATCTTCTTTAATATAGACACAACCTCTACGTAGTCTCCACCAAGCATTGCTTCTTCTATATCAGCTGACATGTCAGTCAGTTCTTGTGTCATTGTTTTTATATCTGCCATTACGGTAATAATGTTTTAAGAACTAAAGTGCAATTCCACTGCACGGTTCTTGAGTTACTAGCTACACTCCCTATCAAAGGAAATATTACATGCCCAGCTGACATAGAGTAGTTAACAGATAGGTTGTCGGCTCTAACAGGTCTTTGACTATAGTTAGTATCAGGTCCAGCACTAATATCCGCAGCGTTGTAAGCTCTCAACGTACAGTCAAACGTTGCAAAGTCATTGTATGTTGGAACACCAACGGCTAAACCTACCTTTGATTGATAGTTACCTACACTTCTTATTAAGCTAGAATATCCAACAAGAACACAGTCGTAAGGAACTATAATACCTTGACAAATGTTACCAGTTGGTATCGTGACTGTTGAGGTATCTACGGTAGTGCCGCCAGAACCTAGATTAACATTCCAACTGTGATTAGATATACCATTCGCAGAAACTGTAATCCAGTCTCCATCTGAAGGTACGGTTGAGTTACCTGTAAAACTTATATACTGATAAGTATAATTAACCCCTGTCAAAGCCATAGTGCCAGAAGAGTTCGGAACCGTTATTGTTCTGTCAGCCGTCGGATTTGTTATACTAAAAGTTGTTTCGTGTGCATCTGGTACTGATCCTTCAAATATAAGATTACCTTGTAGAAGAGTATCCCCATCAGTTCTAAAGCTAGCTATTACGTTTGTTCCTCTAAGAGTAGTTCCACTACTAGCGTTTGTTTCTCCAGCTTGTATTATTACAGCTCCACCAGCAGCGTTACCAGTTGCTCTACCACCAAATATCTGCAAATCTCCACCGGCTTTGTTTGTCCCAGTGGCATCGCCACCTCTTATATATAAGTCCCCACCCTCATCGTCAGTATGTCTTAATCTTCTTACAGTAGCAGCGCCATTATCATCTGCGCCAATATCAAGTATTTCGCTATCATAAGATAACGTTGATTCAGCTTGAACTGCAGATGTGCCATTACCTGTTAGTATAGAGTTTGATGTTAAGGACGTAGCTCCAGTTCCTCCTTTTCCTACGGTTACCGTGTCAGATAAAGTAGATCCAGCAGCAGTAACAGTTATATCTCCAGTACCATCAAAACTCACCCCATTAATATTTCTAGCTGTAGCTAAAGCTGTTGCTGTGGCCGCGTTGCCAGTTGTGCTTTGATTTAATGTAGGTATATTAGCCGCGTTTATAGTTGCTGTACCACTTATATCATTATCCCATCTGTAATGCTCAGCTGCTACAAAGTTTGCTAACGAATCGTGATCAATAGTTCCTTGGCTCGCCACTTGCACTACCCCGCTACTATTAACGAACGAGGTTGACCCCGTAGTTATACCTCCGTCTAGCTGTAGATTACCATCTTTGTCCATAGCCATCTTCTCTTCGTAAGTAGAGTTTACTGCGGTACTAGAGCTTCCTGCTGGATACGTTCCAAAGCTAATACCACCACCGTTACCAGTGCCTGTACCAGCTCCGCCAGCAACAGTTAAGTTTATACCAGCTTGATTAGCACCGCCAGTGTTATCTGTGTTTGCGTTTGTACCGCTATGAGCGGCTTTACTACCTGCTGATATTCTAGAGTTTATAGCGTCTAAAAATAAACCAGTTGAGTTAGACGCTGACATGAGGTATAAATTACCTTCATCTGGAAATAAAGCTCGAGTAATGGCAGAGTCTTTTATAGCTAAATACCTATCAGTATCGTCATTGTCAACGTCTAGTATTAATTCTATACTTTGGTCAGTTGAAATTTTAGCGTCTTTGTCAGGAAAATAAAGAGTAGTAAGCCCAAGAAAGTTGATACGACTTTGTGTTATTTCTGTATTGAACATTTCTGTCCAAGTGTTTAACGTGCTGTTTGTTGAACCAGATCTAGCGGCCTGCCAAAATCTTAATGCACCACCGTTTATATTTCCTGTTGATGCACCACCATATAAGTTTAAATCACCACCAGTTTTATCTGTGCCAAAACCATCACCCGCTTTTATGTTTAAAGCTACACCATCTCCAGAAGCAGTTCTAGCTCTTTGTATTTCAAAAGTATCAAGACCCCTACCTCCAACACTTATTTTATTTTTAGACGTAGATAAGTATGTAGAAGAAGAAACTTTATCTTGTGGATTGATAATTAAAATTTCTCCAGATATTTCTTTATTAATGTTTTTTATAAAAACATCTTTAAGAAACCTAGATACATTTCTAAATATATTTAATCCTCCATTTTTCATTAATCGTAGTCGACATAAGTAATAGTGACCTCTTCTCCGTTGGCTATAGCTTTCGCAATGCTCGGATAAATCCTTTTGTAAGCGTTAACACTCTTACCAACAAAGCCATCTGGCAATAAGAGATTATTTTCCTGCGCGTCACCAACAATGAGGCAGCCAGCAGTATGCTCGTCAGTATTTCCAGTGTGAATAAGAATATACTCAAAATTAGGAACATCAGTGATATGTAACATACCACGATGTACACCAGGATATTTTTTAGTGTATCTTTGATGAAATCCACCTTCATTTCTTAATTCAATTTTATATGTACCAGCTGGCACACGCGTTTCGCCTCTAACTTTTAGAGCTCTACGCTCGTCCTCAAGTGTGTAACACATAAACTTCTTGCCAATGTCTGTTATTTCAAACAATAGGCCAGAAGTAGAGTCAGCTTGAGAACTGAATCTTAATACTTCTAACTTCATATTATCCTCTAGTAAAAAAAGCGTATTCTACTTGAACCGTGTTAGCTGAAGCCTCGAGCTGTAGCAGTCCAGCGCCTTCTTTATAGTATGGAAAAAATGCAAATTCACCTATCTTTAATTCCATTATTGTAGTGCCATCTGCAGTTTCTACGTGTACCTTGTCAGTACCAGAAGATGATCCAGCAGAATTTAATCCAGTGTGTTTTAGATAAACATATCTAGGAGAGTCTAAATTTGGAAGTATAATATTGTCACCACCTGTAGCTGTTGCAGTAACAAGAGAGTTTGATTGTGTTGGTGATACTACTGTTAAAGCGTCACTTACCGTCATGCTAAGGTTGTCGCTAGATATGTCTGTGCTTGTCAGCGTTAAGCTTACGTTTAATGTTGCCATGTTATTTTTTTATTATTTTCTTATTAGTTCTTATTTCATTATATTCGACAATTAAGTTGTACACGCCAGGAGTTAATACGGATACATCTAAGACGTTTATTTGTTTTTTAGATATGATTATATTCCCCAGCATATTAACAACTGTAATATCAACTTTTTTGTTTACGTATATATAATCACTTGTTGGGTTAGGATAAGTAATTAGCTCGTTTCTAAACTCAATTAAGTCGGTCGGGCCTGACCAACCATCTTGACAATACTCGTATAAGTCAACGCAGCCTTGATCCCACGTAACATCACAGCAATACTCATCTACTTCTATAACCCAAGCAAAGCACTCATTAGGTAAAGTATAGACATCACCAATAGCGCAACCAGCAGAATACTCACACGTTGAGTCAGGTGTGTTAACAAGCGGATCGTAGTTAATAGCAGTCGGGTCATTGCAGCCATAAATAGCATAAACACATGAGCCATTGTCAGTATTAGCATCGTCATCATAATTGAGTGCGGTACTGTCCATACATCCGTAGTAAAAAGGTATACAACTACCATTGTCTGTATTTGCATTAGGGTCATAGTTAAACATCGTAGCGTCCATACAACCATAGAATACTTCTATACAACTACCATCGTCTGTGTTTGCTAGCGGATCGTAATTAAACGCTGTTACATCTGTACAGCCGTAAGCATAATAAATGCAAGAGTTATCGCTTACGTTTGCTAACGAGTCGTAGTTCATAGCTGTAATATCCATACAGCCCTCTATAATAGCTACGCAAGTGTCAGGCGTATTAGCTAGTGGGTTGTAATTAAAAGCAAACTCGTTCATACAACCCAACACTGTAGGTATACAAGATCCTGCTAGCTCTACATTTGCGGTTGGGTCAAAGTTAAAAGCTGTACTATCCATACAACCTAACACAACTAAAGTATTACAGCTACCATCATCATAATCAGCGCTAGCATTATATTCTAAGTATATAGGGTTCGTGCAGCCTGTTACATAATAGCAAGTATTATCGTCAGTGTTAGCTACGGCATTGTAATTTAAAGCTGAAACGTCAGTACAACCATAAACTCTATCGATACAACTATTACCACAGTAAGGCACGCCAACCACGTTAACAAAAGGAACTAGTGGGCTAGCAAATCCTCCTGGTGCGTTAATAGCTACGTGCTCATCAGAATATAAACTATAACCGCATTGCACTGACGTGAATTGTGACTGTTGTGTTATATTAAATTTTACTTGCACCGGCTCTGCTACGCTTAACTCAAATGTAAACGTAGTGTCAAAACCATCATCAAGAGTAAATATACCTAAAAAGTTATTGCCTTGAAACACCTGTAGATATGCTCCAGCCCAACCGTTGCCAGCTAAGTCTGTAAGCTCTAATGTATGCGTACAACTATCTATTAGTATATCTGTGTTAGCTGAGTCTATGTAATTATAAGCAAGCGAATCTGTACAGCCAAATAATTTCTCTGTGAAACACATTCCTGTATCTACGGTTGCTATTGGCAAGAACTCTACAAAGCTATTATCCATGCAGCCATATATAGGTGGCGGAGGAGCGCAGTCGTTTACGGTGAACCCATGGTAAGCAACAAAACCAAAGTTAGCCGAATCCATTTCAACTATAGTATCATTACATCTTACTAGATAGTATGAGCCATCTTGTCCACCCCATAAACTGCCTTGCATACCATCTCCATAGGTGTCACTTATTACAAATTCGTAGTCACCATTAGGTACACAAAGCTGAGTTACTTGTGGAGAGTAATCTATAATGTTATCATAAGGACCACCAGTTACAACAGTGTCTAAGTTGTAGTCCAACACAGCCCATGAAGTTTCTTCTGGATACTGATCTGGATTTATAACGATGTTTAGATACGTTCCGTTAGGACATTGTGCAAATGCTATGTTAATGCAAAATAATAGTGTAATTAAATACTTCATTAAAATTTACTTATTATAAGTTCATCAATATATTCCTGTATCTCTTCTCTTGTAGCAACCATTTTAAAACTAAGATCAGCTTGAAAACGTTTTACTTCTTCGCCTTCGTCAAACACAATGATAGTAGGTACAATAGCAATAGCGTATTTCTTTTGTATATCAGCGTCGTCAATACTTAAGCTTTTTTTGCCAGCGTCTGACAGTTTGTCAAACCACCCTACATCATTAGCTTCGTTCCAACCAGCATTAAAGTGTATTACTTTTACTTGACTAAATGTTGCTAGACTTGCTAAGCTAAGCAGTAGTGCTATACATATTTTCATTACTTGTATAATTTATCTTCTATTTTCTCAAGAGTTTTTTTAATTTCTGTAACGTCTTCTTGAGTGTTCATGATAGTGTTACGTATCATTTCGTCTTTCATTTGAAACTCCATGCGCGTAACCTCTGGCGGTATTGGTGCTGGCAGCTCTTTTGCTTCAGCTATATCCGCCTGCAAAGTGAACCACATGCCCGTACCCATTACTAACACAACGCCTAGCGATATTATTGTTTCTAAGCTTAGTTTTACTTTTGTTTCCTTACCTATTTCTGTTGCCATTATTTTTCACCACATTTTTTGCTTGGATTACCTACTTGTCTCCAATCTTGTTCTAACCACGTTTTTAAGCTACCACCACTGCTAGTGCCGGTAACGTTACTCTTACTAGATCTTTTATATTTTCCAGCTCTACCAGCTTTTTGTTTAGCCGATACTACAGCGCTCTTCTCAGAAGAACTCATGCTAGCAATTTTAGCTTTAGGCAAGCAAACTTTTCTAGTTCCACCGCCTTTAGCTTTGACTTTCTTTTTAACTGGGCTTGACTTTTTACAACTACCCTTAGAGCCTTTAGCTGTGCCAGGTACGCGCTCATAGCCTTTCCAGCATTTAAGTGGACTACTTGGTTTTATGTGTTCATACATGTCTTTACCTAGCTGTTCTCCAAGTTTGCTATCGGACTTGTAATGAGCGTGCGCTACGTTTCTACTATAAGATATATCTTTACCTACTTTCATAAAGTCTTTAGCTAGCGTAGGATATTTGTCTCCTAAAAGCTTAGCTATTAATATACCTTGAGCTGAGTGGCCTGACGGGTATGATGGCGTTTTCATTGAGTCAAGCTCTTTGTCATCAAACTTTATGTTGTTTTTTTTAGCAAGAGCTTTAGGTCTAGGCCTGTTGTGGTGTTTTTTAATTTTTAATATAACTTTAGCAGACTCATCTAATACTTTGTCTATATCAGATCCGTCTATAGTTATATCTTTTTTCTTAGCTATTTTTTGAAAACTAGCCTTAACATCATCTTTCTCTTTAACAAACCTTTCGTTAATAGGTATGCTATTCAACTCTTTTATTTCTTGAGTTGTAGTAAAAGAACCGTCGCTAGGCGGTTTCTTATCTAAGTATTTTTGTATGTTAAAGTCTTTAAACATTTAACACTTGTGTCTAGATGCCCATATATTAGCGTAAGCGCTAGGGTACACATCAAACTTTTTTCTAGCCGCTGCTTTCTGACAAGGTTTTAATTTACCTTTCATAGGTGATTTCATTTTAACAGCTGTCTTTGGTCCACGCCCAGCGTTATCAGGGTGAAACCTAGACGACTTGTTCATCTCACCTACTTCTCTACCTTGAGACTTAGCTACTTGCTCTTTAGGTGAAAGACTTTCGTCTTTACCTTGCATTTTAAAAGGATTATTTTTTTGTTTGTAAGCCATAATTTTTTATCTAACAGTTCCATCTACGTCTAGCGGCTTTACCTCTTTCGCCGGTCCAGCTTTTTGATCTAGCACAAAATGATTTTCTTCTACCAGCAGCCTTGCTACCAGGTTTTAGTTCAGATGGTTTTTTAGTTACAGCGGTTTGAAGTTTACTACCCGGGTTGTTTCTTTTATATTCATCAACCCCTTTCTGCGTCATACCACCTCCAGCAGCGGCACCTGTACCCGTTGGCTTAGCTTTATTAAAGTTTTTACCAGGTCCTATAGTTCTACGTGGATCAGCTTTTTTAAACGGGTTGTCTTTAGTTCTGTCATTACCTGGATCACCACCTTGCGTAAACGTTCTACGTCTACCACAGCTAGTTACAGGAAAAGGATTATTTTTTTGAACATAAGCCATACCTAGAATATTACATAGTTGATACCGCACTTAAAATCATACCATTCACGATTCCAGTACTTGTTATACTTACCTTCTACAAACAGGCCTAAGTTCTTGGTTATCTTAGTACCTACGATTAAACCACCCGAGTAATCATACCACTGTTCACCGTCGTTAAAATTGTGATAAGAATACTGTCCGCCATCATCATAATGGTAAGGCATTAAGTTACCCCAGCTATGTAACCAAAAGTTCTTTTTATAATAATAGTAGTCAAAGCCAACCACCAAAGAGTATTGCCACTGATTAGGTAGCTCGTTACGTTTCTTTTCAACATAGTTTTCTAGCACTTCAGGTATAACAACTTGTTTCCAAACGTCAGCGCTAGTAGCTACTATATTACCATCAGGATCTTTATATTCGTTTTCGTATACATCTACGCTGTAACCCTCTTCAATAGCTAAGCATGTGTAGTGTAAATAATCGTTTTGTATTTTCCATTGTTCTAATGGATCAAAACCGTATGGCTCGGCAAGTCGTTGTACAGCGCCGATGTTAAACGATAATTTTTTATTACCATTTAATCTTAATCGCTGTGTGCTTTCAAAATATTCTATGTCTGCAAAACCATCTTTAATGTATTCTACTTTAGCAAGCCACTTTGGTTTTACATATCTTACAAAGTGATGTTGATCTAAATATTCTACACCCTCTTGCCTCTTGTAGTTTGCTTGAAACAAATATTCAAACGGTGATAGACCTACACTGGCAGCGTCACCATAAGCAGACTCTGTGCCATCTTTAAACTTAGTTATATCTTCATAACCAAATCTTTTAATCTTACGTATACCCATAACTAATGAGTAATCAAACGGAGTAAACACTGTGTCGTATAATACAGCTCCGTCTTGAATAGAGTATATGTCTCTATCAGCTAATGACGTGTTACCGTTTGCTGCTACATAAAATGTAGAAAACTTAAACGTCTTTTTTAATACTTGTGAACAACATTTTTTAGGCGCTGCGCAAGAAGTTAAAATTAATAATAATATAATTGCTAGTCGTGATAATAACATAATCCTGATTTGTTTTTTGTTTTCATCTTACAACGCTTACCGTTGCTTTTCACTTGTGAACATTGTACTTCTTTACCATCACTCCTTTCCTCTGTTTTTTCATGCACAGTACAAAAACCATCTTTAACTGGTTTTCTTTTACATCTGTTACCACTAGAAGTTACAGCCGCGCAAGTAGCTTCTTCACCCTCTTTCTTTTGCTTTTCAAGATTGTCTTCAACTACTTTTTGCTCTTCAAGTTCTTTTTGTTTTTTCTTTTCTTCTTTTTTACGAACTGTCTCTTGTTTCTTTTCGTCTTTTATTTCAGTCTTAACGTCTTCAACAGCTTGTCTTCTTTCGTCTAAGAATACTGTATACTCGTTGCTTTTACCTTCGTTGCGCACAACTTTCTCACCAACGTTTAAATCCCAAGAACTCCAACCTAATGCTAAGAATAATCTTTGTAGATTTGTATTGTCTTGATTCATGGCTTCACGTAAGTTGTCAATTTTACGTATAGCTCTAGACATTGGTATGTTTGTAGTTGCCTCAACAACATTACCTATAGCGATCCAAGCAGGGTTATTGTAGTCGAACATAGACATACGCTTCATTACGTCTTTGTTAAACTTTCTAGTCATCATAGCACTGTATAGCTTTCTAGCTTTAGAACCTATAGGTGGAGATACTTGTAAGCCTTCAACTACAACTTGACCATAGTCTGCTCTAAAGCCTTTTTGATCTTGCTCAGCATACTCTAGTATAACGTTTTTAACAGTAGCTAAAGCAGCGCCGTATATACCGGAACCTCTTAGCAAAGAGTCTAGCATACTATTTAATATTCTCTGCTCTTTTATTTCCTCTTTATCTTCGTCTTCTTCATCACTAAAAGCTACCGCGAACAAAGCATTTTGCAAAGAAGCAAATATGAAGTTTTGTATAGCGCCGTAATAAAGTATACGAGATACATTAGCCCGCCAGTCACCTCTCTTGTTTATTAAGTCGCCTGCCGCTTTTTTTATTAACCGATTATACTGCATTGGTGTATTAGCAAACGCTAATATGATACGACCTAAATTAGAAGCTTGTTGCTGTGATATACGGTCAGGTCTAGCAGACTGTTGCGTTTCCTCAGCGATCTCTCTGAAATCTAACATAGCTTGAGCTTCAGCGTCAGCTTGGCTCATGCCTTGCTTTAAGTATTTATTAAGTCTGTTTCTGTAGAACGTGGCGCCACCAGAGGCAATTGCAAAACTATCCGCAACCTGCGTAGGCGTAAAACCTATTTTAAGTAAATACCTGAGAGCAGCCATCGCTTTATTTTTAGCGCTAGCAACAGCGTTAGCTAACTCTGCTTCGTTTACATTAGTTGCTAAGCCAGCTCTTCTGTTTCTTAAAAAATCTGAGTTAAATAACATTGTAAAATCAGACCAATATTGTTTTTGATTAGCAAAAGCTCTAGCCGCATTAAATATATTATTATCTTCAAAGTTAATAAAGTTAACCGTGGATAACGTCTGTAGCACGGCCGATCTAGCATTAAAGAACATAATCGCACCAACAGAGCTGTTAATCCAATTGTTCCATTTGTTTTCAAAAGCAGTTCTACCTTTAGGCCTGTTTCTGCCAGTTTCCATACGGTATAACACATCTTCTAAAGCAGATCTAAAACTACTGCCGTACACAGATTCTATTTTGTTTAAGTTTTCAAGCGAAAATATTACATCTTTATTCTGCACCCACTCTTCTAAGAACTGCGCTCTGCTAACTTTATTAACAGCGTTATCTAAATCCATAGCTATGTTTCCAACGTCCCAGCTTTCACCAGGTTTAGTGTAACCGTTAGACTCTCTTGTTACCATAGACAGGCCGTCAGCAAAAGCTTTAGTCTCTGCGTCTGACTCTACTATATTTATTAGTTTTCTTTTAGTTGACTCTGCCAAGCCTGGTATCTCATAACCAGCCTTATCGAACAAGTAAACTCTCACTGCTGAATCTAACGTGTATCCTTTTATATCTAGCTCTTTGCCTAGCCTCTTTTTAACGTCGGGAAAAGCTTTGCGAAGAGCTTTATATTCATCTCTCATTCGCTGCTTAAGCTCACTCATTTCACGATCAGCTCTAGCAAAAGGCTTTACTAAAGCCTCTTCAAAGAACTTTATGTCAGCATCACCTTGCTCTCCTTTACCTACAAAGTATCGTAGCAACCCCGTAAAGTCTTCGGCAGATGGTGGAACAAACAGTGTGAATCCGCCTTTGTTCTTACCTCTCTTCTTAGCCTCTACTCTAGAAAATATTTTTTCAGCACCAACACCTTTAGTTCTTTCAAGCATCTGGTTGAAATCGCTGTTTAAGCTTTTGCTAAACTGTATTTTTGCTTGAACAGATTTACCTTTCATGTCTAGCTGATTAAATACGTGCGCTACAGCCTCAACGTTTGGCAAAGCATCATCTACAAAGTACATGTCATTATAACCTTCCGCATACTTGTCTACAAACCATTGAGCTTTAGCATCACCAGTGCTATTACCTAGACCGGTAATATTTTCAAAAGGTATATTAATACCTTTAGTTTTTAGCCACTCATGTATAGCGGTAGCAGATTCAGACGGTCTAGCCGTAAGTATAAAGTTGTTTTTAGTTCCGTACTTAGCTATTCTGTTTCTAAGTTTGTTTAACAACGGCCCCTCAACACCACCTCTTACATTTACAAAATCTGTAAAGTCAAAAGTAAAACCTCTTTCAGCAAACTTAGGTCCTTTTAAAGGCCAATCGCCGCTACTTATTTTAGTTCTATCACCAGTATCTGGGTCTGTGGCAATTATAAAGTTTTCACCGTCTATAATAAGTGTTTCATCAAAGTCAAAAACTGAAGCACCCCTTGAAGGTGTATCTGCGTTAATTGATCTAGCGTTAAGCGATGCTTTACTCATCATGATGCCCATGTTTGTATTATCTCTAGATGTAAGCATGTCGCTAACTTTAGAATATGCATCAGATATTTTAAGGACATTACCTTTTTCATCTATTAAAGGCTCTAGTCTATTGTCGCTAGCTTGTAATGTTTCAGCGTTGTAGTATCTAAACCAAGAAGGGTCTTGCATTGTAACACCCACTGGTAGCGAAGAGTTATAACCTGCGTCTTTAAATACGTCGTCCATATCTACAGATGTAACAGCAACCTCGTAGTTTTGTAAGAAATCGGTAGCATTATCTATACCACCACCGTTTATGTGAGCGTCAAACATGTTCATTAGAACTACAACTCTAGGCGTCATGTGCTCGTAGCGAAGCGGCCCTTTACCGTCTCTAGCTTTTGGCGTCATGTATTTTAGCTTACCAGCTCTAGCTAACACGCTGTTCATACCGCTTAACAAAGAAGCCATGTTCATCATTAAGTCAACATTATCTATAGTACCTTCTTTTAAATACCTAGATGTTATTTCTACAATGTCATTGAGAAGCTCTTGAGCTATTATTTCGTCTTGCTTTCTTTTGACTAAATCTCCTTTTTTAAACTGTTTGACAGCTGCCTCGCTACTCTGACTAGAAGATATACTAGCTGGTTTAATAATCGCTCCATTTTTTAGAACTACAGATACAACACTTACAC
>Ga0114901_1001030_pt1 | contig 16850 bp, 12 predicted proteins | sample MalvireepMed_s16_FD_89686 | JGI IMG/M metagenome (GOLD analysis project Ga0114901, IMG submission 89686) | Marine viral communities from the Global Malaspina Expedition - Malaspina viral metaG DeepMed_s16 | ecosystem: Environmental > Aquatic > Marine > Oceanic | place: Mediterranean Sea... | reverse complement strand
GAACGACACCTTCACCCTCACCGGTGGCGTGGCGTTCGAGGAATCGCCGCTGGCCAACGACGTGAACCCGGAAGTGAACTACCTGGACGCCGACCGCACCGTGATCGGCCTGGGCATGAGCGCCACCTTCGACCACGTTTACGGCCTCAAGCATCCGCTGCGTCTCGACTTCGGCTATCAGTACCACCTGATGGAAGAGCGTGAGTTCCAGATCGTATCCAGCCAGCCGACCGCACTGAACAACGACGTGGTGGAAACCAAAGGCGACGTCAACGTATTCGCCGGCTCCATCAGCATGCAGTTTTAAGAGGGAGGGACAATAATGAAGACAACAATCCTGAAGCAGTCATTGCTACTGCTTTCCTCCGCCACGCTGTTGGCCGCCTGCGGCGGCGACGGCGGCGATTCACCGATCGACGACGGCGGCGCCAACCCCGGTGAGAGCGGCAACCAATCGCTGCTCTACAGCTACCCGGACGACGGCCAGAGCGAAATCGCCACGCGTGCCCCCATCGTGCTGCGCTTTTCAAGCCGTGTTTCAACCAATGCGGCCGAGCAGAACATCATCCTGCGCCGCGAAGCCGACGGCACCGAGCTGGGTTTCAGCGCCGAAGAAGTGCCGGGCGAACGGCGCGGCGTGGTGCTGCAGCCCGACGAGGAGCTGGACCCGCACACACGCTATGTAATCGACGTTCAGGGCCTGGACCTGGCGCGCGGCCCCTCGGCCGACCGGGAGATTGAGTTCAGCACCCGTGCCCTGCAGCGCGGCCCCAAGAACCTGGTGACCACGGACAGTGAATTCGAACTGAGCCGCACCTTCCCAAGCGGCGCCGAGCAGGAACCGGTGATGGATTTCTCCACCTTCCGTTTCCAGTTCACCCAGCCCATCGACCCGGCCACCGCCCGCTACGGCCAGGGCGGCGACGCCACCGTCACGCTCACCGACAGCGAAGGCAACCTGATCGACGCCGCGCTGCTGGTGGACGGCCCCTATATGACGGTGGACCCGGAGCCCGAGCATCTGGATACCAAAACCGAGTACACCCTGACGCTGGGCTCAGGCCTGAGCAGTACCTTTGAGCAGGACTTCACCGGCGACAACGGCGTTATCACCTTCACGCCCAAGGACTCCTCGCCGCGCGGCGAGCCCACCATCATGGTGCAGCGCATCACCGAGGCGGTGAAGCCGAGCGGCGAGCCAAACCGCTCCGAACTGACCGGCGCACCGGTAAACGAAGTGCCGGTGAACTCCACCCTGCTGGGTGAGGACAGCGCCACCCGCTCCAGCGGCGACGTGCGCGCGGAACTGGCGGACGTGACCCAATACACCGAGGTGACGCCGGTGCGCATTCCGCGCAGCACCATTCTTACCGGCACCAACATCGACGTGATGATCGGCGGTGAAGTACCGGCGGGCATCAGCTCCGGTGCGGTGAAAATGCACTTCCTGTCCGACGCCACCGGTTACCTGGTGCCCAACCCCTACGCCGACAACCGGGACGACGCCCTACGCATCGTGCGGCTGTTCATGGACGTGGCCATCAGCACCGAAAACGCCGAAGCCAACGGCGGCTTCACCCAGGACATTCTGCACATCGAGCTGATCGGCACCGCCGAAGTGGACCCCGAAGCCGGCGTGCTGAATCTGGACGCCGTGAGCATGGTGGAGCCGGACGTGCTGGGCCAGGAATTCGCCTATGGCCTGCTCAGCTTCCAGCTGCAAAGTTATAAAGACCAGACCAACCCGCCGGCGGAGTTCGCCGACACCACCGCGCCGACCCTGCAAAGCTGGACGCTCGCGGACAATAGTGCCGAAGGCGGGCCGGATAAAAGCCGGATGGCCAAACCGGGCGACCCTATTATCCTTAACTTCAGCGAGCCGCTGGATCGGGAGAGTGTTGAAGGGAAGGTGACCCTTTACCGCACCGATAACAGCGGCGTTCTGGAACAGGACATCGAATATTACATGGACGGCGCCGCTCTGGTCGTGAAGCCTGAGGAACCGCTGCGCTACAGTGAGGAACTGAACCCAATAAGTTATGAGCTGCAACTGGGAAGCGGCATTACCGATTTGGCGGGGAATGTTTTCGTTCAGGGATTTGATAAAGAGTTTCAATTGGCTCAAAAAGTTCGGCGTTGGCAACCGATTGATTACTCAGCCACGGGCGAAGAAGTCGCGAGAGCAGAACAAGACGTAGAAATGCGCTCACCTTTCATTCTTGGGCTTTATCCTGGGTTTCCATGTGTACTGGATGATACTACTACCGACTTAGAAAATGGCATCGCTGGCATGTGCCTCGGCGGCATCGAAGAAAACCCTTATGGCAAAGAACCTAACGATTTAATACCCGTAAGCAAAATGCCTGCTAACCGGCCTATAATTGTCGCTTTTTCCAAGGACATGAAGGGGAGCAGCTTTAGTCTGGGTGGTAGTTTCAAAGTGGAAAAAATCAACAAACAAGGAGGTTTAATAGGTGAAGTTACTGGAAGTTTGGAAGTAAACTCAAGAGAAATAATTTTTTGGCCTGACGTACCTTGGGAAGAAGGCAGCCTGTATCGGTATACGTTACTTTCAAACGGATCCGTTAATACTAGCGCCGTCGATTGTAACGTCTCCATATGTGGGGAAAATGGGCTTCCTTTGCAAACACAATTGCTGGCTAATATAAAAATCGAAGCGCCAAACTATAATGCACAGATCCCCCAGGAATCAGGATTGGCCCTAACCTATAAAGCCTCCCCTCAAGATCACATTGACTACTTCAATCAGGGCGGAGGCCCAATCATCAAGCAATACTTTGTCGCTGAAGAAAGAACAGACAATGTGCTGCAAATGCTTCGGACTTCACCGATAGCGGACATCAATGCTAATCTCAAGAACGACCACAAACGGGTTATAGAAGAAGAATACGAATCAAGACTGAATGGTGTGGGCTGGGGGCTAAACAAACCCACGAGCTCCCGATATAACCCGTCCGCAGCAATCGACGGATTCTTTGATACCGAAGAAAGTGGCCCTACTTCTGTACCGGACACAACAACAGACGGGCTTACCGATCTAGACAACCTTGGCTTTGGTATGCCGTTAGATCCAAACGGTCTAAAGCCATCTGCTAATAGCGCAAAAATACTATCAACAAGGTTCGGAATCGCTGACCCAGACACTGATTGGCCTTATTCCGCGATCAACGGTACGCAAAATGTCGGCGCTAACGTTGGATGCGGCTATACAGCATGGGAGGGCGTAGGCGAGCCGACTTGTTATTTCGGCATATGCGTTTATAGCAGATTTCAAGGAATTCCGAATGAGTGTCCCGAAGAGAAGTTTACCTACCTAAATGGCGTTCTATTCGCTGAGGTTACCAACAGGACCGACTCTTCAGGCAGCCTTCTTGTTCACATATATCCAGGGAAGATTGTGACGACGTCCTTTTTAACCGTTGCTCGCGGAGGTGTCGGAGAGAATTCCTCGGTGCCCATCGAGAGTGGTTACCAGGTAATGCGGATGCGATTTACGAAAGAAGACAGCGATGCTGTTAGAAGCGAACCCATAACAGCGAGAATTGACGACAACGGAGGTGAAGCTTTCCTTAGTGCATCGGTCGATCTTTATTTGGATGCGCCGTACTTATGGCGGAATATCCAGGAAGCTACCAAGACCACACAGGGGGCTGACCACAATTTCTTCAGTTACCCAGTTTCGATTAATCTTACGGGTCCGATTACGTTTCTTGATGATGGGAGAATGAAAATAAAGCAGATTAATCAAGAACCTGTTCATTTCCGCCTTAGAGGAAATGTGCCTGCGACGTATATCGATTTAAAAATACCAGCTCAGGGCAGCCATCTACAGTATATATCCACACCAATAAAGAATTAGAAATACCGTTCTTTATTATTAATAATACTGAGACTCGATTTGAACTGACCCCAATAACAGTTCACTAGGTGGCACTTTAGGCCTGAGTTCGCTGCTCCACCGGACTCAGGCCTTTTATTTTTGTCTCGATACGATAGGGATTGTATTAACGGATGTAACCTTTGGGGTGTCGGCAGGGGTCGCCGTATTCTTGAGTCGCAGCCCACGGAAGGACTCGCTCTTCAGGATCCAGAAGAAGTTCTCCATGATGGTGTTATACAAGCAGTTGCCCTTTTTAGTCGGGCCCTGAACAATTCCCAACCGTCTGATTTCATTGCTGATTTGGTCCTGATAGGCTATCGGGAATTGCCAAGAAGCGTGTTTTAGCGGTTCGTTTCCTTGCAATATCGAGGAGGGTTTTCGATGACGCACCGACGCTCGCCCGCCGAAGGCACCGAGAACCAGGAGCGGAATCTGTTCCGCGCCCGTCTGGACGAAATGGTTGATATGAGCCGTCCGCTGGTGCGCGTCAGCCGAGCGATGCCGTGGGAGCGCTGACACGCTATTTGGATAACGGCAGGATGCCGATCGACAACAACCGGATGGGAAACCAGATCTGACTCTGGGCGCTGGGGCGCAACAACTGGCTGTGCGCGGACTCACTGCGCAGCGGCCAACGTGCCGCCACCGTCATGAGCCTGATCCAATCGGCCAAGCTGAATGGCCACGACCCCTATGTCTACCTGAAGGACATGCTGGTCCGCTGCCGATGCAGAAGAAGGTGCTATCGACAAACTCCCGCCGCACAACTGGAAGCCGGTCACGGCCTGACAAGAGGTGATGGCCGGACGCTTACGCTTTACTATTCTAGGAACCGCAATACTTCCAGCTTGAAGGAGGGAGAATAGGTACGACGGCGCTTGTCCATAGAGCGAGCGGTCATGGGCTGATAGGCCGTGAACCAGCGGCGTACGGTGTTTCAATCCAGGTTAAAGCGGACAGCCATGCGGTCAGCACCGCCATAGCGCACCACATGAAGCTTAAACGTAGTCAAAGATTTTTCCATAAAAAGACCCCTAAAGTTGGATTGCGTGTCCAACTTTAGGGGGTAAGTTCATAGTCAAGACTTTGAGTCATCAAATGATATTAAGGGAGGACTCTAGTCAATGAACCGCTGATGGTGCAGGCGCCACCATAGTTGCCCGAGGCTCCTGCGGTATTAATGTCAACACTCGTGGGCAGTGGGTCGCCAGCGGTATAGTTGTACACGACTCCAGTGACATTGCCGCCACAAGTGTCCAAAACCGTTCCTGCGTATATCACCGAACTATATGCCCCAGTAGAAATGGAGCTGGTAGACGTATCACCTGTCCATGGATAGGTACCGTTTTTGATTAAGTCACAAGGGGATGCGCCTGTTGCACCTGCACCGGTAACCGTAACCACCCCGCTGCTGTCGATATCGCCGGTGAGTGTTAGCGTACAATTCGCCATCAGGCCACCTCCAGTTGTTAGAGCGGTGGTTCCAGCATACACCACAGGAGCGGCTTGAGCGACTCCAAAGCCAGTCAGAGCGATAGCGCCAACCATGCCCAGAAGGCTTTTCTTCATTGAAATGTTCATAGCTTTTCTCCATATTTTCGCTATTTACAGATTCGTCGTTTGAGAACGGGTCTACTGCGTTCCCTGGCCCGTTCCCATCGGCGAAGCGGAATGCCCCGCCGACAAGTCAAAGCTACAAACATTCACGAAGCGTTGACAACAGCCAAACCGGCTCTTTCAAGGCTTTAACTTTGTTACAGGAAAGAAACCCGCTCATAATGCGGCTTAAAAGAAATATGTCCGCGATAATTTTCCGTCATCGCTTTGCGGGTAGTTAGCATTATTAAATATCTCGTTATTATTTTTTGTAGGAATTCACTTACAACCCGAAGATATTGCTCACAAAAACGTCATCCGTTTTCCTGCAGATACAGCGCATCACGCAGCCCGCATGGTAAGCGACCCACCGCCGGCAAAGATCAAAGACCGGCGGTCGGCGTTACGCGGTGGGGGATATTATTTTTTGGGGGTTTTGCGGGGGCGGCCGGGACCACGATTTATTATCAGCTTGCCCGTGAGTCGCTGCACCTCAAAGGCGAAGCCTGGCCCGCCGATAAGCTGGGATCTGCGCACCGTGGTGTCCATAAATGTCCGCTGCCGTGTGTCGCAGCCCATGGCCATAAATTCACGGTAATGGGCGCGGCGTTGGGCTTCGTCTTCGGCCAGGGCGAGATAGTCCAGGTCCGGGTCGAGCTGGTCGCTGCCGGTTTTGCCCATGCGGGCTTTGTAGCTGCTCCACCGATAAAGCCGGGCGGAGGTGACGTGGCCGTGCAACACCGCGAGCAGTTCAATATAACGCAGGCATTCCAGCCGTGGCTGGCCCGGTTCCACCACGCTGCAACAGTAACGGCCCTGCCATAGGGTGCCGCGATGTCCGTGGCGGGCGTTGAAAGCCCTGGTGTGGCGTCCGGCCAGATTCTTTATGAAGTCACCAAGCCGGTCCGGCGCCTCTTCAGGGCAAAGCAGTAAATGCACTTCATTTTCCAGCATGCACCACCCCTGCACCTGAATTCGGTAGCGTTGCTTTAGTGCGTGCAGCGCGGCCAGGTAATGCAGGTAGTCCCGATTATCCCGAAATATCGGCTCGTCGTTGTGGCCCAGTTGCAGTATGTAGTGTGAGTAACCCGTTATCGCCAAACGCCCCTTCCCTGACATAGGCCCTCCGATGGCTTATGTTGGCATTATTATTCCCAGAGCCTACCGCGTTTCCTTGCACAAAAAAATGCGTATGAAGGTAAGCCGATTTATCGTCGGAGTGCAGGTATGCAACAGCGGCGCCCCTCTTTCGCAATCACGGTTTGCAGCTCATTATGCTGGTGCGCGATATTAAGCCCAGCCCGTGCCGGTGGCGGACCCCATCGACGGCGTGGGCAGTTACCCGGACAGCGTGGCGCTGAATTTCCCCAGCGACCAATCGGCCCTTGGAAACCTGGATCAGCACCGTGTCACTGCTGAACGATAATCCGACGGTGATTTCACCGGCGTGGCCAGCGCGTAGCCTATCGAAGACACGCACACATTATGCGGACTGTGCGTTGTCCTTTTTTGCGCGAAAGGCGAGTCTTCTGTGGGGGCGGGCCTAGCCCGCGAAAGGGGCGAAGCCCCGGCAGGACGACTACGATTCGCCCTGGAAAGAAGCCATTGAAATGATGTTGTCGGATTTTATGGCGTTCTATTTCTCTGACGCTTGGCAGGCCATCGACTGGGAAAGACCCCATCGCTTTCTGGATCAGGAGCTGCAAAAGATTGTACCGGAGTCCGACACCGGACGGCGTGTGGTGGATTCATCTGCACATCGAGATCCAAAGCAGCCGCGAATCCGACTTCGCCGAGCGCATGATGATCTACCACTACCGCATCTTCGACCGCTTCCGCCGGCCGGTGGCTAGCCTGGCGGTGTTGGCCGACCACCAGCCCGGCTGGCGGCCCGGGGATTATCGACAATCGGTGCTTGGCTGCCACTGGACGCTGGAGTTCCCCAGCGTGAAACTGCTCGACTACCGCCTGATCCGGCTGCTCTATGGCCAACGCCGAGAAAAACACCGTATTATTCAACTATTACGCGTCATCGACTGGCTGATGGCGCTGCCCCCGCACCTGGAACAACGCCTGGGGCAGCGCCTCACCGCCATCGAAGGAGAGAAACACATGCAATACGTCACCAGCTTCGAGCGCCTCGCCAAGGAAGAGGGCGTGCAGCAAGGGATGCAGCAGGGCCAGGTCAAGGTGCTGATCGATTTACTCACCCACCGCTTCGGCCCCTTGCCGGACGAAGTACACCAGCGTCTGGAGCAGGCTACCGCCGAGGAGATCGACACCTGGGCCGGCCGCATTCTTGATGCCGATTCGCTGGAGCAGGTGTTCGGCGACTGACTTATGGGGCTGATGGGGTCAGGTTTTGCGCTTGCTCTACTAAGTGCGGATGTCGTATTCATCAAGAAGCCCGGCATTTTCTTGTAGCCAGTGGTCAAAGCGCCGGCGCAGCTCATCCTCTCGAGGGACGGGCACCCGTATCCATTCACAGCGTTGCCGGACCGCCATTCGAAATGCCTCGTAAGCACCGTAACGGCGCATGGAAAATAGTTTCTTGCGCCCGCGCTGCGCCGTCACGGATACATTAATACCCCATGGCCGATTACGCCGGTTTACCGTGATTCCGACAATACCAAACGCGTTCTCTTTCGCGCTCAAATCGCCGAGACACCCAACAGGAACGCGCCGCAACCGAGGAGATGGCATCATGGTCCCCTGAAGGCGCATCACATCCATTTCTTCGTTGCGCCAGGCTAAAGCCGCCCTAAGAGCCATACTCTGGTTACGATAACGCCGATCCCGGAAGCATTTCCGAAGTTGCCGCTTTTTGCCCCCTTCATCCACGTAAGGCAAGGCACACCACCAAAATTGTCCTGTTTCATTGCGATATATATAGCGGTAATTTTCTTCGGTACGGGCTTTAATATTTTTATTCATTATTATTATCTCTTTTATTCTCGAAATACCTGAAAATTACATTATCTTGATATCAACTTCCACAGGGATTTTGGAATTTAAAGGACCAAACAGTCACGATTATAAAATGGGACGGATACTAAATATCACGTACCGCGAGGTCAGGTCTTGCCTTTTGCCCCTATCACGGTTTGCACCTAACTTCCGCTATCGCCTACCCGTTTTTCAGCCGGGGCTTACAGACACTCCCCCGCGACCAAGTCAGTCTTGTTTTGGCGGCGCTGGTAAAGAGCTTCGACTTGAACCTTCGATCCAGGTCGTGTGGTGGAGTATTCTGGCCAACCATACCCGTATCGGGTACACTTAGGCTGTAGTGGAATGAAGGTTTTCAAACGCAAGGACTTCCATCGTTGGCAGACTAGCGAGAGACTGCCTGATAGCGCCTTATGCGAAGCCGTCAAGGAGATGGAATGCGGCCTGGTGGATGCAAAATTGGGTGGCGGGCTTTACAAGAAACGGATTGCCCGTCCCGGAGCAGGCAAGCGTGGTGGTTATCGAACCTTACTCTCAGCGCGTGCCGGGCAACGTTATGTTTTTCTCCATGCGTTCTCGAAGAGCGATAAAACCAACATTACACGCGAAGAAGCCCGCGCACTTAGATACGTGGGCAAGGTCTTTCTCGGTTTGTCCCAGGAAGATCTTTTGAAAGCACGATATTCCGATGTGTTATTGGAGGTCCGCTGTAATGACGAAGCTCACTGAGTTCCTTCGTTCTGATCTCGCCGCTTTGTACGATGCCGGCGCCATTGACAAGATCACCATGCGCGAGTTCGACGCGCTTTGCCCGCCCCCCGTACGCGAACTGGAGCCAGCGGACATCAAGCTTCTCCGCGAGCAACTCAGATTCAGCCAGCAGGTCTTCGCGCGATATCTGCATACCAGTGTCTCGACCATACGAAAATGGGAACAAGGTGAAACCCACCCGGCTGGCCCCGCCCTCAAGTTGCTCAACCTTCTCGCCGACAAGGGCCTGCAGGCCATTCTCTAATTAACCGCACCGCGTTGCGGTTTGCTCTACTCTAATCAATCACCAGCCCGAGAGCGGCCATGGCCACCACCAGGGCCAGCAACGGCATGCGCCCCGACCGTAGGGCCAGGAACCCCAGCACCACCAGGGCCAGATCGCGAGGCCCGGCCACTGCCGACAGAAACACCGGTTGATAGAGCGCCGCCAGCAGCAGCCCCACCACCGCCGCGTTGATACCCGCAATGGCTCCGGCCATGGCGGGCCGCGCCGCCAGGGCGCGCCAGGCGTCGCTGAACGCCAGCACCAACAGAAAGCCGGGCAGGAAGATGGCCAGGGTGGCCACGCCGGCGCCCAGCCAGGGGCTGGCCGGCGCCAGCTGCGCGCCCAGATAGGCGGCCAGTGAGAACATCGGCCCGGGCACCGCCTGAGCGGTGGCGTAGCCGGTGAGGAACTGGTCCTGGCTCATGGCGTCGCCGACAAAGCCTTCCAGCAGCGGCAACACCACATGGCCGCCGCCGAACACCAGCGCCCCGGCGCTGTAGAAGTCCCGGGCCAGCCCGACCAGGAGACCGCCGTCGATCAGCCACAACAGTACCCAGGCGGCGGCGAACAGGCCAAACGGCAACCCGCCGATCCGGGTGACGACGGTGTCCTCCTCGGCCCGCGACGGCGATGGTTTCAGCCGGCTACGGCCGATCAGCGCCGCCGCCAGCAACGCCAGCAGCTGCACGCCGATGCCGGGGAACAGCCACAGGATCAGCGCGGTGGCCAGGGCCAGCCCGCGGGTGAAGCGGTCGCGGCAGAATTTGCCGCCCAGGTTCAGCACCGCATCGGCCACCACCACCACCGCCAGCCATTTCAGGCCGCTGACCAGGCCGTTCAGCCAGGCCTCGGGCAGCCGGGTGGCGTACAGGGCCACCATCACCATGATCAGGAAGGACGGCAGGGTGAAGCCCAGGAACGCCGCCACGCCGCCGGCCAGCCCGCCCCGATGCCGGCCGATGGCGAAACCGAGCTGGCTGGACGCCGGCCCGGGCAGAAACTGTGTCAGGGCCAGCAGACGGGCGTAGGTGGCCTCGTCCAGCCAGCCCAGCCGCACCACGAAGCGGCGGTGGAAATAGCCCACATGGGCGGCGGGACCACCGAAGCTGATACAGCCCAGCCACAGGAATTCCCAGAATACCTTCCCGAATCTCATAGTCATTCTCTTAAACCGACGAAAGCCCGATCTTAAAACAGGGGGCGACAATAACGGAAAAGGGAGTCAGCCGGATGTCAGTGTGGCGGCGGGCGGGTATACTCGCCGCCATGCAACGCGACGCCCTCTCCGTTTTACAGCACGTCTTCGGTTATCACGACTTCCGTGGCGAACAACGCGCCATCATCGACAACCTGATCGACGGCGACGACGCCCTGGTGCTGATGCCCACCGGCGGCGGTAAATCCCTGTGCTACCAGATCCCGTCGCTGGTGCGCGACGGCGTGGGCGTGGTGGTGAGCCCGCTGATCGCGCTGATGCAGGATCAGGTCAGCGCGCTCAATGCGCTGGGGGTGCGCGCCGCCTTCCTGAATTCCACGCTCAGCGCCGAGCAGAGCCAGTCCCTGCAGCAGCAGGTACGCAACGGCGAGCTGGACCTGCTCTACGTGGCACCGGAACGGCTGATCCAGCCGCGCACCCTGGAGCTGCTGCATCAGTCGCCGCTGGCGCTGTTCGCCATCGACGAGGCCCATTGCGTGTCGCAATGGGGCCACGACTTCCGCAGCGACTATCTGCAGCTCTCCCTGTTGCACCGTGAATTCCCCAAGGTGCCGCGCATCGCGCTCACCGCCACCGCGGACCCGCGCACCCGCACGGAAATCGCCGAGCGCCTGGACCTCACCGGCGCGCGCCACTATGTGTCCAGCTTCGACCGGCCCAATATCCAGTACCGCATCGAACGCAAGGACGGCGCCCGCAAACAGCTGCTGCGCCTGCTGCGCGCCGAACACGCCGGCGAAGCGGGCATCGTTTACTGCCTGTCGCGCAACAAGGTGGACCAGACCGCCCAGTGGCTCACCGACCAGGGCATCCCCGCCCTGCCCTACCACGCCGGCCTGAGCGGCGCGATGCGCGCCGACCACCAGCAGCGCTTTTTGCGCGAGGACGGCCTGGTGATGGTGGCCACGGTGGCGTTCGGCATGGGCATCGACAAACCGGACGTGCGCTTCGTCGCCCACCTGGACCTGCCGAAAAGCATCGAAGCCTACTACCAGGAGACCGGCCGCGCCGGCCGTGACGGCGAGCCCGCCACCGCCTGGATGGCCTACGGCCTGGAAGACGCCATCCGCCACAAGCAGATGCTGGCGCAGTCGGAAGGCAACGAGCAGTTCAAACGCCACGAACACCAGCGCCTGGAAGCGATGCTGGGGCTCTGCGAAGTCACCCACTGCCGCCGTCAGGCGCTGCTGCACTACTTCGGCGAAAACCTGGAGCAGCCGTGCGGCAACTGCGACACCTGCCTGAACCCGCCGCAGACCTTCGACGCCACCGAAGCGTCGCAAAAGGCGCTCAGCTGTGTGTTCCGCACCGGCCAGCGTTTCGGCGTCAACCATCTGGTGGACGTGCTCACCGGCAACCGCAGCGACAAAGTGGCCGCCGCCGGCCACGACCACGTCTCCACCTGGAACATCGGCGGCGAGTTCTCCGCCAGCCAGTGGCGCGCCATCTACCGGCAACTGGTGGCGCGCGGCCTGCTCGCCGTGGACGCGGACGGCTACGGCGCCCTCAAGCTCACCGAGACCTGCCGCCCCTACCTGCGCGGTGAAGTGCCGCTGCATCTGCGCAAGGACGCGGCCAAATCCGCCGAGCGCACCCGCCGCAGCAAACCGCAGGTGGCGGAAGCGGACCGCCAGCTCTGGGAGGCGCTGCGCGCCCGCCGCAAGCAGCTGGCGGAGGAGGAAGGCGTGCCGCCCTATGTGATCTTCCACGACGCCACCCTGATGGACATGCTCGCCCTGCGTCCCCGCGACCGCTATGAGATGGCCGCCGTCAGCGGCGTCGGCGACCGCAAGCTGGAAGCCTACGGCGACGCCTTCCTCACCGTCCTCGAAGAGCACACCGACGCCGCCTCCTGACCCGCTGGAAGAAAGGGTCATTGCGCCATCGAAAGTCCGGACTTACGGTAAATGCCTCCTTTTTCGACGCGAGCGGCACCATGGACTATCTGCGCACCCCGGACACCTGTTTCGAGAACCTGCCCGGCTATCCTTGGGCGCCCCACTACGCCCAGGTCGACGACGGCGAAGGCCACGAGATGCGCATGCATTACCTGGACGAAGGCGAGCGCGACGCCCCGGTGGTGCTGATGCTGCACGGCGAGCCGTCCTGGAGCTACCTCTACCGGCACATGATCGAGCCGGTGGTGGCCGCCGGCTACCGGGTGATCGCGCCGGATCTGATCGGCTTCGGCCGCTCGGACAAGCCGGTGAACCGCGAGGACTACACCTACAACCGGCACGTGGGCTGGGTGCGCAGCCTGCTGCTGGATCACCTGGACCTGCGCGACATCACCCTGATCTGCCAGGACTGGGGCGGCCTGATCGGTCTGCGCCTGGTGGGCAATCACCCCGAGCGCTTTGCCCGGGTGATCGCCGCCAATACCTTCCTGCCGGACGGCGAGCACGATCCCGGCGAGGCGTTCCGCAAGTGGCGGGACTTCTCGCAGACGGTGCCGGAGTTTCCGGTCAGCATGATCATCCAGGGCGCCACCACCACCGAGCTGCCGGCGGCGGTGCTGGCCGCCTACGACGCCCCCTTCCCGGAGGAGCGCTACAAGGCCGGTGCCCGCCAGTTCCCGGCGCTGGTGCCGGACCGCCCGGACGCGCCGGGCGCCGCCGAGAACCGTGAAGCCTGGCAATCGCTGATGGCGTTCGACAAGCCGTTCATCACCGCCTTCAGCGACAAGGACCCGATCACCGCCGGCGCCGACGCGGTGCTGCGCAAGCTGATTCCCGGTTGCCAGGGCCAGCCGCACACCACCATCGAGAACGGCGGCCACTTCCTGCAGGAAGACCAGGGCGAAGCCCTGGCCCGGGTGCTTACCGGCGCCTTCAAATAAAATTCACTATACCGTTATAAGCTTGACGCTTTGCTCACGCATGGTTTCCCCGGGTTTTATTTATTTTTATGGGGAAAAACATGAAAAAGATGCCTTTCTCGCTGGCCGCCGGCCTGCTGGCGGCCACGCTGGCCGGCTGCGGCGGCGACTCATCCAGTTCCGACAATACCTCCGGCGACGGTAACGGCAACAACACACCGCCCGCCACCGCCTCGACCCTGAAAATCGGCCTGCTGCCGGACACCCAGGGCGGCGGCGACAACGTTTCCATGCACCCGATGAAAGCGGTGCTCGACAAAGAGCAGGACCTGGGCGTGGACATCGTGATCCCGGTGGGCGACCTCACCGACCACGGCACCACCCGTGAATTCGAACAGTGGACCTCGGTGGCGGAAAGCTACCGCGACGCCGGCATCGAGTTCCTGCCGCTGATGGGCAACCACGAAGACAGCTACGCCTACTCGGTGGAGTGGATCGAGAACATGAAGCACTACATCCCCGAGGATGCGGTGCACATGGCCGGCGCCCAGTACCTGAACTACTACGTGATCCGCGACAACGTGATGATCATCCTGCTCAAGTACTACAACCTGCCGATCGCCTTCGAGTGGATCAAGCAGGAAGTGGCCGCCAATGAAGACAAATTCGACCACCTGGTGATCGCCAGCCACGACGGTCTGATCGGCGCCAAGTACGGCGAAACCCGGGAAATGATCGTCGAGGGCACCAAGGGCGACAACGCCCTGATGGACATGTGGGACGACATCCGCGCCTTCTTCGCCCGTTACGACGTGCTCTGGGTGCAGGGCCACGAGCACATGTACCAGCGCTCCGTGGTGACCGCGCCGATCTGGGTCGATCCGTCGTCCTGGACCACCGCCGACGGCAACTACCGCCTGCCGCAGTACACCCAGATCATGTCCGGTAACGCCTCCTATAAAGGCTACGAATTCCGCTACGGCGAACGGGAACTGGTGCAGCGCATCGTGCAGCAGAAGATGAACACCCGCAGCAACGGCTCACCGGCCTATGACGCCAATGCCTCGGTGCTCACCTTCCACGGCGACCGGGTGGATTACGAGTCCTGGTTCGTGGAGCACACCATCGGCAGCAACGAGGACGGCGTCAAGGAACTGGCCGACCCGCAATGGAAGCTGCTGGACCGCTTCACCCGCACCAAGAACCGCTGCGAGCGGTTGGTCTACCCCAACTCCATCCCCGAGGGCACCCGCCCGGTGATGTACCTGGACGCCAGCTACGTCAGCAACGACTGCACCGGCGACGACGGCAGCGTGGCGCGCATGGTGGCCGGCACCAACGACACCTTCAACCGGGTGGAAAGCCGCACCCGCGACATGGGCGTGACCCCCGGCTTCAGCCGCGCCGAGACGGTTACCGACCTGATGCGCCTGGGCTACCAGTTCCTGTTCCAGTACCACCAGCCCTGGACCCCCAACCTGAACGGTGAAAACCGTCTGGTACCGTTGAACGACACCGAAGTGGAAATCCCGGAGACCACCATCGACCTGAAAGAGCTGGTCACCATGAGCTGGCAGCAGAGCGACGGGGAAACCGCTTCCGACATCCTCATCATCAGCGGCACCCAGAACCAGACCGGCACCTACTCCAGCGCCTATGGCGCGGTGAAGGACATCGAAACCATGGTCGGCCTGCCCGGCAGCCAGCCCGACGGCACCGCCAAGCAGCCGCACACCCTGCCCGCCGGCGCCAGCAAGGACTGGGACCTGGCCACCGCCGTCGCCGACGCCTACGCGCTCACCTTTGACGCCCCGGAAGGCAGCGACGTGGACAGCCTGAACCTGGGCGTGCGCACCGCCGAGGGCTGGCAGCCCCTGGCCAGCGCCGACTGTCTGGTGGAAGGCCCGTTCGACGGCGGCTACCTGAGCACCCCGCCGACGCGTCCCGACGCCTGCGCGGACCAGCCCCTGGTCGGCATCGACCCGGACCACGGCCGCCGCTTCTGGGCCGTCCTGCAACAGGACGCCGAACTGGCCCTGCTGCGCCGCTAACCACCCCCCGCCCGCCCCGTTTCAGGGGCGGGCTTCCCCGGCCGCCCACAAATAACACTCGTACCCAGCCCCACAATCCGTTAGGCTTGCCCGCCCTTCGGGCTACGCCCTCCTTGTTTTCTGAAAGACTCTTCATATGGATTTTGCTTCCCTCGGATTGATCGATCCTCTGCTGCGTGCTGTTGCCGAGCAGGGTTACACCACCCCGTCGCCGATTCAGGCCCAGGCGATACCCGCCGTCCTGGAAGGCCGCGACGCCATGGCCGCGGCCCAGACCGGCACCGGCAAGACCGCCGGCTTTACCCTGCCGCTGCTGCAGCGCCTCAGTGAAGGCACCCCCGCGCCGGCCCGCCAGGTGCGCGCCCTGGTGCTCACCCCCACCCGCGAGCTGGCCGCCCAGGTGGCGGAAAGCGTCGCCCTGTACGGCAAGTACCTGCCGGCAATGCGCTCGGCGGTGGTGTTCGGCGGGGTCAAGATCAACCCGCAGATCGACAAGCTCAGCCGTGGCGTGGACGTCCTGGTGGCGACCCCCGGCCGGCTGCTGGATCTCTATCAGCAGAAAGCGGTGCGCTTCGACAACCTGGAAATCCTGGTGCTCGACGAAGCGGACCGGATGCTGGACATGGGCTTCATCCATGACATCCGCCGCATCCTCAAGGTGCTGCCGCAGAAGCGTCAGACCCTGATGTTCTCGGCCACCTTCTCCAACGAGATTCGCGGCCTCGCCAAGACCCTGGTCAACGACCCGGTGCAGATCGACGTCAGCCCGCGCAACAGCACCGCCGAGCGCGTGCGCCAATGGGCGGTGTCGGTGGACAAGAGCCACAAGGCCGCCCTGCTCACCCACCTGATCGACGACGAGCAGTGGTTCCAGGTGCTGGTTTTCACGCGCACCAAGCACGGCGCCAACCGCCTCGCCAAACAGCTGGAAAGCGCCGGCATCCAGGCCGCCGCCATCCACGGCAACAAGAGCCAGGGCGCCCGCACCCGGGCCCTGGCCGGCTTCAAGAACGGCGACGTGCGCGCCCTGGTGGCCACCGACATCGCCGCCCGCGGCCTGGACATCGACCAGCTGCCCCAGGTGGTCAACTTCGACCTGCCCAACGTGGCCGAAGACTACGTGCACCGCATCGGCCGCACCGGCCGCGCCGGCGCCAGCGGCCAGGCGGTCTCCCTGGTCAGCGGCGAAGACCGCAAGCTGCTCAAGGACATCGAGCGGCTGATCAAAAAGCCCCTGGAACGCAAGGAAGTGACCGGCTTCGACGCCAGCAAAGCGGCCCCCGAAT
>Ga0114901_1001026_pt1 | contig 16874 bp, 6 predicted proteins | sample MalvireepMed_s16_FD_89686 | JGI IMG/M metagenome (GOLD analysis project Ga0114901, IMG submission 89686) | Marine viral communities from the Global Malaspina Expedition - Malaspina viral metaG DeepMed_s16 | ecosystem: Environmental > Aquatic > Marine > Oceanic | place: Mediterranean Sea... | reverse complement strand
GTTTGATAGTGCGTATCGTGAGAACTTGAAGCCATCGGGATAAAACCATTACCGCGTGCTGTCATCACACGCATGCGATAGGTTCCGGCTGCCGATGAAGCGCTGGTCTGGGGGCGTACACCAATCAATGTATGGACATTCGTTGTTGTTGGCATCCTTATTGAACCGGACTGCCCGTGGGTTGTATCGCGGTTTGCAAGATTGTTAACATATTTTGGTGGAAGTGTGGCTCCATTATCATTGAACCATGGATTGTTTGTGCTTCTTCCAGAAGTCTGAACTACCTGATATACTTTTTCATAGTTTCCAATTGGTCCGTGCTGTAATACCCCAGAAAGCACAGTGTCAACCGATGCCGTGGTTTGGAGAATATTACGAATGTTAACTGGTCGTTTCGCAGTTTCCTCTCTAAACCACCATGCTCTATATCTTGTTTGATCGGGATACGGACCACCATAGTCAGGTCCGGTGATTCCTAATGCACCATTTCCGAAAGCACCCCAGGGCTTAGGTGGTCCACCACCAAGAAGTATTCTATAAGCTTCAGGTCTTGAATACATTCCATCCAAGCCATTAATGGTGGCTTGTCTATCGCCCGCAACTCGCGTTGATGAAGAATAGTTAAGCCTAACGTGTCGTCCTTGGTGACCACCCACATATTTTTCTGGAAACGGTCCTTGCATTGGAACTTCGTTTCGGCTACCATATCCATCATTGTGCAAGTTAACCAACTGGGCTCCTGACAAAAATCTATTTTGAATTTCATTGTGATACCCGCTTCCAGATAATCGCCCTTGAGATTCCCCAGATGGAACAAGATCATAGGTATGGGAAGCGGTTAAAACGTTGAAAGGTAATGCGATCTCGCCTTTAACACCATCAAGCGTTCCAGATGCCATCGTAACACGACCAGTATGAGTGCCAAAGGCATATTTACTTTTATCAATTGGGCGCTCTGCGTGCTGCCCTGACCTTTGTGGCAGCACGGTCTCCACGCTAGCCTCTTCATCACAGCTTTTTAGTACATGCACATCGGCATTGAACGTAACTAATACATTTACCGGGATTAAAGAACTATCTTTTGCCCCATGGGGGAAAGTGAGACCTCGATAAAAATGTTGTCTTTTGTTTTCAGAATAATTTATCCCACCATGAATGGTCTTGTTTTTCACAACTGAGTATCTATATGGTGTCGTATATGTTCTTTCAAGCACTCTATACGAAGCGCTTAATATATGATTGCGCCCAGAAGTAACACCGGCGGGGGCTGTGCCAGTAGCAGTCTTATTAAGAGGATCCGTGTTTCTTTCGGCGCGTTCCTTCCAGTAAAAACAATTAGCTGTTTGTTTGCCAGTTAGTGGTCGATGCCCTGTCTTCCAGTTATAAAGAAGATGATTAATACCCAGCGCACCAGTCTCTGGTGTTGGGGTATTAAATTCTAATGTGGGGAACTTGCTTTGATATTTGCTGCGCTCTAAAATATGGCTTTCTACAATATTGTCAATTCCATCGCTAACTTGGGCTGAAGCAGGAACAAGCTGCATCAACATAGTTTCAAGCGTGGCATCAAGCCATTTATAGTAGTCAATAAACTTATCTAAATCTGGCACATTGCGGACGCGCTCAAAGAAAAACTGACGTAAGTATTTCAGACCCTTATATTCTGGTCTGTATCGATTTACGGGCTCGCCTATTAAGTTGTTGAATTCTGCAATTGATGCAAAATAATTAATAATCTCATCAGAAATAACTTGATACATGCTTTTTTCAAAAGCATAATATGTTTTTGTTGGTCGAGTTTCTTTTGTAAATATTTCAGTTTCTGCCTGTGAGAAAACGCGGATATTATCATCCCCCTGCACCACTTCTGGCAGTTGTTGTCTGCCAGCATATAGATATTGATTCTCTACAGACGCAGTGGAACTAACGGGGAAAGAGAAGCCTCGACCCGTATGCTGGTATTTAACAATTCCTCCTAGCCAGTTATAGCTTCCTGTATTTGCTACAGAACCAGATGATACATCTTGAACGGTAAATTGCCCTGAAGCATTTGATCCGGTGACCGTATCAAAATCCCAATATAGTGCCAGGGATTCGATCTGCGGAACTTGGACATTTGCCAAATCTGTCTCAAGTAAAAATGAGTCTCTAGATGGGTTTAGCGGTCCAAAACTGCTAGGATCAATTGCGTGATTTTGTATTGTAGTGTTGCTCACATAATCAAACCAGTATCTAAGGGATGTGACCTTAGCATCAGAGGAGTGCACCACAGTACCCGTAAAGTTAGTGAGATGTGCCCCAACATATGCTCTCTTGGATGCTGTTAAAAACGCCTCTGCTGCGGCTACAGTAACTGTTTTTACTACCTCAAATTCATTTATTTTTCTATCAGCAACGTAATTTACGCCATAAAATTCTACATTATAGCCGTTATCTACTGCTCCGCTGACAAATGCTTGTGGGTATCCATATGGTTTTATTCTTACAGCAAAATTCCATTTGCTATCGCTATAAACATCTTTAAAGTAGCTACTTGTAATACCGTTATCAAGATCCTTGTCCCCAAGTATCATACCACCGTCTGATGCTGATAGCATGAAATAAGCATCGTTAGAGCCTATATTGTCTCGAACGGCAAATACTTGGAAGTTAGCAGTATCTTGCGTGTTCCAGGTTAAATCAGTTTCCGTTCCATCCATTGAGGCAGATGCAATAGCTGTGTGCATACCAAATAGTGATGCTGTCGTATAGGCAAATTCTTGCGCCCATTGATTTTTACTGTCAATTCCCAGTTTTAGTGGAAAAACAACCTCTGCCTCTAAGGTAACTGGGAATCTATCTTCATAGGTTTTGCTGTCTGTGGCGCTGCCTGAAATATACGATACGCTATTTGCGTTTGAAGTATCGGCATACTGATGCACAGTTGATACAAACCTGTCAATATGATTGAAATCTACTGCTTTAGTCTTGTAAAATGAGGCTCGTCTTTTTGTTTCGAATTTATATGTCTGATTGTCTGCATAGGCATTAAGACGAATCAAGTCTTCGTCTATTCCAAAGCAGCTAATAAGGTTTCTAAATGATTTTTCAGTTCCTTTTGACTTATAGATGTTGGATAAGTTATTATAGATATTGTTGTATATAAAGCTTTTAATTGTTTGTAGATCTTCCGCATATTCTTTATCTTCGTTGCGGTTTCTATAATATTCAAATACGCTGGAATTTGAAAACAATTCTGGGGCTTCCAGTCCATGTGATCTAACAGCCCTGGAGGCGTAAATATATGGTTTGAATAATTCTCCTTGGGCGCTGCTGGAGGGGTAATAAGCCATATTTAGTTTGGAAAGTTCTCCGATCTGCAATTGCAAATTATCAAAATATGTGCTCATTATTTGAGTTAGTCTCTTTAGTTCACCTGTTGTACCATTGCCCTCGTCTTCATCAATAATCCATGAGGGCATCGTATAATATAATGACGAATTATTTTCATAATCCCATACAGTACCGCTAAGTTCTAATTCGGCATCCAAATTAATAATACTTGAATGCTGCGGGCGCATAATTGGATCTAGGTCTTCAATCCCAGCGCTGGCAGAAACTATCGCGGATCCAGTATCACGAGAGGTAGAAGAATACCCTGTCCATGTTCCGTTTGTGGTTCTGCCAGAATAGTCTAATACAATATTGTCAACAGAGGTATCACCCACTATTCCTTCATTAAATTTATAATAGACGCCAAGGGTGGTATTGGCAAGATCGGTATTTGTGCCTCCTCCTACATTATTGGTAAACCAATATCTACCAATTTGTTCTGAATCTCTCTTTACCTTCCAGAATCTAAATTCGTCAAGTGATCCAGAAAGCTTGCCCCATCCAAGATTTGGCGCAGTGTTGGCACTTGCCACGGCTGGAATGTTCATTGTTCCTGTTAACAGTGCGCCAATATTGGCTTGCAAGGGATTTCTAATTTCACCAATATTCGAGCCAGTAGTGATTGTCTCGCTTAAATCGCCATTAACATAAAGCCTCGTTGTTATGTTGCTACCATTATTGATTAAAGTAAGCGCATAGTGACTCCAATCAGAAAAAGAATTTAGATCTAGACTAGAGCCAATGTCCAAAGAAGATGTGCTAAGACCAGCAGTACCGGATAAAAGAGTTACCCTAAAAGGTGCGGCTGCGCGGGTGGTGCCTGCTTTGCCATCTACCTCAATTCTAAAACGACCATATGTGGCACTTCCAGAAGATTCGTTATTCCACAAGTCAAAAATAACCTGCTTTTCTGTCAGAGAAGCAGCCAATGAGCCTGTCTTGAACCAAAATTCAACCGTAATGCCTGTATCTAAATCTGTCTTAAGATTTGATTCTCGTGTGCCAGATCCAGTAACCGTTGTGTCCCAAACGTTTGCCTTTGAACCAAAAACATCTGACAAAGACGATGTTCCGAGATTGGAGCCGTAAGGCGATGTTGGTCCGCCCGTAAAATTAATATACTCATAATCAGAGACAGCGGGTGAACCATATCCATTGGTGACGCTGCCTGTATTGGCACCCCATCCTGCGGTACTGCCGCTTGAAAAAATTGCGTATCCAGTTGTTTTTGGATAGCGATTATCAAAAATATAAAGATCTAAAAGTGTGGCACTGTTTCTCCACTCATATCTTTCTTTGAGAGAACCGTCATATGGATATTCGCCATAAATATGTTTTATTGACTGATCATAATATTCTTGAGCAGAACCATATTTGGCAAAATTTGCGGGATCGCCAAAATCAACATGTGGCAATAACCTTTCTTGATCTTCAACAAACGGAGCAATATACTCAGCAGATTCTATATCTCGATTCATTGAATCTAAAGATGAAGATGCTATGACTTGTGAGCTTCGAAAAAAGTCCTTAATAGCCATACTATTCCTCTACTCTAAATTTGAATACGTCCGAATATTCGTTCCAGGTTCCCACGACAGAATCATAAAAAGCCAACTTTATTCCATAAGCATATCCGGCTTGCAAAGTTGACATGTCTAAATCAAAATAACTGCCAGAAATATCATATGATAGATATGTATGTCTATCGCTACCTGTCCCAAATGTTATCACATCAGAATCGTCAACCACTCTGACTACTTTAAATGATGCACTATCAAGATAGTTAAGCTGGGCGGTGTTGGTTGCTTTGCTATATATTGTGGGATTCCAATCTCTTTCTCTTGTATATACTCTGAACTGTGCTGTTTCTTTTCTATAATATGTATCTCGCAAATTCGTGATATTAAAAGCATATTTTGGATAGGGGTTGATCACTGATGAGTCTATCACTACTGGCTTAAAGCTTCCTGTGTGAAGCACAGTGCTTCCAGGAGTGCTCAGACCTGTGCTAGACGTGTGCCAAACATCAAATATTTTTGATAGATTTGTACCAGGATAGTGACCAGTGTTGTTGTCATTAGCGGCAGTTAGTGCCAGCGAACAAGAATAGATTCCTGTTGAAACTTTACTACCAGTAGCATTGAAGTTACCAGTTGCGGTTACTCCACCGCCGAGCGACAGGTGCAGTGCGGAGCCGGATGTGGTAGTGTTATCTTTTGAACCAGAATAAAGACTAACAAAAATGTGTTCTCCATCTCCAATCCCAGGAATGTCCACAAGTCTTCCTCTAATATAATTATACAAATATAAAGTATTTAAATTATCTGCGGCAGGAGCCAGGGAACTACTATAATAAAAGTTGCCTCTGTGATCTTTCTTAGTAGAGTCCCATCGGGCTTCGATTATTGGTTTTTTGAAAAAGAATTCAGACCCTCTGGCGAAGAATTTCTTTGTATAGGAGGAGGACGCCGCAGTGTCATTTTCTAAAAAGATGCCTAAGCCGTAATTTTCTTTGCCCAAAGTGGATCCGCCGACGCCAGCGGTAGAACCCGAAATCCATTGTTCAACCCAATCACTAACATCGACTTCTAAATCCTCTGTTCCAGTCTCAAATGATGCCGTATATCTAGGCTCTGCATGATAATCGCCGCCTGCGGAAGCCCAGGCAACTGAACCGGCGGAGGAACTACTTGCGGAAGTCCAATTTGCACTGCCGCTATCAGTGTATCCCTCCATATCTAGTCCGTGTCCTTCGTCCCAAGATTTCGACACTGCTGCAAGAATTACATTATAGTCCCTGGGTAGTGTAAAAGGGTGTTCTGCATTGGACATACGAAGGTAAAAACTAACATTGCCGCTGGCAGGTATAGTGCCATTGGTACGATCTGTTTTTAACGAGTTGCTTCCAGTTACATTAAATTTGACCAATATTCTTGAAAGCTCAGCAGAACTGGTAGATGCTTGCCCATAAATCCTAAATAATTCAAGAGAATCCGACAAGCCCATATTGGAGCCAGTTGCGCGTGTAGTTAAATTTGGTTTAAAAGCGTTTGTAATTGTTGTGTCTGCAATCGCTGTATATCTCTTAATACCCATTATTTAGCAGTTCCTTGTATGTCAGAAGTGGGATATTTAACCTCGAAAATAACATTTTTTGGTGCCCTCACAAATCTTCCATCTGGGCTAGTATTATTTTTAACATTAAACTTTGTAGTAGAATATCCAGTACCAAGTTTTTGAATCACCTTAACACTTGTTGTATCTACGACTCCAGTAACCGAATTTAAAATACGATAAATATCTGATGTGCCTAGCTCTTCCCCCATATCAAGTAATTCATTAAAATATGTTCGCAGGGCGGCAACGCAGCGCTGCAAAACGATAGTTTTATTTGCGCCTGATCGTGCCAAAACTTCGAAATTTATTCCCAGGTTGACAATCTTAGCGTCTAAAATATCTACAGAATCATTTATCATTCTTTTAGATGATAACCATGTTTTAATATTTTGTTTAATAATTTCGTTTGTTGCTTCCAAATATCCGTTTGCTGAACGAGATATAACATATATATTAATATTTCTTAAATTGGAGTCTCGATCTTGCATTATGGTGCATTTATCGATGCCTCCAAATCTAGGCGGCATTGAATAAACAAAAGCTTTATAATCTTCAGCAGTAACAACTCTGTTTTGTGTCGAATATGTGCCTTGTATTAGTTCCCGTAGTTCCTCGATATTTGGAGGAGAGATATCACCTTGCACCGGTTTTTCATTGGTTGACTCTAACGAATTTCGCACATCCTGCATTTTACTGGCGACAAGATTAATTCTGTTGGGAAAAACTAGGTTTATACTTCCAGGCTGTGTTATTGTGGCAGCACCGGCATTAGAAATTGCCGCAGTATTAGCGCGATATGTAACCAAGATCTCTGTGTTTGAGGGACCAACACCAAATTTGTCAGTTTTAATTAAAATTGAAGGATCCATGGCAGCATCGGTAACATATGATTTAGAGTGTAAATCCAATACAAGGTCTCTAGTACGGGCAAGCGATGCTACGGAAAGTTCTGCATCTGAGCCATAGCCAAACACAATATCAGTTCCAAATCTATTTCGCTCAATCCTATATCGCCTTGGGACAACTACTGGCTTAAGAATATTGGGAGCCTGGATGTTGGTGGTCGTGTCATTGTTAGCGAGGGGAACAAAAATAATGTTTTGTGATAAATTCTCAACCTCATAATAACTGTGTCCTTCACTATCAATTACAGAAATAATTTCTGTTATATTATTACCCGGTACTGTTAGGCGTCTAAATTTAACAAAACCACCAATATTTTCGAATAACTTTGTTCTTGTTTCTCCTGATACAACGGGTCCAGATGCTTTTACGGCAAAATGGGTTGGATCTCCGGTGGAACTGTTTGTTTTAGCAGTGACAATTTCATTGGCACCATCGGCAAAATTAATATCTTCTAATAATGCAAATTGTGCTCCATTGGTGGCAAGAAAAGATGATCCTGCTTTTAAGGTTGGCATATAATCTGTATCGGGACCAGCACCGGTTGTGTTTGCAGGTATCATAATATATACAGTAATATGTCCGTATGTAGCCCCTGCACCTTGATGGGCATATCCTAACGCTAACCCGTGCTTGAGAATGTTTTCGTATTCTATGGCTGTTGCAAGAAAGCTTTCATTTGCTTGATAGTCTAAATAAAACGATAACATATCTCCTATATAAGACGTGGCGTCCACCATAAGAGCGCCAAAACCTGCATCTGAAAAGTCTTGAAAGGTATCTGGATAATATCTCCTTGCATACTCTATCAGATCTGCTTTGATAGATTGGAAATCTCTACTCAGATAATTTATTTTAACGTTGTCTCTTTTTCCTGCCATAAAATGTCCCTTTTATTAATTATTACGATTACAAATTAATAATAAGTGTTTCCGAAACTTGATCGGAATATACTGAGTAATCTATTACTATGTGAAGATAATTGGTCATAGAGGAAGGTTCTATAAACGAGCCTCTACCCTCTTCGGTTTCTTGTCGAAAGTTTACAGAATTTATTGTGAGGTATGGTAAATATATTCTGGCTTGTTCTACGATTCGAGCCCGCAAAGTGAGAAACGCTTCGTCAGTTGCGTTTTCAAATAAATAGTGTCTTATACCAACCCCAAATTCAGGAAGCATAATTCGTTCTCCCGGTGAAGTTAAAACTAGCATTTTTAGATTTTGTCGAGCTACCTGTCGTATGGTTTTATTTAGAGCATATCCATCTTGCGGATCTCTACTTAAAGGAAGTTTGGGTGATCTACCTGCCACTGTTTATTACCCTCCGATATATAAGTAGTTTTATATTCAATTAACCACCGACATTGACATCTGATAGAGGTGCGACATCGACCCCAGCTTTTTTTTCATATGGGTCTTCATAATTTATGTTTCTAAAGCCATATTTGGCACTTGTAAATGTTTGTATTGCCGATAGTTTTGTTCTAGCAAGCATATCATGCAAATTGATTCCGTAATATGTCGGGGGAAAATAAACCCTGTCGCTTAGTGCTGCATATTCATACAGTGATAGTGCGGCGATCATATCTTGTATGGGAAATATAGAATAAAATAGCTCTTGATATTCTGGGGAATTCCATACTTCGGTTCTAAGATTGAGCCAAATCTCGGTTAGTTCCTCGTTAGTCGGGTATCGAAGATGCCCATTCTCATCGTAAAAGTCAGCTTCACACTGTTTGATTACTACTGACTTAAACTGCGGCTGGAGTTCTGGCGGGGTTCCGATTGGTGTCCACCATAAAAATATCAATTCATAACCATATGTTGAAGCTTGTTGAGAGGTTATTTGTGGATCATATATTTTGTGGAATATAAAAGTGGGCAATGTCTGACTGTCGGAGACATTGGTGGTACCCCCAACGGGGCGAGCATATCGGCTATATAAATTCATAAGGTTGTCATGATTCATATACTCAGCTTTATACGAGGCGTTGGGGTCTCCCCATGGCGTATTCCCTACTCCGGTGCCGCCGCCGGTGAGGTGGGCACCAGCTACCTTCCCCGTAACTACTATTTCTCCAAATACCTTTTCGGATAAATATTTATCCCAAGTATTGTATTGCCACGCCTGAATATCCAAAACGTTCTTTATTGGTTTACGTATCTTAGCTACCTCGTCTCTAATAAATTGTCTTAACGCTTGATAACCTTCTTTGTCACTATAGTTTGGTATTTCGGCATCGCCGTCTAGACGCAACATCTCATAATATTTTAACGCCGCTTGTTGAACGTCTCGCCACAAGGTTATGTCGTTCAGATTAAAATCTTCTTTATATTGATTCAATTCGTTTTTTAGAGAGTCGAATATAGAACTTATGAACACTTCACTATACATAAATCCCAGATCAAAACCATTAAATACGTGGATAGAAATCAGTGCCCGCTCTACAATAAAAAGACGTATTAACATTGCAAGGGTCGTAATTGTGCTAACTCTGCGTGTAGGACTTATAATATCACAATATACATCAGCAAGATCTCCTACCTGACCTTGATCTGTATCTGGATGTTGTTGTGAATCTGCTTTTGTGCCCAAAGTAAGCGCCAATGTGGATAAATGTGATGCAAACTCTCGGAGTTCGTTGTATCCCAAGATGTCCGTAGCAGGCGTTCCGTTATAAACAAGGTTTATAGAATCAAAATTTGACTCTGTGTAGTACGCGGGATTCTGGTCGTAGGGAGACTCGTTTGAGGCGGGCACCAGGGCATTTGGCTGATCAACACCTTGAGAGTATTTGCCATTATTTATGCGTTTTGCAAACTGTTGAAACATATCATCAGTCATGGTATTTATTGTCCACTGCGGACTCATATTTGCCGAGGAAGGGGCGTATTCGGCAAACATTGTATTAAGCGCTGGGCGCACATCTTCGAGTTCTTGTTTTTTCGTTCTTCCAAACATTGCTCTTACGGTTACCGGGATTCCGAAATTTCCATCCCTTGCCAGGAGTGGTGAACCATCTCCGGTTGTAGCAAATACATTTGTGACAATATGTCCTGTTTCTAACTTTCTTCCCAAAAAATGGGGAGAAGTGCCAATCCTATAGTCTGCCTCGTCGTATTTTACGCGAACTCCCTCGGGTTTTTGACTATATCTGACGATGTGACCGATAGCGGACTCGTCCCTGGGGGGCACGGTGTCATCGGTGGTTTCGGTTTTATGGATGGTAGTGAGCCAGATGCGGACGTTCTCGTCATCACTGTTATACTGCCATTCCACCAGGATTTCGTCGGGCTGGTCGGGGGCGGTTTTGGGAACCCACCAGGGGTATTTGGTGCCCATTGAGTCGAATTGGTATATCCGATACACGCCGTCCACGTCGTACTTCAGGTTGCGCCACCAGCAGACGGGGGGCGGGAGCCCCGAGACGTTGCAAACCCTCTCGTGTGTCTTGTACCATATTTTTTCTAAAATCTGGGTTAGGGTGTACCAGGGTGGAGCGTTGTCATATAGCCATTCAAGCGTGCGCGGTCCTGGGGCGTCTCCTATGTCACCGTGCTCGTTCCATGGCATATCCTTGTTTCTGTTGTCCTTTGGGTGTCGCTTTAAAACATAGGGAGTAGACGGACCTCCCCAGCCCAGCAAAGACATCATCTGGATCATCGATTGCACATCCTCCCCGCCGGTTTTTTTGGAGACTACGTAGAAGCCGGTATCATCCACTCCAATGGGTCCATATTTTATAACGTCACTGTTCAATCTCCTGATCGTAACGCCTCCAACGTTCAGATCTACGCTCATTACGATGGGATTATTAGTAGGGGTGAGCAACGTTTCCGTGGTTTCGCCTCCTTCGAGTTCTGGGGACGCATCGGTCGGCAAATAGTAACCCAGGGAAAATTTATCTTTGTAGTCGGTGATGGACTGTTCGTTGGGACTCTTCCACTCCCTCCTCGTTAACGCTCCAACGGCGCGGAGATTGCTCTCCATTCTATAAAACAGATCTCCAGGGCTGATTCCATTGCCTGGGTAGTCAGCAGAGGATCTGCCTGAATTTACATAAAGTTGTTTCCAAACGTTCGCATAATTGAGACCTGCTAAACTAAAGTTCGTCACGATCATACCAAGCGGTCCATCAATTGCGATCATGCAGATCTCCTTTAAGGTAGGGGGCATGCTTGGTACTAAAGAATTGCTTCCACCGAAAAGAGATGGAAAAGAGGGAGATAATGAACCATTCATAATATCTTGTAGCGTAGATTGTAGCTCTTGAATTTTTTTTGTATTGTGTGCGATTTCCTTATTAATAATATTGTTCATCTCTCCTTCGGTGAGTTCTGGATCTTTTTCTGATAGAAGCGCTTCTCTTACTGCTCTAGCGTCAGATCCATCTCCCAAGTGACAAAAATCTGGTGGTGGGGATTTAGAAGTGTCTGGAATGTGTTCGAGAAATTCTGGTTTTACTAATCTACCCATAGCTGATAGCAGGTCTGCTAGTTCATATTTGTCTTTGAATAAGGCACTAAAAGCGGGGTTTTGGATTTTAAGACAGTTATACACCACTGATTTTGTTTGTTCTGATGCCGTTCCCTGATATAACAATACTTGTTCTTGTTCACTTGTAACCGCATTAATACTATGTGAAGCAGTTCTTAGATCGCCTAAAAATTTATAAACCGATGCGGTTGATACAAGATATTCCTCAACTTGCCATCCCTTTTCTGGGTTTGGTAAATTAAGGGCTACGCCGGTATCTTCAACTGTGGCGTAACCAGATGCAATGCCGCGACCAAGCAAGTTGCCGACTGCCCCAATAAATCCTGTGCCGCCAGTGGTCGTCAGGGCATCCCCCCATGCCCGTGAGTTGTTCAGATCTTCATAGTCTATTCCTATACTTTCCCCAAGCCAATCTTGAAAGCCTTCCTTGACCGATGCAACCGCATCTCCTTCTCCCAGGGCATCATCAAATAGGACTTCACAAGAATTTTGTAAAATACGCAAAATAGCAGAAACCAACATATTTACAAGAGCGGCATATAATTGGTTCAGTGCGGCGTCTATCATACCTGCCAAATAATCGAAAGTAGGAAAATTATCTGGTATTTGTATACCTTGAAAAATCGGGAATCCAATTGACACATCTATATCCGGGCTTCCATTGCATTTTTCAAACTCGCATCTTGCATTTACCATTTCTCCCAATGAAATAGAAGCATTAATAACTTCTCCTAGCTCCTCATCACTATCGAGGACTTGCTCTCCCACCAATGCTATTGTTCTATCAACATAACATTGAAGTGCATCATTAACCAAGCAAGCAACATCAATTTTAGATAATACATCTTTATAGAGTGTTTTTAGTGCCTCTTTTCCAGCGGGGGGTTGGGTGGCTTTACGATAATCCCTAACATTTTCTGATGGCAAAACGGGTATTTCCTCTCCTTCGGTCATATTGCCAGTTGCGGCATCTACTATTACCCTCTTGGCGAGTACAACTCCCCTCTCACCGGCTTCTATGTCTTCCTCTTCTTCAAGAGCCGTGAGGTTTGCATAAAGGTTTGCCTCATCATCTATCCACAGATCATGAAACACCTCTCTTGATTCGCCAGTTGAAGTTGAAGTGCTTCCCGGATCCTGAACCCCCTGCAATCGTAACGCTTTGGTACGTTGCCTCTCCGACGCTTGATTAACTATTGGATGGGGAATCTCGCTTGTACCCCTCATATTTTGATATCTGTCCTTTAGCCCCTCAACATTTTCAGATGACAGCGACATGTCGCCTGCAAATTTCTTGATTGATTTTGCTGATTCTAATAAATTTTTCCTTGTTTCGGGATCAAGGAAGCGGCGATCTTCGTCTGCCACATCTTCATCCGACTTACAAAGATTAATATCTATATCAAGCGATATTATTTTTGCTAAATCGGCAAAACCAAAACTAACTCCTTTGTCTGCGTATAAAGATAGTCCATCAGTCTGTTTTTCTTTAGTTCGTATTATTGAGACCGGCAACGTAAAACGCGAGAGAAATGCAAAGATATCAAAAGTATTAGAATCTCGGCTCGTTAACATTTCGTGCATACTATCAAGATGTACCAAATAATTGGCAGTCGTTAAATGATTTATTGTCTCATTGTTTATAAAACAGTGATATCCTATTGTATGTTGTTCATCGTCAACTAGTGCATAGATTCCTTCATATGCAAAATTATATCCGATTTTTAGTCGCTTATCAAATTCAGGCTCGCAGCTAATAAATTGAGAGCGCTCTGATATAATATTGTTTCTAAGCAGATAGCGCTCGATTATTATACTGGCTTGTCGTAATCTTTTTAACTCGGCAAGAATATTAATATTTGAAATAAATCGAGAGGAACGCGACATGGCCGGAATATACGATTCAATAGCGTCCACAATAAAGCTGATTTGCTCTGCAAAGTTATAAACCGATATAGATGTTTCTATATATCCCTCTTCTGGTCTGACGACATCACAAGAAGATGTGTCATCGGGGATTTGATCAAAGACAGATTGAGGCACCTTGATCAAAACCTTCATTAAGGTAAAAGGTTTGTAGCCTACAAAATAATCCTCAACTACTGCGGCACCAGATACAACTGCATCTGCGTAGTTAGATGTGCCAGCGCCAGCGAGGAGTTGTTCCATCGATCCTATATGTTCGCCTGATATTACTTCTCCTCCGATCACATGATTGTGAGTTGCGCTATAGTTGGTTCCCGGATTGTTGTTATCAATCCAATCAGAAGTTACAATTCCGTCCGAGACTACGGAATTGGATATTTGATGCGTATGTGAGTTGTCTCCTCCGGGAGCGGTGGAGCCATTTCCATTTGCATCAACAGTGAATTCGTGGACATGGTTATATTTTGCGGAGAGGCCGCCGGGTCTGGTGTTTGAAGTATTTTCAACGTAGTTGCGGGTATACTCGGTGGGGACATGGACTACTTTTCCATAAAATTCAAATAATTTGTCAACACCTTTAAGCTTTGCGTCTGCAAATCGGTCATCGCGCTCAGTATCATTTCCTGGTGATTGGTGATCGGACTCAACTACGATATAATAGTTGCCTTCCTCAACCCAGGGGCTACACTCATTATGTTCTCGCCAATTGTCAAGCATTCAGTTTACCTTATTATACTTACTTAAAATATATTTACTAGAAAAACTCGATAAATACTTGTTGCGCCAATTAATATTTAAGTTCATTCTGCCCTTAAAATTGTTCATCAAGCCCTGGGCTTCATCCATTACCGCATTGAAACAGGCAGGAACCGCTTGAAATGATGGCATGATCTGAACTGGAAGTGGGATTGGAGTAGTCGTCACGCCAAAATGTGTGTGGAAAGCAAGCTTAGAATTAACTTTCACCTGGGCAGTGAGAAAATCAAGCACTATGGCATACAAATCTGTTATGCGTTCTTCTAGCTCTTCTAAACCTTCAACTAAGTTTTGTCCTTTAACCATATATTGTAATTCATCATCTGCATTACCGGCAATTAGTTCAATGCCGTTAAAGGCTGCTCTACCCCCGCGACTATCCTTATTGTGCGGTCTGGTTATAAACTTAATACCATTTGTTCCAATAACGCGAACTGAATCAGCCTTAATTCCAATTGCAGAACCATTTTCAGGAAATTTAATATCCGACTTGCTATTTTGTTGACCGCTTACCACGCTACCCTTAATTTTAAAGGCATCATCAATATCAGTTCTTTGAGAAATGTATATACGGGCAGCATCGCCTTTAAAATTTGGATCCGCAAACTGTCCTGCGCCGGGTTCCAGCGCACCCATCCCAACACACAAATCTATGGAGCTTGCTTGGGTTGCGCCACCCCCACCATAGCCGCTGCTACGAGAGCCTGTCCTGTCTCGCCCCAGGACTATCCAAGAATTACCTTTGTTTAATACACGCTCGCCTGATGTGTTGATCCTTTTCGGGAGGGGTTCCAGAATCTCTTCACCGAAGAGTCCTTGTCCATCTCCAGCTTGATATGACGGATCATTCTCTGCAACTTCTATAATTGCATCATTAGGAAAGGCGCTCGTGTCTACGTATTTGTCAGCCATAATAGTAAATAGTTAAATGGTTAAAATCTTAAGTATTGGTTATCTTAATATGAATTGTCTTATTTAAGCTTGGCAGCTAGAAATTCACCCGAGAATCCAATCCAAGAATTGGTTGCTCCACCAGTAAGGGCATCCGTATGGGGCTCTGAAGCGCCGTGGGAAGTCCACCAGTCAGACTCACGCATCACAAAATTACCACCAAATTTCTTATCTCCACAACTATGAATTCTTGGGACTTTTGAAAACATAGCGAGATGTCGGTGTCTCATCCTATTAGAGCGTCCACGGGTGCCTCCAATCCAATCTGGTTTTTTCTGATCCGTCCAGTCCCCCCAGTATTCCCAATGCCACCTCTCATTTGGAATGGTTCTAATAAATCCAAATTTGTAAGCATTTTTTACAAGCCATTCATAGACTCTGCCATTTTTATCATAAATATTAAAATCAGCAGCAAGACCGGTTTGGTGAGTGCCGTATCCAGGCTTCGAAGCTAAAGTGGCATTTGAACTTTGATTAAATAATGTTCGCTGCTCCTCCATTGTCCGAAATCCGCTGGTGACTCGCAATTCAATACCGTCTGTATGTGCTGCATTTATCATCGCAACCATGTATACGGCAACTTCCTTTACAACGTTTTTACCATCAATCTTGACCAACTCGTATGCGGTGCCAATTTTGCCACCTTTGTAATATAGCACATAGGTGCCATCTATGATTTCATAGTCATCCAAGCTCGCGGGAGAAACCCCTCCAGCACTTGGTCCATCACTTTGTGTGGTGCCAACACTTTGCACATTTGGCGTTATTTGTGGTCTTCGTAGCTTTGGAACTTGTGACATAATTTATTCTATATTAAACCACTACAGACGCTGCTTGGGTCAGATCTATATTGTTTGGTACAGAACTGGCTGCTCCTGCGTTTTCATTAAACTGCAATATTTTGCTAACTGCTCCCTGCGTTGCAGATGGGAACCCCAGATCAACAAGAACGTTTCTAAAGTCTAAGTGTATTGGATCATACCATCCTGACCATCGACCTCCCCATTCCAGATTTACGGCATCGGCTGCTGCAACGACGCCAGAATTATACCAAGCACTCGTTGGGGTAGCCGATTTGCTTTTCATTAACTTAAGTCCGTTTGGTAAAGTTGGATTAAAATCCATCGCCATACCAAGGAGATGATAACTAGATGTCGATGGCTTAACGTTGTTGGCAGGATCGGCTTCCCAGGCATCTATTAGCGTTTGCTGTTCTGTTGGTGTGCGATAAACGCTATTTATTGTGATGGTAAGCTGACTATCGTTCCAAGCTTTAAACATAAATGCCTTCATGTAGGGCACAAATTCTGGATGGGCTTGATTGAGAAAGGATGTGTGCTGGTTCTTATTC
>Ga0114901_1001023_pt1 | contig 16883 bp, 34 predicted proteins | sample MalvireepMed_s16_FD_89686 | JGI IMG/M metagenome (GOLD analysis project Ga0114901, IMG submission 89686) | Marine viral communities from the Global Malaspina Expedition - Malaspina viral metaG DeepMed_s16 | ecosystem: Environmental > Aquatic > Marine > Oceanic | place: Mediterranean Sea... | reverse complement strand
GATTTTATTTGAGTAAATTTGCTTTTACCCTTGTGCTTTTTATCCAAATATATTTTAAAATCTAATTCAGTAAAATTTTTAGCGTTTGGTATTTCTAATTGCTCACCATAAGTTTGTAAAATTTTCAATTCATTCTCATCTAAAGCAGATCTTATAAATTTTGTTTTCTTCCCCTGATACCCCTGTCTCCCTGGTCCAGGTTGCACGAGTTGTCCTTTTCGATAATCTTCACGACTCGTTTTCCACGGACCTTTTCTAAAATATTCATGTTCACGATCGGATAGTTCATCAAATTCTTCAGGCAATACTTCCATACCAGGAGTTATAGAACGAAACTCCAGTCTTCGTGCATAACGAGTAGGATCCTGCCCCCATTCCTTTAGGTCTTCAAGTTGTTGAATGATATTAGCCATTATTCTCCTAGCATACGAGCTACGCCGCCTGAAGCATAATCTGGATCTCGAAAACCTTCTTTTGTGCCTACGGATTTACTTTTTTTAGATACTGTCCCAGTTGCAAACTTTTCAACTTCACTAAAGTCAGAGACATGATCGCCATAAACCTCAGAAACACTTTCTTCAAATTTTACATTCTCTGGATGTCCTCCAGTAAATTCTGCTTCATCAACATAGAATTCATCTGTTGTTTTCATACCTGGTTCTTGTATTTGTCCTGTCTTCGCTTTTTGAGGTTCAATCCATTCTCCTTTTCTCAAAACCAATCGAGCAGGCTGACCAAATTTACCATCTGGAAAACCATGCTTATCTAAACCTATATCAACGACAACATCTCCCGTATCCAAACTCTGCGTTACCATCACATCAGTCTTTGAGTCAGGAAGTACGGCCTTATGAACAATCTCCATATCCTTAGATGCATGGGTTTTAGAAATATCATCACCTTCTTTAACAACTCTTTCAACTAATCTCGGAAACCACGTTGGCATTCCTGGTGCAGTGCTTACTTTGACTGCTTCAACAGCTTTAAGGGCTTTCGGTGCAACTTTCGTCGTGCCTTTTCCAACAAATGGAAGCGCTGCAAGTCCCGCCATTAATTTCATAAAAGCTCTTCGGCCCATGCCTCCTCCTGCCATCTGTGCTCTTGGCATTCCACCAATTCCTTGTTGCATTCCACCAGGTCTTGGCATTCCACCAGGTCTTGGCATTCCACCAATTCCTTGTTGCATTTGGGATCCCATCCAAGGATTCTGTTGCAGGTGTGTTACCTGCTTTGTATCCTGCATGGGTCCTTGAGGCATTCCTCCAAGTTGAGGACCTTGAGGTAATCCCTGCGTAATTGCAGGTAGACCCGCTTTTCCTCCTCCTGAATATGAAACTCGTCCGCCATAGGCGTTTACTTTTCGATCTTTCATAATTAAATTCTTTTTAATATTTTCCATCTGAAGAATATCTTTGTCAATGTCCGTATATTTTTTAAGATGAGGAGGAAACATCTCCGTATCTTCTAAATGTTTCATTAAAAAATCCAGTCCTTCATCCTTCATTGCTTTGTTTTTTGCTTGTTGTTCAAGAATCTTTTTATCGTGTTTCAGTCGCCTAATCAAAAGATCAATTCCTTCAAGCTTTAGCTCATCCTCACCTGCTCTAAAAGCTTTCTGTGCAGGAGATCCCATAACCACTTTTTCCATGGATTTTTCTTCTGCAGACAGTTTAGGAAAAAATTTCTTAACAGGTTTGTCTTTCCCTTTAGAAATACCTTCTAAAATAGTTCTCCACATTCCTCTTAATCCCGCAGATCCGCCGAATATATATCCAGCTCGACCGCCTTCAGCGTGTGTTGTTGGATCTTTAATAGATTTAGTTATAATATTAAACGCTTCCTCTGAACCTTTCCCTACTTCTTTTAATTTTAAAAACTGATCCATCGTTGCTAAAACTTCCGCCTTTCTTTGTGGATTATCATCGATTAGAATTTTTTCTACAAGATCGTCTGTGATACCTGGGTATTTTTGTTGAATCATGGTTCTTTCATCTGTACCAGCCGCCATTAATTCAGTTAATTTTTGTTTTTGTTGATCAACTGGCATTGCCATTATTTCATCAACCTGTTGTTTAGTTAAAGTTGGAAACTGTGTCGTTAATTTTTCTCTATTTAAGGAAAAGCTATATGGTTTTTTAACTTTAGTTTCAACCGCTGCAAACGCTTCCTCTGGATTAACATCAAAATATTCTTCCAGACCTTCAGTTTTTCCTGTTTTTTGATAGTCGGTTACTTTCTTAGTCAAATTGTCGTGTTGAACTATTCTTTGCTTTTGATCCAAACCTTTCCATTTTCCTTTTCCTTGGCGAATGTCATTGGAAGCTTTGATAAATAATGCTTCTATAAATTTCTTTAAAGCACCCCCACCTGCCATTGGAATTCTATCATCGTAAAAATCAGCCGCATAACTCGGTTCACCAATTAATGGCGCAATTCCGCCATAAGCGAACCCTGAAGGGTCCCAATCGCCTTTATCTCTAAAATCTTCAACTGTGTCTTTTTTCATTTTTTCTTCAAATCTACGAATTGCGGCCTTATTTTCCGCCATTTTCTGTTTTTGCCACATTTCTTTGTTAATTTGACCTTCTAAAACGTCTTTTTTTCGTCTTAAAGTTTCTGGAAGTGTTTTTGGCGCTTCTCCAAGCTTAACATCACCTGATTTCATCATTGCTTTAACTTTTTTAGACCCTGTAATGCCTTTTGGAAATGGAATAACGTCCGCGGTTCGTGATTGAACGTCTCTTGTTGGAATATCTTTGGAAAAATCCCAAATTCTTTGCCCTTTTGGACCCCCACTGATGTGAGGTCCTGCTATTAAATCATCAATTGTCGTTTTTGATGTAATACTGGGAATGCCTCCTTGTTCAGCCACCAATTCTCGCGCTCGCGATTTAAGCTGTTGCCATTCCATCGCGGTTCGCGGAGCACGGCCAAAGGACAGAAAAAATTGCCTAACAAGCTTTTGTAATATTTGATAAAACATTATTTTCTTCTCGTGCCAGTTTTAATAAATTCTTTAAATTTTCTAAGGTCTTTTTTCTTTTTACCTGCTTTTAACAAAACAGCCATTCCATCTCTGTCTACAACTTTAGATCCTGGTTTATAAAAAGGAGATTTTTGTATAGCGCCAGGAACATTAGTCGTTGCTCCAGTAAATTTTCCCTTATTTTTTCTAAACTCTTTTATTTGTGAAGCAGTGACATCTCTTCGATGTTGAGTTCTATGTATTCGATCCATTCTTGGATCAGTTGCCACATCTTCACCTGTAACACGTTGTCCTTTTCTTTTACGTTTTTTCCACTGTCTTATAATTTTTGGTTCTGCTCCAGCTCCTGGAAATTTTTTAGATTTTTTTAAACCCTTGATGGATTTTAAAACTGCTCCCATGCCTTTAGTTATTAGTGTCATTTAATAATACTCATGTTTTCTGGGCGATGTTTTTGGATCGACGTAATCTTCAGGGTGCTTGATTAAACCTCCCTGTCTAAAGCGCATCACGGCTTGAGTCATACTATCCACTAAGTCGTCATGATCTCCGTATGGAAATGCCGCGCACTCTTCGATTACTTCTTCTGCAAATTTCTGATCTGGCGCCCATATCATTCCAGACTCGAAAAGCGGTGCAACGGAATTTACCCTTACATGCTTATCATTTCCTTTGCTTGGAGTAAAGTTAATAACTGGGATGTCCATCTGTCTTAATTCATAGGTCAGTGGAAGTCCTGAAGCCTTGGCTTCAATAATAACCGTCTCGGGTTGCCAGTATTTATACTGTTGAAGAGCTCTTCTCCTTAATTCTGGAAATTCATATCTTCCTTTAACAGCATCTAATAGTATCAGGTTTAAAGGACTGTCCTGATCAGGATAAAACATTCCCCAGGTCGTAATAGCACTAAAATCAGCAGATTCTTTCTTTAAAAAAGCAGTATCGTAGGATTGAATAACATGATGAAGCGGAGGAATAAAATCATCGGTATATTTACCCCACCATTCTCTTTTAATAAGCGCTCCTTCTTCCGAAGTAGGCTGTTGCATAAATTGGGCGTTCCATTTTTTAACTGGAAGCGTTGCTTTTACTTTTTCAAGTTCATCCAGGCTCCAATATTCAGGCCATACGGGTTTGGCCTTTGATTCGTGATCCATGATTGCTGGAAACTCAATCACGTCCCACTGATCACCCTTGACTTCCTTTTGAGCCTTCAAAAGCATCGCGGTCAAATCCTTCGTGGACCAACGGGTCATAACTAAAACAATCGAGGCCCCTGGTTGAAGACGTTGTCTGGGTCCTGAAGTGTACCATTCATAAGCACTCTCCAAAGCACCTTCAGACATTGCGTCCTGTTCCGAGTGAGGATCATCAATAATTAATAAGTCAGCACCCCGTCCAGTGATAGCACCGCCGACTCCAGCAGCGAAGTACTCGCCGCCTTGTGCTGTTTCCCACCTCCCAGCGGCCTTGGAATCCTCTTGAAGTCTTGTATCAAAAATTTTGTGATATTCTTCAGAGTCAATAAGGTGTTTGGCTTTACGACCAAACTTAATAGCGAGTTCTCCAGTGTGGGTTGCTTGAATGATTTTTAATTTTGGATTACGGCCCACCATCCACGCAGGTAATAAAAAAGATGCAAATTCTGATTTTGTATGACGAGGTGGCATATTAATAATTAGCCGCTTTAATTCCCCCGTAGATAATTTATTAAATTTTTCTGCAACGTGTCTATGATGAGACCCTTCTATAAAATCAGGCCACATACATTTAACAAAAGACAAAAAGTCATTCTTAGCTTTATTTTGAATTTGTTTTTCAGCGTGTAATACGCGAAGTTGTTTAAAAGTCCTTCTAATATCGGCGGGTAATTTACTAATATCGACGTTTAAATTCATATAAAAATTTTAAAATTTTTTTGCACTTCCCTATTTAAGTGTTAAAAATGTTTTTAACCCCGTTGCCTCTCTAAATCAAGGACTAAAGTAAAAGGAAATGGGACCCCTTTTTAAAAAAAGGGGGGTGGGTGGGCCCGAAAGCTTCAAGCTTATGGATAGAAGTAGGACCCGAATGAGATGTGTGATGTGGGAGAGTGGCGCGCGTTAGCGCGCCTGTTGGTATGCTAGATGATTAATCTTCCTTGGTCATCTATGTTTGTATCATCTTTCCATTGCTCGTAGGTTATTGGTCTACGTTCCTCGGTCAAATAATTGTAAGCATAATAAGTAGTAGGTGTATCGCTATCATAAGACCAAGTCCTACGATTAACCCACGCGTTATCTTGGTTTAATACTCTTGGCTCGGTTATTCTACCAAAATGATTTAATGCACGTTCACCATAAAGATTAACCCAATCATATTGACATTGCACTGAACACGCATTGCCATCAAGATAATAGAATCTAGAACGTCTGCGCGTTTCATTCCTCTTATTATCTTTCGGTCCACGTTTCCTGTCCTTAGTGTCATAGGTATGACACTTAGGACCTTGGCAATATCTAAGTTGGCTCATCTTATTCCACCTAACCAAAACATAACGAATAGATAAACAACAAAACCAATTATCATTATTGTTTCAGTTCTAGTCATGCAACCCTCACACTTGGATTGGTTGCATTTCTCCACTTGTTACCATTTTGATTTGGTGTTGCGTCTAAATCCCAATATATAAAAACATCATTTCCGTCTTTTGTATTAAAATGTTTGCCTTGCGTATCTGTGTTGGGTTTAGTCCATGTTCCACGTCTTGTAATTATCTTGCTATGTTTTTTAGCATAGTAAGTAATTAAGAACGTGTCATGATCTTCTACGAATTGTAGTATTTCTTGTGTTTGCATACTTATTTCTCCTTTATTGATTAAGGGATAATCCTACTACGAATTACCCCTTAATGTCAATAGTTAATTTAAACTATTTTGTGCTTTTTTTTGCTCGTATAATAACCTCGCTTTTATTTTATCCTCTCTTGTTTGTGTCTTATTTTTCATGCCCTCTAAAAAATCAGCACAGTTTTGAGGATTAAAGATTGCCAAGCCAGTAGAATTACATCTAATTATTTCAGCTTCATCAATCGGACATTTTGCTTTTGCACAAAAGTCCAATGCTTCATCAAGATATTTCCAAGATTTTAACCAAATCTTAATTTTACCAACTTGAGTTAAAACAGTTTCTATCCATTTTTGATGTGCCATTATTAATTGACCTTTAGCTGATTGCCAAAACATCAAGACTTTATATTCTTGTTCAGTACAACCAATTGAACGATCTCTACAATATTCCCGACCAATTAAATCAAGAACATAATCATTGTTCCACTCTTTCGCAAATGATGTTTGGTTATCACTTCCACCATTTAAGCCAAGATATTTTGCGTTTGCGTCATCAATTTTTGTCCAATGTGGATTTGATTGATTATCTTTTTGCTCAATATTAATATCAGGATTGCAACCCTCTCTACCTTTTAGTTCATCACGATACATGGCATAAGCAAAATCGTTGCGTCTGTTATCTTCCTCACCATTGATATTCCCATTTAATTTAAAATCAAAATGGTTTTCAATGTATTTATCTTTCATAACTATGTTGTCATTTTGGTCACGATCTTCGACCTGACCATAATACCCAGTATGAAAGCAACTATCTTTTGCAATAGTGTCCACGTTTTCAAACTTGTTTTGCAAATGATAAGCCATCTTAATATCTTCGGGTGTGTAATGTCGGCTTACAATTTGTTGCATAAGTTTCCATGTTTTATCTTGCAAAGGTTTCATGTTTTCACGCAATTGAAAAAATTTTTCTTTCTCTTGCGTGGTTTCTTGTTCAAGATGTACTCGCATACGATTTGCGATCTTATTACGATACTCTTGATTTAGTCTTATTCTTGACATTTTTTTTTCCTCTCTTTCTTTTTATTAATTTAAAAAAATCTTGGACTATTTGCTTTTGTTCTTTCCAAGAATATTTATTTTGCATAAATAAAGTTTTATATTATCTTGACAATACTGTCAATAGGGATTATATAGGAGTTAATTCTTTAAGATATTTTAGCATAGCTGAATGATGATAAAAGAATTAAAAGTTTCAAGCGGTTGTCTTTCAATTTATTGCATACTCAACCGCTTGAGCTCTGGTCCCTGATCCCTTGGGTTTTTAGTTTACTCACGAGGGATCTGGGATCAGAAATATGAACAAAGCTTAATTGCATTGCGGCTAGCCTATACAATGCAAAGGGGTTTGCTCATATGCGTTCTATAGTAAGCGCATATGGGTTAATATGAACAAGCTTAGAGCTCTGGTCCTATTAGTGGTCACTTCGCATGCGAAAACAATGTGATCGTGAAGAGGACCAGAGCTCCAAACTTCAAGCGGGCGGGTGGGCCCACGAGCTCCAAGCTGCAAGCCTTAAAAAGAACACAATTTAGAAGTAGAATAAAAATAGAAAGCGAGGAAAAAATGGAAGTAGAACAATTAAAAAGAATAGCAGACATTTTAGAAGAAATTCTAAAAATAGTTAAAAAAGATATGGGGGTCAAATGACATTTAAATTGCACATATTAAAACCTGATGGCGCTGTCTCGTCATATGATTATGAGAAGAAACCAACATTCAAGGATATGTATCAGCTGGTGGGCTGTGACATGCTTCAGCCTTCGACTGCCTATCTTCCGAAATATTCAAATCGGAAAGATGGATATGTTGAATTTTATATGGATGAAGAATTTCTTTTAAAAAATCCAGTGGCGCAGGTGAACTCAGCGGTGACGTCCGCGTGGTATAACTGGCAAGAAAAAACTGGTCATATGGCTCTGCCTGGATCCAGGATCCACGGTAACGTGGCAGTGATACAAAAATGCCAATAATTTGGAATACTGGGCTCGCTGCAGAGCGGGCCCGCGCAAGAGCCCAGCAAGACGCGGCCCAATTCAACCTGAAGTTGAAGTTAAAAAATAAAAAGAAAAAGAGAGCCCCAAGCGCCAAGCTTCAAGCTCCAAGCCCCAGAATGGCCACAATTAAAGAGGATAATAAGATATGAAACTTAAAAAATTCTTAGATAAAAAAACTCCCAAAGAAGAAAAAATAAAAGTTCTGGAAAAAATGCTGCAGGCAGCTAAAGCCAATGGCGGGACTGTCAGCATCGCAGGCGCCAGAAACATTATAAAGGAACACAATGAAACAAGTAACACTCAAAGTAAATAACATAAGCACGGGCCAATGGTCCACGCTGCTTCTGGAGCTCAACCTGATTGCTAAGTCATGGAAAAAATTTGGAGTTAAAATCGAGCTTCAAGCTCCAAGCGTCAAGCGCATCCTAGAAGCGGGTATGAGCAACAAGCCGCAAGCTCCAAGCCCGCGCCTTAAAACGAACACATTTATATGATATAGGCGCAACTAGAAAGATATAATGTTAATAAAAGAAGCAAAAAAAATAACTGGAGGACTGAGCAAGCCTGGCAAGATGCCTGAAGGCAGCTATAACCTGCCAGCGTCCGCATGCAAGACTGGCGCCAAGCTGCGCAAAATTGCAGGGACCCCGTGCCATGGTTGTTATGCCTTCAAGGGCCGTTATAACTTCAGCAATGTACAACAGGCGCTGCAACGGCGACTGGCCAGCCTGAACCATCCACAATGGGTGGAGGCCATGACTGTGCTTGTTAAAAAGAAAAAGCATTTTAGATGGCACGACTCAGGAGATATCCAAGGCGTCGCGCACCTTAAAAAAATTTATGAAGTCTGTAATAATACACCAGGGACCATGCACTGGCTGCCAACACAGGAGCGGCAATACCTGCCGCTGGAGGGCTCCACGTATCCAGACAACTTAACTATTAGACTAAGCAATTCAAAAAATAATACGAAGCCTGGGAAGGCCTGGACTCATTGGTCCACGGTTGTGGACTCAGGCGGCGACTGCCCCGCGTCGAAGCAAGGCAACCAATGCAAGAGCTGCAGACGCTGCTGGTCTAGAGACATAAAACATGTCACATATCCTAAACACTGAACCATGGAACATGGATCAAGATCCTCAGGCCCCAAGCGTCAAGCGCCCAGCTGATCGAGCTCCAAGCCGCAAGCATCAAGCCCCAAGCAACAAGCCTCAAGCTTAAAGCCACAAGCCACAAGCTCCCTGATCCGTGAGCCACGGAAAAGTTTCACGAGCCTCGGACCAAGGGCCTCGGCTATGATAAAAGTATTGTGTGGATGCGCTACATGGAACGCAATTTGGTGTGATGAAAATTTGATTTTATTCCCTGAAGTAACTTTTAATTCGACAGTGAAAAAAGTCCCAAAAGCATTGTAGCCCAATAGATCAGGAGTGCCAAGTAAGCTAAGGTTTTCAATCCTTGTCCAGATAATTCTGGGAGTTTTGGTCTTAAGTTTTTTATATAATTTAGCTTCTGGACCCATGTGTTTTTTAAGGGAACACTAGTAGTCATCTTTGAGTTTCGTGGGAATAATAAGTGGAGATTTTTTTTCAGTTTTCATAACCAATCTATGAGCAGAATGCTGTCGATTATGACCTATGATTGGAACAGCATGTTCATGCACTTCCATTCTTTTAATTTCATGTAAGAAACCATTTTGTTCAACCATAATAACTGCATTCGAAATGGCATTTCCCTGACGACTACCATCAGACTTGGCTTCAGTAAATTTAGATAAAAATTCTTGTAAGTCTTTAACTCTCACTATAATCCTGCTTTCCGCACGTCATCTATTTTTTTATCTAACGTGTTGTGCATCTTCTTATTCTCTTCCTCTAACTCTGTCAATCTTATTTGTAATTTTCCATTAAGTTTTTGATGAGACTCATTTACTTCAAGAGCATTTGCTAAACCTTCTTCGAGTTCTTTAATTCTTGCCTGAGCTTTTTTCATCTCAGGTGAATTCATACCTATGCCTTTGACAATAGTCATTTCGCCCTGAGCTTCTTGTCTAAGTTTATGTTCCTTCGCATACTTATCTTTCCACGTCTCTATCTGTAATGTTAAATCTAAATCTCCTCTATCTTCCTGTTCAAACAAGTGAGGCTCATCTTGTTCTGCTCCTTCTCTGTCTTTTCTCATTTCTCCCATAATACATTTACCTTCTTTCATATTGACTTTTTATCAATGTTACCCTAAATTGTCAACCATGGGAGTTCCAAAAAGATTAACAGACATGCAAATGAGATTTGCCGAATTTATAGTATTCGGTGGACCTGAAGGACCTATGACTCAATCCGAAGCAGCAATCGCTGCTGGATACAGTGCTCAAAGATCACGACAGGAAGGATCTGAACTAATGAATCCTAGACTCAGTCCATTGGTTGTCCAGTATGTTGGAACACTAAGAGAGGAAAGAATTAAGAAGCACCAAATTACTTATGATACTCACCTGGCTGAACTAGCTAGACTTAGAGAAGCTGCTTTGAAGAAGAGTAGTTTTTCTGCTGCTGTGAACGCTGAGACGAATCGAGGCAAAGCAGGAGGACTATACATAGAACGAAAAATAATAAAGCATGGGAAACTAGAAGATATGTCAGAAGAACAACTAGAAGCAAAGATGAAACAAATTTTAGACGATTACGCTCCAATTTTAAATATTACCCCCCAACCTGCAAAATTAACAAATAAGAAGCCAAAAGCGTCATCAAACAAAAAGCCCCAACAATAATCCTATCGAGATTCCACATTTAATTTTTCCAACCTAGTTATGCATCCTGTAGGAAAGACATTCCGATCTGAATAGGCCTCATCCTTTTCATCATAACTGGCAAAAGTCCAAATGAATTTTTTAGTTCTTTTATACATATACGCAAACGATACCATCTTAGAACATTCAAACTTATCAAACTCTTCGCGCGTGGCATGACCACCATCCGCAGTGATATCAACCCAAGAGATTTTATAGAAATAATATCTCTTCTTATTGATAATGACATGTCTATATTTTGATTTCTTCCTTTGCATATAGTACTACATACCCCAAAACAGGTTAGCATAAACACATTTATGGCCCGTACACCCCATTCAACGACGTTTTATACGTTTTATAAATTTGTAAAACGTCGTACATTTAGCTAGTAATACCAACACAAATCATCACTTTTAACGTTTTACACTCTATTTGAAATAAAAAAAATTTTAAATCAATTTCATGGCTATCAGTACTATGTGTAAAACGTAGTGCCTAATTTGTGCCATAATGATGCCTTAATGTTGCCATCTTTTCTGCAGCAAAAGCGACTTTAGCCAGTAGTTTATCGATATCGCCAGTTAGATCAAAGTGCCCTGGTACAACATCCCCTTTTAAAAGGGCGTCAATCTTAACCAATGCCTCATCTTGATCGGCTGCATAACGGGCTAGTAGAGCTTTCGTTACTCTTTCCCGTGTGGTGCCTGCTTCTCTTGTCATTTATCCTCCTTTGTGGATGCCAACTCAGCCTAGAAATTAAGGGTAATCCGCAAACTGAGTCAGCTTGTTACAGGATCCCATAAACCCTGATGATGTGCGGTCCCTAACTTTTAATTTTGTTCTCTTCGAATTTTGCTAAGAATTCCTTTTTATTTATTTCGTAATATTCATCTAATCTTTTTAAAAACTTATGCTTCCATTGTCGTAATTCAGGCCCTTGAAACTTGAATTCTTGCAAATATAGGTCAGGAGTACATACCATTATAATCCCTTGTTCAATACTAGAGCCATGAATATAGTCGTGGGCCATGGCATATGCAGCAATCTGCATATAGTAGTCATCAATCCATTCTTTTCGCTTTGGACTATTTGCCTGTTTAAAATCTACAATTGTTTCCATTTCATTATGTATACACACCAGGTCCGTGCTCCCTGCATAAAGGCCAGGATAGTACAACGTTACTTCACTCCCGTAGTATTCATCAATAGGAAGTAAAGCATTTTCAATAATCTTTGTGGCCATGTCTTTTGCTTGTTGACCCAAAGACGTCAGGTCTTCGTACCCTTTCTGAAGAATAAAGGCTTCAATATACTTGTGCATAGAAGTCCCTCTCTTTGAAGCAACATTCTTAATCACTTCAGCCTGCTCTTCACCCACTTTAGCCTTCCATTTTTTGATGAATCCCTGGTCCTTGGTCCGTGATAAAATAGTCGTGACACTGGGTAGTTTCATACCCTTAACGTCATACGTTCTACTTCCCTCGTCATCGGACCTCGGAACATGGACATAATTATATCTGTCGTTCTTTTTCATTAAAAACTATTTTCTAGTTTTTCTTTTTTTAGTTTTCTTAGCTTTTTTCTTCTTAGTCTTAGCTTTAGCTTTTTTCTTTTTAGCCATAGTCGCCTCCTTTTTTAATCGGTTATAATACTCCTCGTTTTTAGTAACAGGCATCATTTCTCTAGTTTTTTAATATCATTCAGTTCCTCGATGTCTTTAAAAGGAACCAAAGTGATCTTATCCTTTCTCCCGTCGCGTTGATAAACATGATAGGGTTTTTTTCCAATCGCGTACGAATTTTTTTTTAATTTTTCCTGGACAAAGTCCAAAAGTTCTTGTCGATTCACGGTTAGCCAACAGTTTTCTCTTTCAAAAACAATATAGTTTGCACCGCCTTTAAGCCAGCCAGGATTTCCCCTGACGTTAGTTCCTTCCACCCAGGCGCATTCGTCCTGTGGTTTAGAATCCCAACGATTGGTTTTCTTCATACCTTTAATGTCAAACTTAAGCGTCTTTCCGTTCAGGGATCCTTCTACATCCCAGTGTTCCTTGATATTCTGATAATCATTAGCCCATAGAATATTGCTCAAATGTCTTTGGGCAAAGGCTTGTTCAACAATTTTAGCTTTCCTTCTAAATTCTTCCCAACTCAGTGTAGCCTCTCTTTCTTGATGTTGAAGGGTTTAACAGGTGCGTTTTTCATAACCTCCATCATTTCATCGTATTCTTCCTCGTTTAATTGAGTTTTATATATTCTTTGAGCAATCGCCATCATCGTTCCTGCAACCATTTCAGCAGGTTTTTGATGATCGTTCATGAGATGCATCGCATGCTCTAATAATTCTTCGTATATTTTTTTATGATCATCCATTTAAAGACTCCTTAAATTTTCCTTCCCACGCCCATGATCCGTGATGCCTGGTTGTGGATTCAATGTTCGCATAAATTTGAAAGTCATTTCCTCTCGCCAGTCGGCAGAAAGAAATATCCTCGCCAGTACTGTAGCCTTGGTCAAAGCCAAAGTCAAAGAAGTTATAGTAGAACTGATGACTCTCTCCTGCATCAGGAGCAGCTTTGTTTTTAATTTTTAAGTCTGAATGATTTTTTATAATTTTTTCGAATACGACACGATCAATGAGCATTAGACCCGTTGGTCCTGCTTCAATTTCCACCAGTCCTCCAGGAAGGAAAGGAATGTTTTTTGGATCTTTAAACTCAACGGTGTAGATAGGTCTAGCCAGTTCTTCCGCTTTCACTCTATAAGGAGTACAGATAATATCTTTTTTAGCAACCAACATTCTAATGACTGCTTCAGGTTCAAACTCTACATCTGAATCTATGAAGAGCAGGTACTGATATTGCGTGGTTAAAAATACAGATGTTAAATAATTTCTCGCTTGATGAATTAAAGGAGATTTCATCGTGTTGATGCCTATTGCAATTCCACTCTTACCCAGCTGTTGCACAAGGTTAACGACCGATAGCATCGTGTTGATTTTTACCGAATCATAACAAGGCATTGCTATAAAGACGCTAGGTTTTAATTGTGTGGACATTTTTTCTTTTTCCATTCTCTATATCCTTCGATCCATTCTTTGGATTTTATTTCTTCTGTTTTGTCTTTCGTTTCCCACTTGGTAATAATATCAGAAATCTGTTGGAAGGGATAGTTCCGAGCCACCATATCATTCCGATAGGCCTTAATTTCTTTTAATAATTTTTTTGTTTCTTCGTTCATACTTTATAAAATGTGTAGCTTACGGTTAATTCTTCTCCTTCTTTTATGTTTCTTAAAGTAACCAAATGCCATCGATCATTATTAAATTCAACTTTGACGCAATTAGCATCGTTAGAATGATTAATAAATCCACCAAGAGGCGTTCTAAATATTTCATCTTTAATTTTAAGATGAGTCATACCAAGATTAGTTCCCTGGCCAATACTCTCTTTGGCAAATAGACCTAAGCCATTGATTCCACTCTCTTTAATTGTTAGGGAATCGGGTAAGGGTTTGTACATGTTTGTCATAAATATGTTTCTTTATACTTTTGTCTGTAGTGACGGTCGTTAAAAAATCTAATCCATTGTAAGCTTTAACAAAATTATTGTGACTTACAACTACACCTCCTGCGCTTGCAAGTAATGTTAAGTTAGTGCAACCGCTTGTTAAAATAATAATCATAGATAAAAGTATCAACTTCAGCTTGATCATAGTTTTTTATTTCTCCTTCGGATTCGCAAATCCAACACTGTTTCACCTGGGTTAGACCCTCGTTATCTACCACATTTAAATAACCATTACCACGGCAATTGTCACAAATTTTAGTGTGCTTGATAGGTACAATTAAATTTTTCATATTTCCTTTCTAGCTTTTGCTGCGTAGTAAGCATTTCCAGTTAAGCCTTTTTGTTTTTTTCGTTTTCTATATTTAGATGGAAAAGAGATAGGTTTATCTACGTTCCATCCATTTGCTTTTAAAATAAGTTTTCTTACTTTTTCTTTAACGTATTGAGGATTTCTTCCAGCCATTTCACAAACTTCTTTGAAATACTCTCCTCCATCTAAAAAGAAATGACGGGCTTGATCACGATTATATTTATAATACATATCGTGGGTCCTATTCATTTTTAAATTTAGGTTGAGGTGAGGTGCCTGTTGAAAGGCATCTAACAAAGCTCTACCTAGTACAGCAACCCAAAGGTCTCGTTCAGAAGACTTTACGCGATCTTCACCACTAGGTTCGTGTTTTTGGATGTAGTTTACCATTTAACTTTTTATCTTTCTCATTTGCTAACGCTTCCACAGTTTTACTTATAGATAATTTTGCGTCAGGCAATAATGTTTTGGACAGCCTGACCAATATGTTATAGGTGTCATGTGTAAGTGAAACGTTTCGATATTTACTAATGTCTGTCATGTTTTCTTTCCTTTTAATTTAATTTAGAATATAGGATTTTACGTAAAGAATGTCAAGATGAAATTTGTATTAATAATATGGGTATGTTCATTTTTAGGTCAAAATGCATGTTTACCCCCTATTGAATATCCTAAAATGTTTGATAGTTGGTATGAGTGTTCGCGTGCAGCGCATGTGGAATCGGCTAGGATTTTGTCCAAAATGGGGTATGCATATGTAAACAAACATCAAATAGGGATGAAATATCAGTGCAAACCCAGTTACACTTATTGACACATATAACCAATCATTAACTTACCGTCACGCGTGTAATTACCTTGTTGTTCTTTGGGACTAGTAGGGTCCAGGTTCCGTGAGGCGTAATACGTAGTATTTATTTCACGCCACTCTTCAGCTATATCACTGCATTGAACAATAGCTTCAGGTATCTTTAGCCATGAGCTTTTTGTTTTGAGCTCGATTTTTTCTACCCCGTTTGTGTTTAATAGGAGTATCACTACGATAACTTTCATACTGAGTTACAGCAGCTTTAATTGCTCGGTCTGTTTCTTTGTGGTTGGTGAATAGATTCTTTACCATTTACAAATGCTCTCACTTGTAGATTCCCATGTTTATTAAAATAAGAACACCATCCACTGAATTTAGGATACTTCAGCAATAAACTTTTAAATAGTTTTTTCCATCCCATTGCTTCCATATCTTCAGCTTCTCCGCCTTCTTTAGTTATTGTATATTTATATTTCATATTTCCTTTCAACATTAATATAGGTTTTCATAGGACTTATGTCAAGGGCTTAAAAAATTAAACTCTTCCTTGTCCAATATAAGGCTTATGGTGCTGTTTTTTATTGGGTCTTTTAGAATGACGTCCAGGTCGCTTGCGGTGTGTAGCTCTCTTATGGACATAACCAAAAGCCCTAGGCTTTCGGCTCATTCTTTAAGTCTCTCTTATTCTCAATCGGCAAATAGGCTATATGTCCATTGACATATTGTCTTGTTGTTTCATTACAATTAGAACATCTAAAATAATTAGAATGAAGACTTAATAATTGAGTAACTGCTAGACAGTAGGGACATCGTCCCCATTCAACGCGAACGTTTACTCCAAATACATCTTTACCAATCTCCTCGATGAGAGAGCTCAATTTCTCGTGAGGCACCGCGACCTTTACGGGTGTACGCTTTTTTGTTTCGGTACGTTTGGGGCTTGAAGTACCGAAGTATTTTTGCAATAGGATTTTTAGTTCTTTTAGAGTTAGCATTAGTATCTCGATTCCGCTTCATAACTGTCGCTCTCATATCCATGATCTAGTACTTCTATAATACGTGTACGAGCCACGGTTTGCCCTTTTTCTTCTATGTATTCTACTCTTGCTTTAATATTATTGCCGCATTTAAATTGAATGCGCTCGGGCTGGATGGTCCTCTCCGCGACGCGCTTGGCCTTGAGGCAGTCGCTCATTGATTTTTGGTATGTATGCTCGACTAACTCTCCGTTCATAAAGAGACAAAGTGCTACGCATATAATTACTTCTTCCATTATTGGTCTCCATTAGCAAATTGTCTTTGCTTATCCTTTAGCTTTTCTACATCACTTTGTAATTTATTTACAGCTTTTTCTAAAGCTTCTATATTAACGGCATTGTGTAACATACCGTCAATTCTTTCCTGTTGTTTATCAGTCTGTTTATATAATTCTTCAATAAGCATAAATTGTTCGCTATCTGCGGGGTAAGGATCCGAGAAGCCCACGAGGCCATTTTATTCTAAACTCCGTGTTTTCTACGAGATCCTTCTCCATAAT
>Ga0114901_1001021_pt1 | contig 16909 bp, 9 predicted proteins | sample MalvireepMed_s16_FD_89686 | JGI IMG/M metagenome (GOLD analysis project Ga0114901, IMG submission 89686) | Marine viral communities from the Global Malaspina Expedition - Malaspina viral metaG DeepMed_s16 | ecosystem: Environmental > Aquatic > Marine > Oceanic | place: Mediterranean Sea... | reverse complement strand
CGAGTTGAACGAACTCAAAATCGCACCAAAAAGTACCGCTGCAAAGAATCCTACAAAAGCAGTTGGAAGAACAGCTTTTACAAGCATTGGGTATGCTTCATCAGCATTGTCAAGATTTCCGTTAAAATATTCAAAAGCAATAACCCCCGGAAGTACAACAATGATAGGACCTAAAATCTTAATGATCGCTGCAAGACATAATCCCTTTTGTCCTTCAGCTAGGTTTTTTGCTCCCAGCGCACGCTGAATGATCGCTTGGTTTGTACCCCAATAATAGAAATTCACGATAAGCATTCCTGTAAATAAGGTCGTCCAAGGCACCGAAGAATTAGGTCCACCTAGAATTTCAAATTTCTCAGGAAGATTTGTGGTGACTACATTCAATCCTTCAAAAACGCTTCCGTTACCTACAGCCATAAGACCGAAAACAGGAATTAGAAGACCTCCCACGATCAAACCAACAGCGTTGATCGAGTCAGAAACTGCTACTGCTTTAAGTCCACCAAAAATCGCATAAATAGAGCCAATGATTCCAATTCCCCAAACCGTAACCCAAAGAGCAGATTCAGGATCGAGTCCCATACGCTCCGGGATATCAAACATCGTATTGATCGCCAAAGCTCCAGAATACAATACCGTTGGCAGCATCGAAATCGCGTAAGCCATTAAGAATAGGATTGACACAATCGTTTTCGTAAGTTTTCCGTAGCGTTTTTCCAAAAATTGAGGAATCGTCGATATTCCACCTTTCAGGTATTTTGGTAAAAGCACAAAAGCTGTAAAGACCATCGCTACAGCTGCAACGATTTCATACGCTGCAATTAAAATACCTTCACTAAAACCAACACCGTTTGTACCTATAATCTGTTCCGTAGAAAGGTTGGTTAACAAAAGGGAACCGGCGATTACCGGTCCTGTTAGACTACGCCCTCCTAAAAAGTAACCATCTGAAGTGGTCTCATCTGTTTTACGCGAAGCGAAATACGAAATCACCGCTACCAAAAGTGTAAATGCGGCAAATGTGATTAATCCCATAATTTGAAAATGTAATTGATTAGTTTATTGATTAGCAGCCCTGGCCGTAATAAGCATCTTTTCCGTGCTTACGCTCATAATGTTTTTTAATAAGCGAATCTTTAAGTCTTGGTGCATTTGGATTAATCTGAAGTGTCAATTGTGCCATACGCGCTACTTCTTCTAAAACCTTACTGTTATAAACCGCTTTTGCAGCCGTTTCTCCCCAAGCAAAAGGACCGTGGTTACCCAAAAGTACCATATTTACTTCGTTATAATCCAAACCTTTGTCTTTAAAACAGTCAAGAATTTGGATTCCTGTATTATGCTCATAATTTCCTGAGATCAAATCATCGTGCATGGGTGGCGCACAAGGAATATCTGCTGTGAGGTGATCGGCATGTGTCGTTCCAAAAATCGGAATATCCATCTGTGCCTGAGCCCAAGCTACAGAATACGTAGCGTGCGTATGTGCAATACCGCCAACACCTTCCCAATGTTTGTATAAATACGCATGTGTTTTTGTATCTGACGATGGACGCTTATCTCCTTCTACAATGTTGTTATCATAATCAACGATAACAATATCTTCCGGTTTCAAGGTTTCATAAGGCACACCGCTAGGTTTAATAGCAAATACGCCGTTTTTACGATCTACTGCGCTTACGTTACCAAAAGTATAAATAACCAGACCTAAAGCGTCTAGTTCCATATTAGCTTCGTAGCATTCTTCCTTTAAAGACTTATACATGTTCTTTTATGTTCTTTTTCGGTTTGGTTATAGTATTTTCTACAAAGTCACTCAAGACTTCATAGCGCTGCATCAAAGTTGCAAATTCTTCTAAATACTCTTCCTGCGGAAGGTATTCTGCCTCATAATCACTGCCTAAGGTTTTGCTCGCTTCAATCACATTAGGATACAATCCTGCAGCAACAGCAGCATAAACCGCCGCTCCTAAAGCTGGCGCCTGATCTGAAGCTGCTACTTTAATCGGTACGTTAAGTGTATTTGCCAGCGACTGCATAATAAATTTAGATTTACGCGCTACACCGCCAATCCCAACCACCGACTTGATCTCGATGCCTTCATCTTCAAAACGATCTAAAATCTTTTTAGAACCAAAGCAAATCGCATTTACTAAGGCTTTAAAGATATGCGGAGCACGCGTTCCCATATTCAGGTTGGTGATCGCAGCCTCAAGCTCTTGATTTGCATCTGGAGTCCTTCTTCCGTTGATCCAATCTAAAGCAACGGGAATCGCTTCACTATGCGGAATCGCTTCGGCAGCATCAGATAATTTTCTTATAAAATCAGCTTCTATTTCTTCTTTTAGTTGCTCCTTTTGCTCTGCAGAAAGAATATCTGAAGTAAGCACAAGGTTATCAATGGGCCAACTCAATACATCTTTGAACCATGCCAATAGATCCCCAAAAGCAGATTGACCGGCCTCAAGACCTACAGCCCCGGGAATGACAGAACCATCTACCTGACCACAAATACCTCTTACGGTTTTATTAGCCACTACCTCTGGTGAAGAAACACTTATATCACAAGTAGAAGTTCCCATTACGCGAACGAGCGTGTGCTCTTCTACTTTAGCACCTACAGCCCCTGCGTGTGCATCAAAAGTTCCTACTGCGATTTTAGTTTCAGTCGTAAGTCCTAATTTTTCTGCCCAGGCAGCGCTAAGATTTCCGGCTACTTCATCAGACGTGTACGTTTCAGAATATAATCGTGAACGCAACGCTGCTAAATATGGATCTAATTTACCTAGGAATTCTTCTGGCGGTAATCCTCCCCAGCTTTCGTGCCACATCGCTTTATGACCTGCTGCACATCGACTGCGTTTAAACGTTTCTAACGAAGTATTTTCAAGCAAAAGATAAGTGATCCAGTCACAATGCTCCATCCAGGAGTATGCAGCTTGTTTTACTGCGTCATCTTCACGCACCACGTGTAAAATTTTTGCCCAAAACCATTCAGAAGAATAGATTCCTCCTTCATATTTTGTAAAATCTTCACCTCCCCAGGTGCGTGCAAGGTGATTGATCTCGTTAGCTTCTGCAATTGCGGTGTGATCTTTCCACAACACCATCATCGCATTAGGGTTTTCTTCAAAACCATCTGTTAGTGATAAAGGCACACCTTCCGCATTAACCGGAATAGGTGAAGAACCTGTAGTATCGATACAAATTCCTTTTACCGATTCTGCTGAAACTCCGCTTCGGGTAACAACAGCTTTTATGGTTGCTTCAAGCCCTTCGATCAAATCTAAAGGATGCTGGCGAAAACGATTTTCTGATGCGTCGCAATATAGACGCTCTTTCCAACGTCTATAATAACTTACTTCTGCTTCTATCTCTGCTCCTGTAGCTGCATCTATCAAAACCGCTCTAACAGAATCTGAGCCGTAATCAAGCCCAATCACATAATCTTTCATATTCTAAAATCTTACTTGCTAACAAATCTACTATAATCTGTTTAAAAATGTAGATTCAACACTTAATATTTTTAGTTTTTTATTAAGAATTTATTTTAGTGGTATTCTAATGATATTCAACGAATAAGCCGAAACTTCATAGGTTGCAACATCTTTTTTAACTTTTAACTCCTCGGTTACAGGGGCAATTTCCTGCTGAGATTCAAATGAATTTTCTTTATTCAGGTCTGCCTCCTTCAATACGATTGCTTTCCCTTTTCCTTTTAATTTTTTCCCATCAAAATTTAAGGTCACCTCCTGTGCTTCGCTTGACGTATTCACCACTTTCACCACAACCTCTTTAGCTTCTGTATCTAGCGTCGCCGAAGCGTAGAGTTCGTCTTGACCAACCAAGTTTTCGCCATCCTGCGTTACCGAGATCAGATCGGTTCCTCTATTGGTAGCATATAGTTTCTGAACATAATAATTGGGTGTACCGTAAGATTCTAGGTTATTAAACCAGATCATATCTGGTGTCCACTGCCATCCATCTGCGTGTGCCATAAGCGGTGCATACGAAGTAAGTTGAACCACCTCAGCATTACGCTCTAAACCAGTCATAAATGCAGCTTCAGAAAGCGCAGCATCCCAACTATTCTTATTATCAGGGCTTGCAATAGCCACGGTTTGTGCTGCGTATTCTCCTGCGAAAATTTTTGGTCCGTTTCGATCGTAGCTGTCGTAACGGGTTGCATTTTCTCTAAACCACTCCGGACTTCTGTAATAATGCTCATCGATGATCTCTGCTCCTATTTTCTTGAGTTCTTTCATACCGTATTCAAAGTAGTCTCCGTCAGGAAATGGTCCGCTTCCTGAAACAATAATGATCTCAGGATATTTTTCTGCAATAGCTTCATTAAATACTTTGTATCGCTCGATATATTCCGGTCCCCATTGCTCATTACCTACTCCTATGTATTTCATATTGAAAGGCTCAGGATGTCCCATATCTGCGCGTACTTTTCCCCAAGGAGTATCTGTTGAACCATTTGCAAACTCGATTAAATCCAGCGCATCCTGCACATAAGGATCAAGTTCGTCCATTGGTACCAATTCGCCTGTGTTAAATTGACACGCGATACCGCAACTTAAGATAGGAAGTGGCTCTGCCCCTAGATCTTCAGACAACTGAAAATATTCAAAGAAACCTAAACCAAACGATTGATAATAATCTGGAGTCAAACGGTGATCAAATTCGGTATTCCAACGGTTAACTAAACTCGGACGCTCATCAACAGGACCCACGGTTTTTTTCCATTGGTAACGACGCGCCAGTGTGCGACCTTCTACAATACAACCTCCAGGAAATCTTAAAAACCCAGGATCAAGATCATATAACAATTGCACTAGATCTTTACGTAAACCATTCTCGCGACCATTCCACGTATCTGTTGGAAACAAAGAAACCATATCAAGACCTAATTCGCCGGTACCTTCAAAAGTTAACTTTAAAGAACCTTTCATCACGGTTTTATTCGGAACGATTTCAGCTTTATAATTTGCCCATTCTGAGCCAGAAACCGGGATTGAAGCTTCAGCAATCGTATTTCCTTCCTCATCCAAAAGTTCGGCCTTCACTGCGGAAACTGCACCTTCCATTTGCTTGGCATCAAAAGTAAAGCGATAGGTATCTCCTTCTTTGATCCCCATCCCTCGGAATCCTTCATTGTGCAATTCATAGCCTTCAGCATTCTTAACCTGAACACGTAAAAAGTTCAAATTACCTTCACCTTCAAAGTATTTTACCGGCATTGCAAAACCAGATTCGTTGTTGTACGAATGTCTGTCGCTGTTAGGCTGTGACCAACCCATCATTGGGATCGTAAATTCAAACGAACGGTTTTTGATCATCTCAGCATACAGACCACCATCGGCAGCAAAGTTGATATCTTCAAAGAAAATTCCATACATCGTAGGTTGAATGGGTGCGATGGTCTCGCTCATATCAACCGTTAATTCTTTTTGAGCAAAAAGCGTATTGCCTGCCAGAAAAGTACCGGCTAAAACGGCGGCTAATCCTGCCTTTTTAATTGTTTGTGTGATCATCTTATAAGTGAGTTATGTGTTTTTATTCTTGGGTTGCGGGTACGCTCAATAAGCGTACGCCATAAATTCCGGCTGTGGTTGAACCTTCTTCAGCTTCAAAGCGCACGGTTAATATTTCATTATTGGCTGCAAGTTCTTGCGGAATCGTATAATCAACTTCAAAAAATTCATTCCCACGGGTTCCTTTTAAATGCGGTTCAGCAATTACAGTTCCGTTTATCATAATCTTAAAGTTGCGACCAGCGTCTTTACCAAAATAGGTCACGCGCAACGTTTTAGCCTTAGCTTCTTTATTTCTAAGATCGTAGCTAAACCAACTTGTAGCATCGCGCCAGTGCTTATTTTGATTTAAGCCACTGTTTGAATTTTCTGATAAAATCCCGTGATCAGATTCCGGTTGTTGTTCTCCCGGAGCCACAAAATCTAATGTGATCTCACGCAAATAAGCTTCGGCTTTCTGCTTCTCTTCAAGCTTGCGTTGCACTTCAGCTAAGCCTTCAGGAGTTTGTTTTTTAAAGTATATCGAATAGCGCTTCTCGTGAATTTTATAGAACGGCTGAAGCACCAACTCTGAATACGTTTCAGGATAAAACAGCTTAGGCGCTGTAAAATGTAACGGCTTATCTTCAACCGGCTTGATCTCATTCAAAAGATTTTCACCGTCTTTAGAAAGAAACATCGGTGCTTCGGTTAAAGGTAAAAATGGACCATCTGCGATGTGACCTCCTCGACTATCATCTGCAAAAAGTCCGTCTTGATCTTCATCACCCGTCACAGCAGCCAAAACAATTGGACCATACTTTACAGAAACATAGCCTGAATCATCAGGCAATTCCTCCAGACTTAAATGCATTGGCAATTCCATTTTAATGCGATCGCCATTTTTCCATTTGCGCTCCAGAGAAACATAAGAACCCGGAGTCGTATCTATTTTCTGTAGTTTATCATTTATATAAACCTTCAGTTCACCAACTTTTACCCATTGTGGATAACGCAACATCAAAGTTGCCTTGGTTTTCTTTTTGCTATTCCAAATCAGTTCTGTTGATGCTTCTTCGGGAAAGTTTGTAATCTGCGTTAAAAATGCCTTCTTTTCATCCCAGCCTACTTCCGAAGGAATAAACAAATTCACATAAAGTTTATCCTCTTTTTTGGCATAAATGAGTTCGTTGTACTTGGTGTGATTTTCCATCCCCGAACCCACACAACACCAAAAACTGGTTTCCGGCTGCGAATACACGCGATAATGACCAGGTCGAATGGGCGTGAAATACACAAAACCGCCATCTGGATTTTGAGAAGACAGAATGTGATTGTACAAACCGCGCTCGTAAAAGTCGATGTAATGCTCCTCTGAAGTATCTTCAAACAAGAGCTTACTCAACTTGAGCATATTGTAGGTGTTACAACTTTCTGGTCCTTGCTCGCTGCTTACCACCGATGAAAAATCATCTACGGGATTAAAATGCTCGCGCACGCTGTTACCGCCAATGCTTATGGAACGCTGTGTGGTTACATTATCAAAGAAATTGGATGCTGCATCGTGGTAATTTTTAGCCTCTTCCAACTGACTGATACGCTCAAAACCAATAAACTTAGGGATTTGCGTATTGGCGTGCATTCCGGTTAAGATATCTTCATTTGCCGCTAGCGGTTTTAACAAAGCGTGCTGCGAAAAATCTTCAGCGAGTTTCAGGTATTTTTTATCGCCTGTAATCGCATAAACTTCAGCAAAAACTTCGTTGAGTCCGCCGTGTTCTGAACGCAGCATATCTTGAATTTGCGCCTCACTTAGATCGGCTGTAATATTCAGAAACCAATCAGTCAACTCAATGAGCATACGCTTTGCCTGCGGAAGTTCTGCATGAATCCACGCGTCTTTTAAACCATTAAAGGTTTTATGGATGTTATACAGCGGCACCCATTTATCGTTTAGACTGAAGCTTCCCGCGTTGATCTTTCCTGCTTTAATTTCTGCCCAAAGCGCATCGCTTTCGGGTACGCCACCAATGTAACCGTTCCCATTTGCTTTTTGAACGCGATCTAATTCGGCTAAGGCATATTCGAGCATTTCCTTTGCTTTTTTATCGCCGGTAGAAGCATAATACATCGACAGTGCCGAAATATAATGCCCAGCAGTATGGCCGTCGAGTCCGGTATTTTCCCAATTGGTATAGGAATCTGCTTTAGGCTCAAGACCGGCTTCGCGCAAAAATGGAGCGAGTAAGCGATCTGCATCAAGCGCTTGTATGTAATTAAAATCGGTTAATGCTGCTTCTTTAAAAACTCCGGATTCTATCGAAACCGCATTCAATGGAAAAAGCGAAACCTTCTCCTGAGCTTTGGCAAAAGCACTTAGTAGAAACAGACTAACAACAAAATATTTCATTTTAATCAAGAACATTATCTTTTAAAGTTGGCCAGCCTTCAGCATCCCACTGAAGTTCGGCAATTTTCAATTTTGGTGCGCCATTATCATTTGCATCATACGCGTGAAAAATGATGTAATCCTTTCCGTCGAACGTGTAAGTACTGTTGTGACCCGCACCATACCAATTATCATTTCCTTCAATGATCAAGGTTCCTCCGCCATTATTTAGAGCTTCCCCGTCTTTATCTACATAAGGACCAGTCACACTTTTAGATCGTCCAACCACTACTTTATAGGTGCTGTTTTCACCGCGACAGCATAAATCCCAGGACAAAAATTCATAATACCAATCTCCTTTTTTGAAGATGAATGGCGCTTCTAGCGCTGCATCTCCGGGATTGGCATCCGCTAGATCGAAGGAACGTTCCCGACGCGCGATCGTATGCCACTCTTGCGGCTGGGCGATAGCTTTCAAATCTTCTGAAAGCTTTACCATCTTTAGTCCTTCCCAAAAAGAACCAAATGCCAGATATGGGGTGTCATCCTTATCAAAAATCAAATTAGGGTCAATGGCATTCCATAAATCGCGATTAGGAACCGACTGGATCACGATACCCTGATCTTCCCATTTGTAATTAGGATCGTCTGCATCAAGGGTCGTATTGATGGTCAAACCGATAGCCGAAGTATTCTTCGCAAAAGCAGAAACCGAATAATACAGATAGTATTTGCCGTTATGAAACGTGATATCCGGAGCCCAAATATGATTATTGAAATCTGCCGCAACATCATCTGCCCAAACCGGTTCTTCAGTAAAAACCTGAGGTTCTTTTTCCCAGTTTTTTAAATCGGGCGAACTGAATACTGAAATTCCTCTTCCGGTACAAAAGAGATAATACATATCGCCCTGCTTGATCGCAACCGGATCGTGAACGCGGATGTCTTGTGCAAAAAGGCTGCTGAATACTAAAAGACTAAAAAGGGTGAAAAGCGTTTTCATAATTTAGTTTTCTGGTTGAATTCCTTCTGAAGTCATCACGATGCGTTTGATCGTCCCGTCTTCATTGTAGTATAAACGATCTACACAAACCGAACGGTGAAAACTGCTACCGTGTGTTGGAATGCTTCCGTTATGATAAACGAAATACCATTTGTCTTCAAATTCAATAATTGACTGATGGTTGGTGTTGCTGTTACCCGCAACTTCATTTAAAATCCCTTTATATTCCCACGGACCGGTAATTGATTTTGACATTGCATAGGCGGTTTTCTCAGGAAAATCATAAGCATAAGAAAGATAATACCAGTCGCCACGTTTATGAATGTATGGTGCTTCAGTAAATTTAGGAAGGTCAACTGTCTGGATAGGACCGTCCATCTCGATCATATTGTCTTTTAACTTTACGTATTTACACACTTGATTTCCCCAATATAAATACGGAGTGCCATCATCATCAATAAAAACTGTTGGATCAATATCATCCCAACTAATTTTTGTTTGTGTGGTCATATCGTTAGTGATCAAAGCTTTGCCTATAGCGTCTTTCCAAGGTCCCTCCGGACTGTCTGCCACGGCTACACCAATTGCTTTACCGTGTTTTGACTCATTATGTTGAACCGTTACAAACCAGTAAAACTTACCATCCTTCTCCACCACTTCCGCAGCCCAAGCTGAATGAATTGCCCAGTCAAAATCGGTAGGTTTTAGCGGCACGGGATGTTCTTTCCAGTTGACCATATCATCTGAAGAAAACAGCAACCACTCATTCATAATGTAACGTTCCTGATCGTCTGGCGCCTGATCGTGACCGGCATAAATATACACACGACCATCGTGAACCAAAGCAGCAGGATCTGCAGTGTATTTGTCTTTTATAATCGGATTGTTATAAGAAGCTTCAAGCTCTTCAAAAAGTGCCTGACCACGTTCTACACTTACTTCTTCTGTTTGTGCTGTGGTTTTACAGCTTGTGAAAAGTGCAGCTGCTGCACAAAGTGAATAAAAATATCCTTTCATTTTAGTTTATTTTTTTGCCCCAAATGGCAGTTCCTTCATTATTTAATCCTGAAAGTAAAATGGTAGATTCTACTTCATTTTCCCAATCACGGCCACGTTCAACATAGAGTTTATCTACAAAGGTTCCGTCACCAAAATTTAAAGTTAACCAAGGTGCATCATAACTCCACACATCATTGGCGTTAGAATTGATACTTCCGTCAGCATTTAACGTGAGATCTATCGAGTTTTGAAAATCAGGATAGCGCTGTTCATCAGCATATCCCGGCGTAACAGTGTAACCAAAAATGATCTGCTCATAGTTTCCGACTAGATCCTCTTTGTTTATCGCTGTCTGTGCTACATTGGCAAAACGCTCTGGTGAAACAAGAGGCCAACCATCTTCGGTCCAATGGATTTTACGCACGTGCAATACCATAAAGAAACTATTTTCACCTGGTCTTCCTTGATGCGCCATATAATATTGACCACTATCATCTTTAAAAACGCCGGGATGCGAAACTCCTTGCCAACCTGAGTGCTCATCAAAACGATAAGGCGCCAGAATCATGGGACCGTTATCTTCTTCAGTGTTAATATCTAAACCATTATAATCGTAAAATGGCCCGTCTGGAGAATCGCTTCGGCCTACGCGCACGTTGTACTTGGTTTGCAACCAGTCGTAGGCAATAAACATATAATACTTGTTCTGATCTTCATTATAGATCACCTCGGGCCCTTCGATATTTCCGTTTACGATACCGTTAGTAAAACCGCGTTGTGCGACTCTACTGCCTTTATCTCCGGGATTTGCAGCCAGACCGGTTTCTGGATTTAATTTCAATTTGTAGATTCCATCGTAAGCAGAACCGTAGTAGAACCAATGTTCGCCTTCTGGCGTCACCACAACAGAAGGATCTATCGCATTGGTTTGCACGGCACCTCCAGGTTCTGAAGAAACCACTAAATCTTTTTCTACCCAAGGTCCTTCAGGATTGTCTGAAGTAGCAAGTCCCATCGTACTCAATCTTCCGGTAGATGAGGATAACGAATAATATAAACGATACTCCTCACCAACTTTCATCACATACGGCGCCCAAAGCGCTTGAAAAGGTGTCCCGCCTTTGCTTCTGATGTAGGCAGCCCCTTTTGCCGGTAACCCGCTAAAAGCCCAACCGATCCATTCCCAGTTGATCAAATCTTCTGATTTACGAATCTGGATTCCGGGACGCACTTCTGAACCAAAAGACACGTCTGTATTATAACAATAATACGTATTACCCACTTTGATCACCGAAGGATCGTGCACGTTATAGGGACCCCAGTTTGCAATGTTCTCAACGCCGGCAACATCATAATACGTATCTGTAATATTGTCTACCGTATAGACTTTTGCCGCTACAGGCTCCTCGGGCTCTTCAGGTTCTTCAGGAGACGTTGGTTTTTCAGGCTCTTCACCCGTTTCTTCAACCGGTGAATCTGATGAGCAAGAAATTGCCAATGCACACCAAAAGACAAAAAGCCCCTTATACAGTATACTTGTAATTTCTTTATTCTTTTTCATAGCAATAGGTTTATTTTCCTTCTAAAACCACTACCGAAAATGCCGGTAACGTAACTTCTAGCACACCTTTTTTAAATTTAAAATCCTTAAATCCTTCAGGCATGATATGCTCAGGGTCTTCAAAAGAATTGTGGTCCTGTAGTTTATCTGAAGCTAAAATTTCAGCAGAAAAATCTTTGATATTCAATGCGCTAAGATCGATGCTCACGGTGTTTTCTTTATGTGCATCTATGTTTACCAGCGAAATGTGCGTTTTGCCTTCAGCATCTTTTGAAGCCGAAGCTGAAATTGCAGGAAGCGTATCGCCATTATACTCATAATCTGGCGTATCTAAATCTAGCGGAATAAGCTGTGCATCGTGATGTACTGTGTACATTTTTAAGATATGATACGTTGGCGTTAAGATCATTTGCTCACCTTTAGTCAAAGCAACTGCCTGAAGTACATTTACCGTTTGCGCAAGGTTTGCCATTTTAACACGATCACTGTGATTATTAAAAATGTTCAAAGTTGTACCAGCGATCATCGCATCACGCATCGTATTTTGTTGATACAAAAATCCGGGATTTGTACCTTCTTGCACTTCGTACCATCCACCCCACTCGTCAACAACAAGATCTACTTCTTTCTTCTTGTCATATTTATCCATAATCGCCACGTGCTTGGTGATCAATTGATCCATAAACAGGCTCGACTTCATTGTGGTGAAATAATGATCTTCGGTAAAATCAACATCCGGTCCTTTCTTATTCCAATCAATTACAGAATAGTGATGTAATGCAACACCATCTAACAAGCTTTTAGGGATGTTTTTCATCAACACCTCGGTCCAGTTGTAATCTGCGCTATTCGCTCCAGATGCGATTCGGTATAAACCGGCTTCATTATTCCAGCTGCCCATAAATGTTGCATACTGGCGGTATAAGTTTGCGTAGAACTCCGGCTCCATATTTCCGCCACAGCCCCACATTTCATTTCCTACACCCCAATAGGTAACGCCCCAGGATTTCTCGCGGCCATTTTGTTTACGCAAGTCGGCCATCGGGCTTGTACCGTCGTGATTTACATATTGAACCCAATCTGCCAATTCTTTAACAGTACCACTACCTACGTTTCCTGCCAAGTACGGCTCAGTTTCTAGTACTTCACAAAGGTTCAAGAAGTCGTGGGTACCAAAACTGTTGTCTTCGGTCACGCCACCCCACCATGTATTTACGATTGTAGGACGATCTTCTTGTGGCCCAATACCATCTTTCCAATGATACGTATCTGCAAAACAACCACCAGGCCAACGCAGGTTAGGAATTTTGATCTCTTTTAAAGCTTCAATCAAATCATTACGTACGCCGTCTGTATTTGGAATAGGACTATCTTTCCCAACAAAAAAGCCATCATAAATAGAACGTCCTAAGTGTTCTGCAAAATGCCCATAAATATGTTTACTAATCGTAGGTGCATCTTCTGAAGGTTTTACGGTGATGGTCGCATCCTGAGCATTAAGCAACGAAACGCTGCAAAATGCAATTACAAATGCACCAATAACTTGTAGTTTGTTCATCATAATTAAATTATTTGGTGTTTAAATTGTGTGTGTTTGTATTTTTAAATTTAAAGGTCGCTAAGGTTTCACCGTTGCGGCCAACAAGTATCAAGTTGCTGTCCTTTGTTGAAACTTTCACTATACTTTTTGAATCTCCTGCCACTGTAAAACCAGATTTTTCACGAGATACTTCTGTAAAATTTCCATCTTTGGTATTTATCAAAGTCGTACCGAATGAAGCATCATAGCGTCCTCCATTGACCTCGGCACTGTAATCATTACCCACGAGTAAAAGATCTGGAAATCCATCTTGGTTTAAGTCTTCGACTAGAATACTATTAACAGGTGCTAGCTGCACGGCATTTGGTAGTGGTAAAACTTCAAAACCCGTATCCTTTTGTTCTATAAAAATACTACGTAATTCTTTTGCTTCTAAGGTCTTGAAAGGAGTTTTTAAGAGCTGAAGCAACTCACTTGTGGTTGCTTGTGCAAATTTGTGATAATACAGGAAGTTCTTTTTCAATTGCGGCAACTGTTGGGTAAGTTGGTCTAACGTAGCTATTGGAAAATAAGCACCTTCCTCATACTTCGAGAAGATAGGATCTACATAGCCATTGTTATCAAAATCGGCATAATCAACCTTTAATGCTTTATTTTGACCAGAATTTAGCACGGTATTCAGCCCTATATTTCCTGCAACAAAATCTGTGTCTCCATCATTATCAAAGTCGGCTACTGCGATACTGTTCCATAAACCTGTTGTTTCACTGAGTCCGAGTGTTTCTGTTCTATTTTCAAAGGTGCTGCCTGTATTCTCCAGTACAGTTATTGGCATAAATTCGCCTGCAAGAATGAGATCGATATTTCCGTCCTTGTTGTAATCACTAAAAGCAGCGTCAGTTACCATTCCCGCATTTTGAAGCAACGGACAAACCTCAGCCGTCACATCTACAAAATTTCCACCCTTATTTTTCAGAATATAACTCTCTGGTGTCGTCGGAAATTTCCCGGGAACGACGCGTCCTCCCACAAAAAGATCTACAAACCCATCGTTATCAAAATCTGCAGCTGCTACAGCATATGTGCTCGTAAGCATCTCCGGCAGTGGCTGCGCTACAAAACCTGAAGCGGTATTGAAATACAAGCGATCTTGATAAGCCTTGTGACCGGCATAGCGCTCAGATCCACCGCTGGTGACATAAAGATCTAATTTACCGTCATTGTTTGCATCAAAAATAACAGCCTCCCCATCTTCAAAAAGTTCTGTTTCCGGGAGTTCTTGCTTTTTAAAAGTGTAATCCTTTTGTTGATATAAAATAGTAGAATTTTCACCGTAGCTTCCGCCGATGAATACATCTTCGAGACCATCTCCGTTTAAATCTCCTACTGCCAGACTTGGACCTTGCTCTGAGTATTTATGCATAAGCAAAGGTTGTGTAGCATAATCGTTATTGAAACGGTCTTTATGCTCATAATCAATGGCTTCAACACGCGTTAAAAAACTAGCTTGATCAGTTGTATCTTGAGGAATATAATTTGCCTCATCATAAGATACTGTCAAGAGCCCATTGACTTTAATATTGCGTTCAATAGACTTTTTACCATCTGGCCATTGCACGATCAAACTGTCTATAGTTCTATGATCTTTCAATCCGAAGTGTAAGGTAGTACTCACCGTACTTTGAAAACCGCGCACCGGATTATTGACTCTTATCCTTTCAGTACTGCCTGAATAAACACGTACAGTTGCGCCAATTCCTTTTAAATTATTTTTTGAACCTTGTAGATCCACTTTTAAATAGTTAGTCTGCAGTCCTAAACTATCATTGAGGGTATTTTTATAAACAAAAGCCGGAGCGTTAATATTGCTTGCCATAAGGTCAAGATCCCCATCATTATCAAAATCGGCATACACCGCACCACTTGAAATAGAAGCTTCTTCAAAACCCCAGGCTTCAATATTTTTAGTAAATGACTGCCCATCTACATTTTTAAATGCATAGTTGGCTACTTTAATTGCCGGGCGTGTGGTTAGACAATCTTTAACTGCTTTTTGCAATTCACCACCACTACCAAAAGACGAACTTTTGCTTTCTCTGAATTTCACAAAATCCATATCGGTAATGTCTTTGCCAAAACCGTTTGTTATGTAAAGATCATTAAACCCATCGTTGTCAAAATCTGCAAGCAGTGGAGCCCAACTCCAATCTGTTTTATCTATACCGGCAAACTGACCTATCTCGCTATAGGTCCCGTCACCGTTATTATGCTGAAGCATATTACGCATATACTGATGCCCGTAGCCATAGCGCAAGGCAATCTGAAATATGTCGTAAGAATTTGCTCCAGACATTAATTTTCTTCGTTTTAAATCTTCGGGCAACATATCTACGGTAATTACATCTGTAAAACCGTCGTTATCAATATCTGCTACATCATTCCCCATAGAAAAGTGACTCATATGCCCAAAATATGTCAAGCCCTCTTCGTTAAATGTTCCATTTTGTTGATTTACATAGAGTAAATCTCTTGATAAGTAATCATTAGAAATATAAAGGTCTGGCCAGTTGTCGTTATTGGCATCTAATACCGAAACGCCTAATCCAAAACCTTCAAAAGTGATTCCGGCTTCTGCCGAAACATTTGTAAAAACCGGATGTCCCAGTTTCTCATTGTAATCATTGCGATATAAACGATCTGTGTTTCTTGCAGTTCCATTGGTCTGCATAGCTCTAACGCTAATCGCTGAATTTTCAAATCCACCACCGGTTAATAAATACATATCCAGATCTCCGTCCAGATCATAATCAAAGAATACGGCTTGAATGGATTCTCCCTGATCTGCCAAGCCATATTCTGCTGCAGCTTCAGTAAAAGTTAAATCTCCGTTATTAATGTAAAGCAGATTGGGGAACTCGCTTTTGTTCCCCATTCCGCCCACACTTAAATAAACATCATCATAACCATCCTGATTCACATCAATAACACTTACCCCGGTTGTCCACTTTCCGGAAGTATTTATACCAGAAGCAGACGTGATATCTTCAAACTTTAAAGCTCCTTTATTGAGATAAAGTTTACCCGAAGTAAGATTGCCACTGAAGAAAACATCAGGCAGGTTATCCTTATTAAAATCACCAACTCCTACTCCGCCTCCATTATAGAGATACTCATAATTGAGTATGTTGATCGAGTCGTTTGTGGTTATTGTATTCTCAAAATCAATACCTGTATAAGAAGCACTGAGACGCTCAAAGAGCGTCTCAGATTTTTTATTATCTGCACAAGAACTTACCACAAGGGCAAATACTAAAACAAATAGATTATTGATTTTCAACAGAAAGGATTTTATTGATTAGCTGAATTTCCTATCAAATTAGGGTTTCTATCTAGCTCATTCTGAGGAATAGGTTGAAACTTTCTATTTGATGAATAGGTAGCAAAATCAGAATCATTGTCCTGAAGCTCACTCAATTTTGCAGGATCATCTAAATAACCCCATCTTTTTATATCATACCAACGTAAACCTTCAATCGATAATTCAGTGATTCGCTCGTGATCTAACTGCTCCATAAATTGAGAAAGGTTATAACCTGCAAATTCTGCTTCACGATCCGGAAGATTCACGCGGTCTCTTACACGCTGAACTTGAGACGCCGCAAGAGGAATATTGCCTGTATTCGCTAAACATTCAGCATACATTAGCAAGACATCTGCAAAACGTATGATATGATAATTTATACCACAGGTAAAAGGATCTCCTCCTGTATTAGCCAACGTATACTTGGCAATGTAATTTTCATTTTGATCTAAGAAGAACTCTCTCCCATAAGCTTGAGTCAAACCTTCTTCTGGAAGATAAGATAAGATTGTAGCAGGATATCTTGGATCTATTTCG
>Ga0114901_1001018_pt1 | contig 16940 bp, 41 predicted proteins | sample MalvireepMed_s16_FD_89686 | JGI IMG/M metagenome (GOLD analysis project Ga0114901, IMG submission 89686) | Marine viral communities from the Global Malaspina Expedition - Malaspina viral metaG DeepMed_s16 | ecosystem: Environmental > Aquatic > Marine > Oceanic | place: Mediterranean Sea... | reverse complement strand
GAAGTTAAGCAAATTAAGAAAAAGGTAGTATCGAAGGATGGAGTCATGTGGACCGGCGACACGCTCTATAAAACGACAGGTTATGGTCAATTTAAAAAGGATGTTCCACAGTTCGGGCTATCGCCAGAAGCGGTAGACGAATTGACTAGCAGTCGTGGACGCTTTGTGAGGGTTAAGAAGGGTCAAGGATAAAAGTAAAATTGTACATGATGTCTGAGTGCTTGAACAGATTTAATTTTAACTGGGACCACGCTAGGGGTCTTAAATGGGATAGTAGTAGGTGGAGATGGAAGACTTCCGAGAGAAGCTTAAAGAAAAATGTAAAAAGTGTGAATTTTATGGCACAAAACTTGAAAAAGAACCTTACTGGGTTCCATGTAAAATAATGATAGAAAAAGTAGAAAACTGTATTTTTCATTATTTTGATAAAAAAGAGTATGAATTTAATATTTATCAAAAAATGAAGAAAAAGGAGAATGAATAATGGCGTGTACACCTCCAAAGGTATGTATTGGTTGGAAAGGATATATGATGCTGGGAACAGCAGTAATGCCTTACTTAACCGTAGACGTATCAGAGAAAATTAATCACATTCCATCGGACGACGTTCACGGTGGTGGAGTAGGAACAACACATGGTGCCTACCACTCACAGATCAATGCCGCTGAAGGTCAGATCACATTTGACGGTCGTGTAACTGGCAATGTATATGTAGGAACTGGCGGATTCGGAATAGGATTTAGAAAGTTTCTAGAGAAAACAATTGGTGAGTCTGGAACAGATACTACAGATAGAGAATGTGGATTTGACGCATCGTCTCCATTAATTCTGTCAGTAGGTGGCTGTGGTTTAGACGGCGCAAAGGCAATGAGGTTCCCAGCAGCGTCATTTGGACGCGCTGTTGTAGCCTCAATGACCCTCAACGGGAACTTAGGTGGACTAGTCGGTTGGGAAGCTGAAATACAAGCATCATCATTAGGTGATACAAGTACAACCCCAGCATTCCCTGGCGGCTTCACTTTTGAATCTGGAGCATCACTTGGAGCAGGTTCACCAGTGCCATATTTCGAATCAGGATTTGCATTCGGAGCAGGCGGTTTAGGTGAAACTGGAGTAAGTGATTTAATCACTGGTTGGACAATGAATATAAATAACAATACACAACCAGTCTGGACTTTCAATGGTGAACGTTCTCCTAGAGACATCTATCAGGGACAAATGGAAATAACAGGTAACTTTACTTACTACTCTGACGATGGTGACTTTGCAAGACTGAAAAATGGTTCAACGCTAACAATAACATTTGGCGATTCACTGGGTGCTGGAGCTTTGAAGCTCTTTAGTCCGTACTTGGCCTTAGATCCAAGACCGATTACATCTGGAGGCGTTAATGAGATCACATCAAGGGAAGTAAACTTCCGTTGCCTAGGTGCAGCTATTGGTGGTTCTTTATTCATTCTCTAAGAGCTTAAATAATTTAAGCTTTCTCACTCAGATTATATAAGCGTCTTAGTTCACTTAGAATACCCCCTAATTAACTAAGATGCTACTAATAAATATAAATTAATCCTGGTCATTACTTAAATAACTTAAGTAGTGGTCAGGATTTTTTTGTTTACCTCACTAAACCCTTCTACTATTAGTAATGACCCAAAACTGGCAAAAACCCCCACTTTTTTTAAAAAAATTTTTGGTAGCCAGATTTAGGGGGAGATGGTATACTGAGTAGTATATAAGTAGCCAGAGGGATGATCGTAACCGGCTGACCCGGTGGCATTTATATAATAGATTAGATCGTACAACCTAATCGAAATGCCTACAGGATCGCTACCTGACAATAGGCTGGTATGGGTGTAGTTTAACAGTAGAATGCGGGACCATAGTCTCGTGATGCGGGTGCAACTCCCGTCGCCTATGTCATCTTAAAAAGAATCAGTAACATTTAGTAAATGTTGTTGGTAGTCTAAACGAAAGGAAAACAATGGCACGTAAGTCGAAGAAAAAAATCACAAACGATATGATTCGTTTAATGTCTGAACAAGAAGGAATGTGCTATGCGGTTCTTACAATGTATGATCCAGCAGAATATGAAGATGAAAGAGTTGCTGAGCTAGTAAATGAAGCATATACTGCTCTAGAAGGAGTCAGACAAATTCTAGGCGTGCCAGACGACAGATGGTAGTCTAACTATAGAGAGGAAGAAAAATGGATATTCACAAGGCAGTAGGACTCGCTGAAGGTTTTATCAACGCTGAAGACGAGGAAGAAGTGCTTGAGGCGTGGCAGCATCTAATTGATACAGGGATTGTCTGGACACTCCAGGGTTGTTTTGGTAGAATGGCTAACGAACTAATCGAGGCAGGCGCATGTCACGCATAGAATTTGAAGAGTGTGATTTGGGTAAGACAGAGCTTGACGGTCCCTACGAGTGTTCAGGGTGTGGAGGTCATTTGATGATTGACGCAACCTTTTTGCTTCAAGTAAGTGAAGAAATCACATGTCCATATTGTGAGCAACAAGGGATAGTCAAGGGAGAATAAACATGTCAGCACGCAAAAAGCGCATAGGAGAGCCTAGACTTGGGCAGAGAATTAAGTGGCTCAAAAACGGAAAAATGATTAGAGGTAGAGTCTCTGGTCTAAATCAGAGAATGATTAAGGTCAGAAGAGATGATGGTGAAATCTTAGAGATGTACCGATCATCTTGGGGTCTGCTATTTGATCCAGAAGAAATTTAATTACCGGAGAAAGAAAATGACACTGAAAGAGTGGGACGAGTTTTTCAATTCAGAGTTGCCAGTCGATCATAGTATCAAAAAGGTAGCTGGAGAGTTTGCTACTTGACCTATGGGCATCCTTTATCCACAGTTTGTGGAAATTTATGGCGACGGACATGATACGTCAAGTGAGGACATTCCAGAGGATCTGTTGCAGCTTTCTTACGATTTTTATGACGCTGCTGCTCACTATAATAAGGTCCAAATGGAGGAAGTTTATCAGGAGATAAAAGCCTGGAAGGAATAATACAATGGCACTAAAAATCGTAGCAATATCAGACACGCACAACGACCATAAACGTCTAGTCCTCCCAGACGGTGACATGTTGATACATGCTGGCGATTTCACAGGGATGGGAACCAAGAAAGAAGTTAAAAACTTCGTCAAGTGGTGGAGATTTCAAGACTATAAGTATAAAATACTCATACCTGGAAATCATGACTTTAGAGCGCAAAAGCGACCAGAACATACCAGAGCAACCGTCTATGGTGGTTGCACGGAGCCTGATGAGAATTGGCACTATTTGGTGGATCAATCTGTCGTAATTGAGGGTATCAAGTTCTATGGTAGTCCCTGGCAACCCTGGTTCCATGACTGGGCATTCAATCTCCAGCGAGGAGCGGAAATACGTGAGAAATGGGATCTAATTCCAAAAGATACTGATGTGTTGATTACTCATGGACCGGCTTATGGATACGGTGACAGAGTAGCTCAAACGTTTCTTGATATGGACAGACCAATGAACGATAGCAGCATTCTAAATCAGAGAAAAGGTTGTGAGGAACTTGCCAAAGTAATTAAACTGATTAACCCTAAGTATCACATATTTGGTCACATTCATGAGGACTATGGCATGTTCAATCAGTATAAGGAGGATGAGACTACTTACATAAATGCATCTTCCTGTGGCGGTCCAGGTATGTATAGACTTATCGCTAACAAACCAATTGTTTTTGAAATCTAGTAGCAATCCTTAAGTTTGGTTGGTATTCTAAGTGAGGCAAACAACTAAGGTGAGGAGAAACAAATGAAAGCTGAAGAAAGTACATATACTACTATGAGTGAAATCAGAGCAGTGATGGAATTAGCTGCCAAGCAGATGGATTTCCCTCTTGAAGAATTGGATAAGATTGAAGTCTCGTTCAACAGCCGCTTCACCCGTCGCATGGGAGATGCTAACTTCAGAAAGATGAGGATTCGATTCAGTGAGAAGCTGTGGCCTCTGGCGTCACTTCTAGAACGCAGGGAAACTATCGTCCACGAATTGTGCCATATTGTCGATAGGTATTTTGGCAATATGAGTAGACGAGGACATGGTCCGTCGTGGAAGCTCTTGATGAATCGTTGCGGCTATGCAGGCGATAGGTGTCACAATGTTGATAGAGGCAATCTAAAACGAAGGAATAAGGGAACAAAGGAATATTTCTGTGCCTGCGGGGCAAAACATTTCTTAGGTAAGAAAAGGTCTGCGAAGCATGAAAGACTGAGAGCTATAGGAAGGAGAGGATATTCCTGTACGAAATGTAAGGATCAATTGACTCGAAGTCCTTATACCAAAACGCCTATTAAATTTTGGTAGCAAGTTAAGCTGGTTAAGGGTATTATAAGAAAGAAAGGACAACACATGAACAAAGAGCAGAAGAAGAAGGCAGAGGTTATCGTTGAGCGTGCAGTTAAATTCGGTGGTCTAATGGCTGGCGAGGCTAAGGAGATTCTCAACGATTCGCAATCTATCGGTGCCGTTCGTCGTGCTATCGGCGCAGCCCAAAGGCATGGTCTGACTAAAGGCGCGATGCGTCGTGACCGTGAAATGGCAAAGGTCAAGAAAAAGAAGAAAGGGAAGAAGAAGTAATGCTAATCATTCAAATTGACCAAGGTTTTGGCCCCAGTCCCTACGATCTCTCTCAAGGTCTAAAGATCAAACAAGAGGATATCAAGTATCCTCAATATATGAGGGAAAAAGAAGTAGGCAGAGATGAAAAACCACCTTGGGGCACTACGTGGTACACTGAGGATGATGAAGGAAACCTTGAATATTACAGATCGAACTGGGATACTTCAGGATAAAGTTTTTTTAAAAAAAGAGTAACCAATCTTACGCTAGAAAGGTATAACTAGTGTAGAGGCAGCAAAGAAGTGCTGGGGCCGGATAGGTTCACCCACAGTCGGGTAGGGGTTCAACTCCCCTCACGAGTCAGCGGCAAGCGGCTAACATAACCAACGGGGCTGTTGGATCACCAAGCACGGGCGCGGTGGTAAGGTAGGTTCGACTCCTGCTAGTCGCCTCAGAGTAAGTTTTTGAAGAAAGGGAAAGAAGATGGCTAAACCAATGAAGTATTGCCACATGTGTACGACTCGCATCTGGCACGGGGAAAATAGGTTTTGTAGGGAATGCGAAAGTTATTTGGAGAAGCAGCGTAAAGTTAGAGAGTCCAGAGCATTTCTCCCTTGGCTTAAGCAAGTTAAGGTAAGCGAAACAAAAATAAAAAACAGTAGCAATTAGCAAATCAAGTTGGTATTCTAAGTAGAAGCAGCAAACGAAGCAGCCCCAAGGAGGGGCAAAACAAAACTTTTAACTTTTTGAAAGGAGTCATTAACATGACTACCAAGGCAAAGCAGGAAAAGCAGGAAAAGGCACTTCGCGGTCGTCCCATCGAGCATCCCTACGGTGAGTACGCTGAAGCGGTGATCGAAAATCTCAAGTTTCAGGACGCTGGTGTGGGTCTGAGCAAGTCGGATCTGGTCGATGCATTCGATCCGCCCCTCGACACGGGCGTTTGGAACTCGCTTGTTCGTCGTATGATGCAGGCTGGTCAGATCACTCGTGAGGGTGACAAACGAGGTGCTGTGTATCATCTCGCTAAGACCAAGGCAAAGCGCAAGTCTCGTGCCAAGTCCAAGGCGAAGACCGCGTAAGCAGACTTAACCATCTGGAAGTGGGGTGCGCACACTTCGTGAATCACGCACAATTTTTAACTTACAACGGAGAGGGAACGTGGAACTACAAGAAATCTTTGACAAGGTCACTACGCATCTGTTGACACAAAATAAGAAAGCTAAAGAAGGAATTCGATGTAAGTATCGTAACTCCGAAGGCTTGATGTGTGCAGCAGGGTGTTTGATTCCTAACGACGTTTACGAAGTTGACATGGAAGGAAAATCCATTTCGTCAGTGATTAGAGAATATGGTGTGTTGGCTGAAATGTTCTCAACAAGAGAGAAAGTTATTTTGTTGGGTAACTTGCAACACATTCACGATGACGTTGATGTAGAAGCGTGGCCTAGAAAGTTGCGTGAATTGGCAGTAAATGAAGGATTGAAAACTTACAAACTTCCAGAGGAGAATTAAAATGAACAGTCAAGAAGCGTTCGACAAGGACAAGCAAGAAACCTTCAATAAGGTAGCTACTCACCTTATGACACAAAATGAAAAGGCACAAGATCGTTATGGTTGTCTCTATCGTACCGAAGATGGAAAAACTTGCGCTGTAGGGTGTTTGATTCCTAAAGATATATACGATGAGCGTATGGAGCATACTGATCTTGATAGTATCCTCAAGAATTTTCCTGAGCTTACGAATATCATTCAACCGCAACTGGATCTGCTGACTGCACTTCAAAAGATTCACGACAACGTTGACGTAGAATTGTGGCCTAATCATCTCGTTGATCTTGCAACGCTTGAGGATTTGGAAGTTCCAGCAATCTTGAAAAAGTAGTAGCAAGTGATAAGAGTGATTGGTATACTAAGTAAGGAAAACAACTAACCTCGAAAGGATAAAGTCATGAAACACCAGCGTCAGTTTAAAATCAAAGTCGTTCGTACACCGTTCAAGCGCAATGCCGTTGTAAATCAGGCACGTCAGCGTAACGGCGCTGGTTACATGAAAGACAAGCGAACCCGTCGAGGCGGGGCGCGTAACCAGCAGGCCGATTGGTTTGCGGAGTGGGAGGAAGATCAGCGATGAGACGGAAAATCGAGAAGGCTCTCAAGAAAGCAGGTTTTGTAAAGACATCCAGATGGACGGTTCTGGGCAATGCCAAATAAGTTGAAGAATGGTTCAGAAAAGAGGCTGAAGGGCTATCTTTCACAACTAAAAAGAATTCAAGTTTTGGTTTGAGGAGAAACAATGACGGTACAAGAAGCAGTAGAAAAGATTGAAAATGACAATAAAGGGTTTCAAACAGATGAAGGTTCCCTCTGGGGTGCTACGCTTGCTGACGCTCTTTATGCTAAAGGCTGGAAAAAGGACAAGATGTACAGCACTTGCAAGGTAGCATCTTTTGAAACAAGACTGAAGAATCCTAAGACAGAGAAGGTAGTAAGTATTACATCTTCTTATTTCGGTGGACACTTCACAATCGTGGATCGCTATTAATTAGTAGCAAGAAAGCTTAGATGAGGGTATTCTAAGTGAGAGGAAAGAAACGAACAAGGGCAAGCCTACCAGGCCAAGTGTAAGCAGGTTATTTCAAGTGATTGACCATAGGCACCCTTTACTAACCAACCCTCCTCTCTCGGGCCAGTGGGTCGCGCATACTGACACAATAACGCGAACGTACAACGAACGTCCTGTAGATTAATAGGAATAAGTCGCTGGTGGAAGATAAGTACGCAAGTTGAGGTTTGACAATATGAGCGTACCATATTACAAATTCTCAATTTTCCTGTAACCAGAAATGTCGGTTCGAACCCGGCCAGGGCAACCAGATAAGTACAATATTGATGCCTGGAAGTGCCGGTGCCAGGGATGTAAAGACCGGCAATTAGGCTCTATCGTCTACAGGAAGGATACGTGGGCTTTCAACCCATGGACTGGAGTTCGAATCTCCGTAGAGTCGCCAGAACAATTGGGGCGTTAGCTTAAAGGTAGAGCGCAAAAGGTAAGGGTGATGGTAAAACCTCTATGAGTGACGATCTGCGTTTCTGCGTGCCAGCGCTGGCACAATAGTGGAGACTCCAACAGGGAGCTAACCCTTTTGAGATGCTGGTTCAAATCCAGACCGCCTCACCACAACGAAAGAGAGGACAAATGTTAAAGCTATATGTAGTTGAAGACTCAGATGGCGATGAGGGATATGTAATTGCGTGCAATATGCTGCACGCAACAATTAGAGCAAAAGATAACAATTGCTCACTAACCGGAGAAACAGAAAGCGTGCTAGACGATCTAGACTTTTGCGAGATTTGCCTGGCTGAAGGAAAGGTATAAAAATGACTAAGGAAGAATTTGCCATCGTTGCATTTGCTGCTGATAATTTTCCCAGCAATAGGGACGCTCATTGGTTTGTTGAAGGAAAACCGTGACCAGCAGCCGCACTAGCACTTCACCGTGGAGTGAAGTTTTCTAACACAATTGATCTACACAACACTGATCTATCTATAGAAAAAGAGGGTGAATTGCTTCCTATTTTTGATGATCTGTGTGAGGCTTTGGAGATGTCTGGATCAGAGTACTTGGGTAAACTAAACATTTGTCCAAAGCACTTGGCAATCTTGATTCGTGAAAAGGGAGGATTGATCTAATGGAATATAGGGTCAAGTGGCAAATGAGCTTTTTTGCAGATAGTCCAAAAGAGGCAGCAGAAAAAGCTCTAAAAGTCCAACGTAATCCTAACTCAATCGCAACATATTTTACCGTTGAGAGTCACCAGGCTATCTACAATGTAGATTTATTGCATGACGAGATTGTCAAGAAAGTTGAGAAAAGTGATTGCAAACACGAGTGGCTAGAGGAAGATGATATGACTCTTGCTTGTGCCAAATGTGGATCGCTAAAACTTTTCTAATAAAGTAGTATCAAATCCTAGATCTGCTTGGTATTCTAAGTGAACTAAGGAACAATACAGGAGAAAGAAAAATGGCTAAGAAGGCATCGGACAGGCAAATCAGGAGTCGGATTCTCAAGGCATTGGCACCCCAGCCATGCTCTTGGAGAGACGGAGCGTACAAACCCAGGTACAACTTGACTGAACTCAGCAAGCTGATCTCGGGCGCATCTAGGACGAGAATTGAAAAACAACTACAGCGTCTGGAAAAGGAACTAAAGGTTCTCTCTGGTCGTGGTCAGCGCTGCACTATCGTTTGGTCTATCCCTGATGAGGATGAGGTTAAAAGGGTTAAGGCACAGAGAGAAAGAGGATTGAAACTTCGCAAGACTAAGGAGAAACTCGCAAGAGCTATTGGTAAGAGTGGTGATGTTGATGATGTATTTTATCACGGCTCAATCAGAATATCTCTGGAGCAGGCTGAGAAGATTTTGGAACTGCTGGAAAAGTAGTAGCAAAACAACAATTTGTTTGGTATTCTTTGTAGAACAAACAACAAACCTAAGAGGTAAAAAAATGCACGATCTGGCAACGATGAAACGTCTGAACGAGGAACACTCCAAGCGATATTTTGAGAACCAGCGTAAGGATCAGGTTAAACTCCTTAACGCTCTCACCGCTCGCAAGAGCGAGGACGAGAAAATGATCAACGATCTCAAGCAGAAGCTCGGAATGTAGAAAAATGTAGCATGGCGGCCTACGGGACCATTGAAGGAAGGGAGGCAAGTAATCGGTGCTACCTCCCTAACTTCATTTACTAAGGAGAATCAAGATGGCATATCTGGAATTGAGTAAGTGGCAGGACAAGCAGCGTAGCGACAAGCAGTCGCTTTACTCCCGTAAGCAGAAGGCTCTCAAGCAGCAAGAGGACCGCAAGATTGCAGAGCGCAAGCGTAAGGTTGCGACTCGCAAGGCTCGCCTGGAGAGTCGAGAGAAGGCTCGTCTGGAGCTTGGCGGAAAGCCTGCTCTGGATCAGATCCAAGATGTTGGAATGGCAGAGGCTCGAATTCGCAGAGCTTTGGGTCGTTCGTTTGATCGCACTAGCGATGGCTACAAGTTTCCCGGTGGACTCACCACCAAACAGCGCAACGCACTCAAGAAGCTAGGCTATCTTTACAAAGATGGTAGCTGGAGGAAGGTAGCGTAAGAATCAACAGGCCGACAGGTAGTAGGTAAGTAAATAATACCCCAGGAATATCCTACTCACAACGAAGAGCGCAGGCAGAATTGATGGATCCAAGGTGCTGCGATACCTGGCTGGGTTTCAATCAAGAGGGAAAACATGAGATACGAAAAAGTTTGGGAAGTATTCATGCTGGCTGGAGTCAAAATGCCGACTAATATAGTGCTGGATGGTTATCCTTCAGTTAGAGGGGTATCTTTCCAAGAAAGAACAGAAGGCTACGATTGGGGTGAGCATAAATGTTGTGGCGTTGATGCTTATCCACATCCTGATGGGGTCAAGCTGGTCAAGCGTTGTCTCTCGAAAGGAAGATGTGACAAGTCAGGTCTGAGTCAAACTTTTATAATTTTTCCAGAAGAAAAGTTGTAGCAAAGCGTTCAGGTTGAGGGTATTCTAAGTGTAGTAAGAAACCTAAACCAGAGGAGAGAGAGATGAGTAGAGAATTCGAGTTTGAGATTCCGAAAGGGCTAACTCGCAAGGGTCGCCAAGCTGCACAGAGGATTGTCAAGTTTATCAAGAAACGCCAAGGTGGCAAGGCTAGCACTGGTGGATGCCGCACGTTTTACACTCCCCAGGAATGGGCAAGGCGTGGGGAGAAATACGGAACCAAGTCGCTTTTGATCGTGGTCTATGATGGTGGCGATGTTATGCCATACTTCAATATGAACTACGGTTGGCGTCTGGTTGAGGACATGAATGATGAACTCCGCAAGATTGGGGTTTACTCTGAGGAAGCCACTGGCTGGTACGCTTCGATCTACGAAGATTAGAAAGGAAAATCAAGTGGAAGAAAGTAAATCGTTCAAGGGCTTAGTTGCAGCACACAAGTGTCCTGAATGGGCAGAGATCAGAGACAGTAGGCCCTTTTCAGATATGAGACTATCTCTAAATAAGCATGTGCCGCACTGTGAGATGTGCAGCAATTTGGCAATAAATAAGGTAGTAATGAAAGACAAGTAGTAATCAAGATTACCGAGAGATATGATCGGTCACTGTGTGTTGCGGCACATCAAAACGGAATCAGCCCGCAATCGTTCGCATCGGGGCGACGACCTTGGCTGGTACGATGCTAGTCCAGCAATCTTACACAAGAAAGGCAAGAGAGATGAAGATCCTGATTGGATTGGTTTTGGTGTTTGCTCCGCTCAGTCTAGTCGAGTGCGAGGTTCGATTATGTAGAAATGCTGCTAAAGTTGTGGTGCCTCATGGCGACCACGAGCATGAATTGTGCTGGAAGCATTATCGAGAGTTGGTAAAGTAAAAAAAGAAAGTAGTAGCAAGATCAATACTTCACTGGTATTCTAAGTGAAGTAAGATGTTCTGGATGGCTTAGGATGTTGGATAGGTCATTGAAGAAGTCACGGTGCGGCACGCAAAAGGGCCAACGCCGTGGGCGTGTAAACTTTAGATGGAGTCAAGGTTGGGGGATACATAATATGGTCGCTCCAGCAATCAGTGTGACTCTATCTGGGTTGAAGCACGTTAGTGCTAACCTAGGCACTAGGAAACAATGCCAACATTCAAGTCGGTTCGATTCCGACTGGGAACTGCTGAGAAGTCAAGATGCGAAAACCTACGAAGCTCGCACTCTTTCCAGGGGTTTTAGGGTGTACCATCGACTGTCAAACACCCTGACTAAAAAAATAAAAAAGAATAACCATTGCTAGTTTTGAAATGCATAACTATAGTGAGGAGAACGAAGATGGCACGAGGTAAGAATCGTAATCAGGTAAAGGTCAAGGTGAAGTGCAAGAAGTGTCAGGACAAGGGTGTTCGCTCTGTCCTCGTGATTCGCTCTGGTCCCAAGGCAACTCGTGGTGGTGCCTATCGCTCGCTGGTCAAGGTGGGCTGCTGCAATGTTTAATTCTATTGAGTCAGACAGAGCAGCTTGCGAGGCAAACAAGACAAAAGCAATCCGCGATGGCAAATTTGATGAAGCAAGAGAGTGGAGTAAAGCAGCAGAGCTTTTGAGGGAAGCAAACGTTGCAATTCGCAGGATCAAGTGGCTGATGAGAAAGTAGTAGCAAGATTAGTAGTTCGTTGGTATTCTAAGTGAAGTAAAGAAAACCACAAAAGGAGGGACAAAAATGAGAGTGAAGATGAAGAATCCAAGTAGCTGCATGGCTCGGACAGCTAAGATCAAGACCATTGCAAAACAGTGCAAGGCTCTGGGCTTCACTGTCGAAGCTGACTTCAAGGACGCTGGCACTGTCAAGATCAAGGACGGTGAGGAATTGATGTACATGGCTATCCAGAAGGGAAAAAGCGGTCCCTGGATCGTTCGTTACAGTCAAGACTACTTCGCATGAGAAAGAGAGAGAGCCGATGGAGACTAAGAGGATTTACAAGTGGGTTATCTACCAGACGATAGGAAAGATCATGACCGCCAAGGTTGGCGAGGCTTCCACTGAGGCTGGTGCGATCAAGTGTGCCGCTAACTATCGTAAGAACACTGGCTACATCGGTTCTCTCAAGAAGATGCGTCAGAGGACGCAGTAGGAGAAAGACATGCGACTACGAAATCTAGACTCAGAAATCACCAGGCAAGCTCAGAGTGAGCTTATCGCACAAAACAGAGACACAATCAATGAGATTATGGCTCTAACACAGTTACGTCGAAATCATGCAGGTAGTCCACAAGACCCAAGATGGGGTCAACCTGATCCTATCGACATTACAGGATTACTTGAGAATGCTTTCAGGGCTGGCATGAGAAACTATCGAAACCAGCTAAACGCGCAGCAAGAAAAAGAATAAAAAGAGTAGCAAGAAGCAATGTTGGTTGGTATTCTTAGTGTAGTAAGAGAAACCAAAAGGAGAACAAGATGCAAGTCGAAAAGATCAGAACAGCGTTTGAACGGGCATTTGGTGAAGCTGAAGTAGTAAGGACTGTTCCGGTGATTAGCATTGCTACACCAAACGATGAGTTTACTGTTGAAATCGTTGACGGTAGGCTGATTTGGTCAGACTTCAGTCACACAACCGATCTGGGACCGGAAGATGGATCAGAAATTATCCAGAAACTGGTAACAAAATGGGTAACTGCCAGGTAATCTAAGAAAGGAAAGGGAAAGCAATGACTTTCGAAAAGCTCCAAAAGGTATTCAAGGAAGTTGAAGTAGAATTTCCTAGGAACTTGATTCTGGGTCATTGCAGCGTGGAAGATTACAACGACCATGAGAGTTGGTGTTGTGGCTTTGATGCTTACCCTCATCCACATGGTGTCAGGCTTGTTGACAGATGTTACAAGCGTGGAAGCTCTCAGGATTTCATTATTCACAAAAGAGTGATTTGGGAAAACTACTAGGAGAGACAAATGCGTAAGGCAGACGTGGAAGTGGGCAAGGTGTACAGCGCCAAGGTGAGCGGCAATTTGGTAATCGTGAGGCTTGATCGTGAGTCACGATATGGCGGCTGGGAAGGCACAAACCTGTACACTGGTCGCAGAGTGAGGCTCAAGACTGCTGGAAGATTGCGTTCGCCAGTGCCAGAGTCTGTTGTTCAGAGAATGATTGACAGGGACAAGATCCACAGAGAGGAAGTCAAGAAGTGGCAAGAGGGCAAGTGGTCGATTTCTTAGAAAAGTAGTAGCAAGATGACAACCTTGTTGGTATTCTACTTAGTAAGAGAAACCACAAACAGGAGACAGACAAATGGCATGGCAAATAATTCTCAATGGTGTTCCAGTAGTTGAGGAAGATACAAAAGAGGCAGCAGCAGAGGCAGGCATCAAGATGCTTGACGCTGGTGTTTTCGGAACATACTCAATCAAGTACAAGCAGAGTGAACAGAAGCGTTACACTCTGGAAGAGATCGAGGACGCAGGAGAATTGCGCCGTGAGAAAGTCAAGAAACTAAGAGAGACAGACGAGTGGGCATCACCGTCAGAAGGAAATAGATGGCTCTGTCCTGATTCAGTCACTGGATTCTGTTGGTACGATTGGGATGAGCATGGTGAGGATTGCGTTGGCTGTGGACACCCGGAAGAAAGGAAGTAAAGATGACAAAAGAAGAAAAGCTCTTTATCCTTCATTGGATGCTAGATTCTTGTCAAAGTAAGGGAATTATAGAGTCTGGCGAAGTTTCTCTGGATGTTTGGAAAAGTGGTGAGATGTGGGAGTTCGCCAAGAAGGTAATTCAGGACGCAAAAGAAAATTTGCAAAAAGAGTAGCAAACAAGTAGTTACGTTGGTATTCTGTATGTAAGGAAAACAAAAACAGGAGATCAAAAATGGATGACTACGCAGTCAAGGTGATGCTGTTCTCGCGGGAATCAGAGTACGGATGGGCAACATACTTCTCGGTCATGGTTCAACCAGCGCAGACAGGGGAAACCGCCCCGCCTGCACTGAGAGAAACCTATCGCCTCGATAGCCCAGAGGACATCGGGGAGGTTGTTACGGAAATGATCAAGAAGGCACAGCAGTACGAAATCCCTGGACTGCCAGGAAAGCAGTATCGCGGTTTGCACATTGCCGATTCCCTGGAACTTTAGAAAGGATAACAACATGGATTTTGACGAGACTTGCAAGCGGTTGGGGTTCAAGGTCAAGATGATCAAGATGGGTTATAATGACTATGACCTGAAGCTGACCGACAAGGAAATCCTGGGCCTGATCGGGCTGCTTGAGCGGGCTGCGGAGTTCATGGCCCTGACGTTCGAGGACGACTACGAGAGCCTCATTGAGGACTGTCCGTATGCGCTGCTAGCCGACCTCCGCGCAGCGAACCTGCTGGGCGACGGCGAAGGGGGTAGCGATGCTGAGTGAGGACCGGCTGCGGGAGATCGAAGGATGGCTGAAGGAGAGATCGCGGGTCGAGTCATGTTCAGTTGCTCCAGAGGTCGGGCTGGAGTTGGTCGCAGAGATCAGGCGGCAAGCCGAGACGATCAAGGAGGCGGCGAGGCTACTACGCTCGTTCTACGCCCACATGGACCCGACCTATCTGGCGGGCATCCGGGCTGGCGAGGGGCCGAAGATCAAGGCATGGCTGGAGGCCCAGCACGCCCCCGACGCACAAGCAGATGCGCCCTGCTCTGCATGTGGCGGCCACGGCCTGGTGAACGACGGCGAGGATATTTCGGACTGCCGGTGCATGCGGGCGGATGCGCCCACGGCGGGCGAGCCGCCCACGGTGTGCCCCGAATGTGACGGCACCGGCAAGGTGCTGACAGGACACGACCTCGCCAGCATGGAGAGCGAGCCGTGCGAGGATTGCGAGGGGACGGGTGATCCGCCCAGCGAGGGCCAGCCCAGGCAAGACGGTTTACCGTGGGCCTCGGGCAAGAGACTTCATTCAAGGCGTTCTGTGGGGTCGCTCAGATGGCTTGCGAGAAGCGGAAGAAATCCTCGCTAGAAAAAAGTAGTAGCAAAACTTAGATAAGATTGGTATTCTAAGTGTAGTAAGAGTCAACAGAACTCAGCGCAAAATCAGGACGCGCACACAAGAAAAGAGCAAACTGGATGCTGAGAATCTAGGGGCAGTACGCAAGGGAAACGGTGAGTCGTGCGTGCAAAAAGCTCCGATAAATATAAAATCACCATTGGTTCTGCCGCAAACCGCTGAAGGATGCTAGGCAATACCTAGTGTCAGGGTTCAATTCCCTGCGGAACCTCAGAGGAGAATAAACATGAAAAAGAAAGACAAGGTAATCAACCACAAATTCGTGACCGGCAAGGTAATCGGAGTCGGGGGTTTCAAATGCTCCTGCTGCATGCCGTACATCGGAAAGAAAGCCAAGAGATGGCTCAACCGCCTGGTGCGTCGTAAAGTCAAGCAAAACCTGAACAACGGAGAATAGAATTATGAAGATTTATCTGACACCGCAGGAAATTGATCTCATTGAGCAGAGCCTGATCCTGACCGTAGAGGACTACGGACGGACGGAGGGCTTCAAGGATCGCAGAAATGCGCTCATCGCCAAGCTGCGTGACGCTGTAATCAACGATTGGGAGTAAATCATGTTTACCAGACAACATTACGTTGCGATTGCTAAGAAAATCAACAAACTCGACGTGCAGAACAAGGACTACTGGTACAAGGATGCCGTGGAAGAAATGGTTGATGAGCTTTCGGATATGTTCCAGGCTGATAATCCTCGTTTTGATGAGGGACGATTCAGGATGGCTTGCTTCAAAAGAAATAAAAAGAAGTAGTAGCAAATAAGTAGTTAGCTTGGTATTCTTAGTGAAGTAAGGTAAACAACAACCAGGAGACAAGCATGAGAGAGCATCTGAAACTTCTAGTAGAGTCGTTCAACGACGAGCAAGGATTGCCGGAAAACGCTTTTATTGCAACTTATGCTCTTATCTCTCTTGAGATGGGCGTCAAGGCTGCAAGTAAATTCAACAATTGCGTTGATGCAATTGATGGATATTTCTATACTGACTGCGCGTCAGCCGGTCAAATATGGGAACTGATGGAAAGAGCAGAAAAAGAGTAGCAAAAGCAGCAGCACGTTGGTATTCTGGTTGTAAGGCAAACAACGGAAAACAGGAGAATGAAAATGGCACACAAGATCAAGATGGTCGGGGAGAAGATTGAAGTCCTGACCGATGGCTGGCCTGGAAAGCCAGCGCTTGCGAAGATCAAGGCTCTGCCTGGTCGCAAGTGGGACGGGGATCGCAAGATCTGGTGGCTCCCGGCATCGCCGGATGGCATCGCCGCTGCCGTTGCTCTGGCTGCTGAACTGTGCTACGTCGTGGGCGACGATCTGCTCAAGCAGGCATCGGATCAGGCCAAGCAGGACGCTAGCGTTTTCGCTGTTCAGGATGCCTTTATCGACAAGGACAAAAAGGCATGGAAGTTTCAGCGAGAAGGCAGCAAGGCGCTGGCTCGTAACTCGCGCTACATTCTGGGCGACGATATGGGTCTGGGTAAGACGCGCCAGACTCTGATGGCTCTTCCGCCAGCGAAGGAATGCAGCGGGCTGGTGATTTCTCCTGCAAGCATCAAGGGTGTTTGGGAAGCGGAGATCAAGAAGTGGCGACCGGAATTCAAGGTCACGGTTATCTCGGGACGAGGAAACTTCAGGTATCCTAAGACGGGCGAAATCATTATCATCAATTTCGACATTCTCCCGAAAGTGGATGAACTGGAAAAGATGCAAATTCCGGCTGATCTCATCGTGGCGGTTGATGAGGCGCATAACTG
>Ga0114901_1001011_pt1 | contig 17020 bp, 9 predicted proteins | sample MalvireepMed_s16_FD_89686 | JGI IMG/M metagenome (GOLD analysis project Ga0114901, IMG submission 89686) | Marine viral communities from the Global Malaspina Expedition - Malaspina viral metaG DeepMed_s16 | ecosystem: Environmental > Aquatic > Marine > Oceanic | place: Mediterranean Sea... | reverse complement strand
GGCAGATCAGGGTTATTGCCCGCGCCGATCTTCACGCTCGGGTTCCGGCGGAAGGGGCGCTATGCCGATTGCGATCAGGGGATGAGGTCGCTCAACTTGCGCAGCGTTTGCGCGGCGACGTCAAGCGATTGAAGCTTGGTCATGAAGCGCGCGACGACCGCCGGATCCTCGGCGAGGTCATCCGCCAGCGCTTCGACTGCGGCGGCGATGGCGGTGACGTCCTCGCGGCTCAACTCGGCAGAGAACAATGGTGCCGGCTTGTGGCTCGTGGGAGCTGCAGGCGCGGGCTGCGCCTTGGCCAATGCTACCGCGGCATCGACGTCGTTCTGCGTCCGGCGTCCCGAAGGCAACCATTGCGCCACATCGGCATGCTGGTGGAAACGGATACCGGCCTTGCCGAACTTCATCCACACCACGGTGGCCTCGAGCGCTATGTCGCCGCGATGGAGCAGGCACTCGGCCCCCTCGGGAGGAAGAGACGTGCCTTCGATCAGTGCCCCCCGGGTCGACATGTTGCGGACCTTGACCGTTGCCTGCGCCTGCCCAGCTGCGAGCGAAGCCATCACGAACATGTTGGTCCGCGGCTCGATCCGAGCGCAGTTGGAATAGGGTTCCGGCGTTTCGTAGGCGGCAGTAAGCATATTCAATCCCCCAAGCCGACATGCCCGATGGTTTTGCAAGATAGGCTGTGCGCCTGCTTACGTATTAACCCCTAGCGCGGTCTGCGATAAACAGCAGAGCCGCTATGTCGGGGCATCGGACAAGGCAAGGCCCGCCGCCCTTGCGAGCGACGGGCCATCGTCCCGATCATGTGGGTATCGGGAGGATTAACGGAGCAGCGAAAGCACGTTCTGCTGGCTCTGGTTGGCCTGTGCGAGCATGGCGCCCGAAGCCTGGCTGAGGATCTGCGCCTTGGCGAGCGCGGTCGTTTCGGCCGAATAGTCGGTGTCTTCGATCCGCGAACGTGCGTCGGACAGGTTCGTGATGTTGTTGTTGAGGTTGGTAACAGCCGATTCCAGCTGGTTCTGCGACGCACCGAGGCCGGCGCGAACGGTCGAGACCGTCTTGATGGCGGTGTCGAACAGGGCGATATCGCCAGCCGCGAGGGCTTCGACGTCGACGGCTGCCGCAGCGGCCAGATCGGCGTCGGTGGTGAGGTTGGTCGAAAGATCGATGTCGATCGCATCGGCTTCGTTCGCGCCGGCCTGGACCGACACGACACCGGCAGTACCGGCCGAGGCGTCGAACAGCTTCTGGCCGTTGAATTCGGAGTTCGCCAGAACGCTCGTGATCTGCGTGTTGAGAGCATCCATTTCCGAAGCGAGGTTGGCGAGGTCGTCGGCGGAATAGGTGTTGTTCGACGCCTGGACCGTCAGTTCGCGCTGGCGCTGCAGCATGTTGGTGACTTCGCTCAGCGCGCCTTCAGCGGTCTGCGCCATCGAGATGCCGTCATTGGCGTTGCGGATACCCTGGTTCATGCCGCGCACCTGCGAGGTCATGCTGGTGGCGATGGCGAGGCCGGCCGCGTCGTCCTTGGCGGAGTTGATGCGCTTGCCGGTCGACAGGCGTTCCATGGCGGTTCCGAGGGCCTTGCCCGCGGCATTCGATGCATTGGCGGCCTTCAGCGCGCCGATATTGGTGTTGATGACGTTCATGGCTAGTTTCCCTTTGGTCTACGATCACTGCCCCCGTTCGGGATGCGGCAGCCACAAACCAGACCGGCAGGAACTTCCCGGGATTAAGGGCATTGTGATTTTCAGCGAGCGGGTTTCCAAGCCGACCTCGTAAATCTACCAGCCCTAAAATTAGCCGTTCTTTTGACGTCCATGCGCCATTTCCACGTCTGTCGATAAGACATGCCATGTGGGGGCACAAATGGACGGAATTTCAAAGAGCGCGAATTTTTCGCGTACGCACAGCACGATCGATGCCCGGATGGCGGGGATCGCATCCTCGCTGTTCATGGAGCGGCCGGTCACGCTGGCGGACGAAAGCGATCTTTCGGCCAGTCGCGATGCGCGCACCATCACGCTGGCACGCGGCGACACGCCCGCGATCGAACTGGCCGGCGCCGGTGGAAAGCTGACCTACAGCGATCCGATCGCCGAGAGCAGCCTCGCCGCGCTGGTCGCCATGACCTATGCCGGCCAGGGGCCGGTTGCAGCCGACCCGGCGTCGCTGTCGGTCATCGCGCTGGCCGATCGCCTCGCGCGGACCGATATTCCCGTGCTTATCAATGGCCCGACGGGAACCGGCAAGGAAGTCCTGTCGAACTTCATCCATCGCCGCAGCGAGCGTGCGGAAAAACCCTTCATCGCGGTCAATTGCGCCGCGATCCCCGAAACGATGCTGGAAGCGATGCTGTTCGGCCATGAAAAGGGCTCGTTCACCAGCGCCAACGCGGCGGGTGAGGGCTTTTTCCGTGCGGCTGACGGCGGCACGCTGCTGCTCGACGAAATCGCCGAAATGCCGTTGTCGCTTCAGGCCAAGCTGCTGCGCGCGTTGCAGGAAGGCGAAGTCGTTCCGATCGGCGCGACCCGCCCGATCAAGGTCGATGTCCGCATCATTGCCTGCGCCAACCGCGATCTGCCGCAGGAAGTGGCTGAGGGCCGGTTCCGCGCCGACCTCTATTACCGCCTCAACGTATTTCCCATCGAGATGCTGCCGCTTCGCGAACGCCGCGCCGACATAGCGCCGCTGGCCTTTGCCATGGTGCTGCGCCACGTTGCCAAGGGCGATGCGGTTCCGTGGATCAGCGATGCTGCCCTTGCTATGCTGGGCGACTACGCCTGGCCTGGCAACGTCCGCGAGCTCGAGAACGTAATCCGCCGTGCGCTGCTGCTGTCGCAGGGGCGCGGCGAGATCGGAACCGAACATATCGTCTTCGACATGACCGCACGGGCGGTCGAGACGCCGGCCGCGACGCAGCCTACGGAAGAGGCCAAGGGTCCGGCCAAGCTGTCGAAGATCGTCCAGATCTCGGAAGCCCGCGCCATTATGGAAGCGCTGGATTCGGTTGGCGGGCATCGTGCCAATGCGGCACGCGCGCTGGGGATCAGCGAACGCACGCTGCGCTATCGCCTGGCTTCGTTCCGTGAAGCCGGAATTGCCGTGGGAGCAGGCCGATGAACCCGGTAGGCGGAATTGGCGGCGGCGGATCGCTCGAACAGGTCATCGCGCTGCGCCAGCAGATCATCGACCGGTCGAAGGTCCTGCAGGAACTGCACGAACCCAAGCCTGCGGCCCCGGCCGAAGGTGCAACCGGCGCACCCAGTTTCGGGGATTCGCTGCGCACCGCGCTCGAGAACGTCAATTCGGTCCAGGCCGAATCCGGCAAGCTGACCGCGGCTTACGAGCGCGGTGAAGAAACCGACATCGCCAAGGTCATGCTGGCCCGGCAGGAAGCCGGGGTGGCGTTCGAGGCCACGCTCCAGGTACGCAACAAGCTGTTGTCTGCGTACCAGGAAACCATGCGGATGGGGGTCTAATCCATGAACGGCATCGTTCCTGCAGATAGTCCGCCGCCAAGCGTGCTGACCCCGCTCACTCAAGGGACGGGGAGCTTCGCCGAACGTTTGCGGACGTTCGCGGCGCAGCCGCCTGTGCGCAAGGTGTTGCCGCTGTTTGCCGGCACTGCGGGTCTCGGCCTGTTGGCCTTGACCTGGGCGACCCTGTCGCCCGCGCCGCAGCGCGTGCTCTATTCCTCGCTCGGTGATGCCGAGCGCGCGAGCGTGGTCGCCACGCTCGACCAGGCGGGGGTGGACTACACCATCGACAACAACACCGGCGCACTGACCGTGGGCGAAGACGATGTCTATCGCGCGCGGATGCTGGTGGCGTCCGACGGATCGCTGGCGACTCCAGAAAGCGGCGCTGACCTGATCGAGAACCTGCCGATGGGCGCCAGCCGGACCCTCGAGGGCGACCGGCTGCGGGCGGCGCAGGAACGCGAACTGATGATGACGATCATGGAAATCGACGGCGTCGAGGCGGTCCGTGTGCATATTGCCAAGGCCGAACGTTCGGTCTTCGTACGTGAAGACGTCGCACCTTCCGCATCGATCATGCTGCGCATGGCGCGGGGCCGCCAGCTTACCGACAGCCAAGTCACAGCGATCACCAATCTGGTTGCAGGTTCGGTGCCGGGGCTCGGCATCGACGCGGTCAAGGTCGTCGACCAGCACGGCAAGCTGCTGACGCAAATGCGCGATCCCAACAGTGGCCGGCTCGACCTGCAATCGCAGATGGAAGCCAAGCTCAACGCGCAGGTCGATCAGCTGCTGGCACCGATGTTCGGTGCGGCTGCGTTCACGTCGCAAGTCCAGGTCGATCTCGACATGAACGAGGTAACCTCGGCGCGCGAAAGCTATGACAAGGACGGCACCATCCGCCGCGAGACCACCCAGCTTTCGCAAAGCGCTGGGGCGCAGGCCGGCGGGATTCCCGGCGTGCTTGCCAACACGCCGCCCGCCGAAGCAGAGGCGCGCGAAGGCGCTCCGCAGGATAACGAGAATGCCGCGCAGGCAGGCGGCGGCGTCGGCGAAAGCAGCGCCACGCGTGTCTATGAACTGGGCCGCGAGGTTTCGGTCTCCAATTTGACCCCGGGATCGATCAAGTATCTCTCGGTGGCGGTGGCCATCGACCAGGCCGCACTGGAGAAGGCAAGCGCAGCCGATATCAACAAGGTGAAGGAACTGGTATCCGCAGCCGTGGGTGCGCGCGAGGATCGCGGCGACAAGGTTACCGTCGTCATGCGGGCCTTCGAGAAGATCGAAGCCGAAAGCGTGCCGTTCTACGAAACCAGCTGGTTCGGCATGGCCGTGCGCAATGGTGTCGCTCTGTTGGCGGTCCTGCTGGTGCTGTTCCTCGCCGTGCGGCCCGCGATCAAGGCGCTGCGCGGTGATGGCAAGGGCAAGGGGGCGGCAGAACCGCAAGTCGGCGGCGGACAGCAGCCTGCACTTGGCGGTCCTGCGGCCGATACCGTACCGCCTTTCGACAGGCAGTCGCTCGACGGCCAGATCGAACTGGCCCAGCGGATAGCGCGCGAAAACCCTGACAATGCCGTGCTGGCGCTGCGCCGCCTGCTGGCAGAAGACACCCGCACCGGAGCCTCGGCATGACCGCGCCCGCACCGCAACTTCTGGGCGGCACCGACAAGGCGGCCATCATGGTGATGCTGCTGGCAGAAGAGGACGCCTCGCGCATCCTCAGCCAGCTCACCCCCGATGAACTGCGGCAGCTGGCCGGGACGATGTGCGGCATCGGCGAGATCGAACCGCAGGCGATTGCCGACGCCATCGCCGGCTTCTCGCGCTCCACCGAAAACAGCGGGATTTCGGGGCATGGCCGCCTCGACAATGTCCGCAAGCTGCTGACCGAAGCGGTGGGCGAGGTGAAGACCGACAATCTCATGCGCCAGGTTGCGCCCGCTGCGGAAGAAGAGAACCTGCCTGCGCTGGGTCTGCTGCGCTGGCTGGATCCGAAGATCATCGGTGAAATCTTAGCCGACGAGCATCCGCAGGCGATTGCCGTGCTGCTGCTGCAGCTCGACAGCGAAGTTGCTGCCCAGGCGCTCGCCGCGCTGCCCGAGGACATGCACACTCCCGTGCTCCACCGCGTCGCCCGGCTGGGTCCGGTGTCGCGCCAGGCGATCGGCATTCTCGAAGCCACGCTCAATGCGAAGATCGAAAAGCTGCATGGCACGATCCCGCTGACCATGGGGGGCATCAAGCAGGCTGCCGAAATCATCAACAGCTCGCACCGCAGCGTCGAACAGCACGTGCTGCCCACGATCGGCAAGATCGACGAGCAGCTCGCCAAGGACCTCGAGAACGAGATGTTCAAGTTCGAGCACCTGTTCGTGCTCGATCTCAAAATGACCGGCGTCCTGCTGCGCGAGATCGAAAGCGATACGCTGGTCCTCGCGCTCAAGGGTCTCGAAGAGGACCAGCGCGAACAGTTCTTCGGCGCCATGTCGTCGCGGGCCGCCGACGGCCTGCGCGACGAGATCGAAATGCGTGGCCGGGTGAAGAAGAGCGAAGTCGAAACCGCGCAGAAGGAAGTCGTCGCGATTGCCAAGCGGCTGATCGCGCAGGGCGATATCATCATGGGCGAGGGCGACGAAGACTATGTCTAGGGTCGCCTATGCAGCGCTGGGCAAGCGGGGCAGCTTTTCCCGCGATACCCGCTACACCGCACCGCCCGCCGATGCGGTGCCGGCGGCGCCGACCGAGGATGCCGCCGAACAGGCCTACCGGGCCGGTTACGAGGACGGGCAGATTTCCACCCGCGCCGAATGTGAAGCGCAATTGCAGGCCGAGCGGGCTGCGCGGTCGGCCATCGAAACCGCCTTCGCGCGCTTCGATGCCGAAAGCGGGCGGCACTTGCGCGAACGCCTTCTCGAAACGGTTCATGCATTGTGTGAAGAGGCGGTGCTGCCGCTGGCGCTCGATGCCGAGGGGTTGGCCCGCCGGGTCGAAGCCGCCGCTTCCATGCTGCAACGCAAGCATGACCAGCGGATCATACACATCAACCCCGACGATCTCGAGCTCGTGCGCGACAGCGTGGCGGGGGATCTCGAGCTGGTACCCGACGCCAGCGTGGAACGCGGCGGCCTGCGGGTCGAAACCGACGATGGCGGGGTCGAGGACGGCCCGCAGCAGTGGCGCCGCGCACTGAACGAAATCTTCGATACATGCAGGCCCTGATCGACCGCACGCTGGCGGCGGTCGGAACGTCCCCGCTCGATCTTGCCCCGCGCCGGTTCGGCCGCGTGGTGGCCTGCGATGGCGGGTTGATCGAGGTCTCGGGCCTGGGCGTGCCGATCGGCACGCTGTGTTCGATCGCGCAAGGCGCTTCGACCGAACACCGCGCTGAAACCATCGGTTTCCGCAACGGCCACACAATGATGATGATGCTCGGCGACACGGTTCTGCTGCGTCCGGGCGCCATCGTGCGCCCCGAAGGCAATCCGGGCATGCTGAGCGTGGGCGAGCAATATCTCGGCCGTGCGGTCGACGGGGCGGGTGAGCCGATCGACGGCCGCGGACCGGTCATGGCGACCACCAGCTGGCCGGCTGGCGGGCACCGTGTGGGCGCGCTGGACCGTTCGCGCGTCACGCAGGTTTTCGACAGCGGCATCCGTTCGCTCAACGCGCTCACCACCTTCGGTGTCGGCCAACGCGTGGGTATCGTCGCCGGGTCGGGCGTGGGCAAGTCGGTGCTGATGGACATGATCGTCGACGGCGCGGATGCGGATGCCGTGGTCGTCGGGTTGATCGGCGAACGCGCCCGCGAAGTGTCCGATTTCGTTACCCGCCATATGGCGGGGGAACGCGCCGCAACCACGGCGATCGTTGCCGTCCCTGCCGATCATGCCGCCAATCTCCGCCTGCGCGGCGCGATGCTGGCGACCTCGATCGCCGAACATCTGCGCTCGCAAGGCAAACGCGTGCTCCTGATCCTCGACAGCCTGACCCGCGTGGCGCACGCCGCGCGCGAAATCGGCATTCTGCTGGGCGAACCCGGCGCCGCACGCGGCTATCCGCCGTCGGCGCTGGCGACGATCACCAAGCTGATCGAACGCGCGGGCAATTCCGAAGAATCAGGCGGCGCAATCACCGGGATCTATACCGTCCTGGCCGATGGCGACGATCAGAACGATCCCGTGGTGGATACCGCGCGTGCCATTCTCGACGGGCATATCGTGCTCTCGCGCGAGATCGCGCAGCGCGGGCAGTATCCCGCGGTCGACGTGGGCGCGTCGCTAAGCCGCGTGATGAACGATATCGTGCCATCCGAATACGCGGCGCTTGCCCGCCGCTTCCGCGCGCTCAGCGCGACTTACGAAGCCAATCGCGACCTGGTGATGATGGGAGCATATAGACAAGGTGCCGACCCGCTGCTCGACGAGGCGATCGCGCTGCACCCGCGCATGTGCCAGTTCCTGTCGCAGGCGAGCGAGGAAAGCATCGATGTCGCCACTGCCTTTGCGCAGATGAGCGAACTGGTCGGCCATGCGGCCTGACCGCCGGAAATTGAAACGTGCCCAGTTGATCCAGCGGGTGCGGACGGTCGAGCGCATGCAGTCGGCGGTTGCCGCGAGCGATGCCGAAGCCACGCGTGCGCGCCTTTCGGGCGTCGCCGAAAGAACGCGCAGCCTGGCCGAGCATTACGCCCAGCGGTCCGGCGACATGGTTGCTGCGGACCTGCGCAGCGGCAAGGCGATGAGCGACCAGCTGCAGAAGCTGAGCGAGTTGAGCGAGCGGCAGGCCGAGGAAGCCGAGCTGCTTTCGCAAACCAAGCGCGAGGATTTCGCCCAGTCCGACATGCGCCTGCGCAAGGCTGCCGAAGGCACGCGCGATCTCGCCAAGCTCGTGATTGCCGGGATCGAGAACGGTTAACGCAAAGCTTATTTGGCATGCTTCTTGATAGTAGGTCCGTGAACAAGAAGCGGACCCGTCATGAACCTTTCTTTTGCCCTGCCGAAATCTCCCGAAAGCCCCGCCGCCGGCGGCGGGGCTTTCGGGAGATTTCGGCAGGGCAAAAGAAAGGTTCATGACGGGTCCGCTTCTTGTTCACGGACCTACTATCAAGAAGCATGCCAAATAAGCTTTGCGTTAACCGTTCTCGATCCCGGCAATCACGAGCTTGGCGAGATCGCGCGTGCCTTCGGCAGCCTTGCGCAGGCGCATGTCGGACTGGGCGAAATCCTCGCGCTTGGTTTGCGAAAGCAGCTCGGCTTCCTCGGCCTGCCGCTCGCTCAACTCGCTCAGCTTCTGCAGCTGGTCGCTCATCGCCTTGCCGCTGCGCAGGTCCGCAGCAACCATGTCGCCGGACCGCTGGGCGTAATGCTCGGCCAGGCTGCGCGTTCTTTCGGCGACGCCCGAAAGGCGCGCACGCGTGGCTTCGGCATCGCTCGCGGCAACCGCCGACTGCATGCGCTCGACCGTCCGCACCCGCTGGATCAACTGGGCACGTTTCAATTTCCGGCGGTCAGGCCGCATGGCCGACCAGTTCGCTCATCTGCGCAAAGGCAGTGGCGACATCGATGCTTTCCTCGCTCGCCTGCGACAGGAACTGGCACATGCGCGGGTGCAGCGCGATCGCCTCGTCGAGCAGCGGGTCGGCACCTTGTCTATATGCTCCCATCATCACCAGGTCGCGATTGGCTTCGTAAGTCGCGCTGAGCGCGCGGAAGCGGCGGGCAAGCGCCGCGTATTCGGATGGCACGATATCGTTCATCACGCGGCTTAGCGACGCGCCCACGTCGACCGCGGGATACTGCCCGCGCTGCGCGATCTCGCGCGAGAGCACGATATGCCCGTCGAGAATGGCACGCGCGGTATCCACCACGGGATCGTTCTGATCGTCGCCATCGGCCAGGACGGTATAGATCCCGGTGATTGCGCCGCCTGATTCTTCGGAATTGCCCGCGCGTTCGATCAGCTTGGTGATCGTCGCCAGCGCCGACGGCGGATAGCCGCGTGCGGCGCCGGGTTCGCCCAGCAGAATGCCGATTTCGCGCGCGGCGTGCGCCACGCGGGTCAGGCTGTCGAGGATCAGGAGCACGCGTTTGCCTTGCGAGCGCAGATGTTCGGCGATCGAGGTCGCCAGCATCGCGCCGCGCAGGCGGAGATTGGCGGCATGATCGGCAGGGACGGCAACGATCGCCGTGGTTGCGGCGCGTTCCCCCGCCATATGGCGGGTAACGAAATCGGACACTTCGCGGGCGCGTTCGCCGATCAACCCGACGACCACGGCATCCGCATCCGCGCCGTCGACGATCATGTCCATCAGCACCGACTTGCCCACGCCCGACCCGGCGACGATACCCACGCGTTGGCCGACACCGAAGGTGGTGAGCGCGTTGAGCGAACGGATGCCGCTGTCGAAAACCTGCGTGACGCGCGAACGGTCCAGCGCGCCCACACGGTGCCCGCCAGCCGGCCAGCTGGTGGTCGCCATGACCGGTCCGCGGCCGTCGATCGGCTCACCCGCCCCGTCGACCGCACGGCCGAGATATTGCTCGCCCACGCTCAGCATGCCCGGATTGCCTTCGGGGCGCACGATGGCGCCCGGACGCAGCAGAACCGTGTCGCCGAGCATCATCATCATTGTGTGGCCGTTGCGGAAACCGATGGTTTCAGCGCGGTGTTCGGTCGAAGCGCCTTGCGCGATCGAACACAGCGTGCCGATCGGCACGCCCAGGCCCGAGACCTCGATCAACCCGCCATCGCAGGCCACCACGCGGCCGAACCGGCGCGGGGCAAGATCGAGCGGGGACGTTCCGACCGCCGCCAGCGTGCGGTCGATCAGGGCCTGCATGTATCGAAGATTTCGTTCAGTGCGCGGCGCCACTGCTGCGGGCCGTCCTCGACCCCGCCATCGTCGGTTTCGACCCGCAGGCCGCCGCGTTCCACGCTGGCGTCGGGTACCAGCTCGAGATCCCCCGCCACGCTGTCGCGCACGAGCTCGAGATCGTCGGGGTTGATGTGTATGATCCGCTGGTCATGCTTGCGTTGCAGCATGGAAGCGGCGGCTTCGACCCGGCGGGCCAACCCCTCGGCATCGAGCGCCAGCGGCAGCACCGCCTCTTCACACAATGCATGAACCGTTTCGAGAAGGCGTTCGCGCAAGTGCCGCCCGCTTTCGGCATCGAAGCGCGCGAAGGCGGTTTCGATGGCCGACCGCGCAGCCCGCTCGGCCTGCAATTGCGCTTCACATTCGGCGCGGGTGGAAATCTGCCCGTCCTCGTAACCGGCCCGGTAGGCCTGTTCGGCGGCATCCTCGGTCGGCGCCGCCGGCACCGCATCGGCGGGCGGTGCGGTGTAGCGGGTATCGCGGGAAAAGCTGCCCCGCTTGCCCAGCGCTGCATAGGCGACCCTAGACATAGTCTTCGTCGCCCTCGCCCATGATGATATCGCCCTGCGCGATCAGCCGCTTGGCAATCGCGACGACTTCCTTCTGCGCGGTTTCGACTTCGCTCTTCTTCACCCGGCCACGCATTTCGATCTCGTCGCGCAGGCCGTCGGCGGCCCGCGACGACATGGCGCCGAAGAACTGTTCGCGCTGGTCCTCTTCGAGACCCTTGAGCGCGAGGACCAGCGTATCGCTTTCGATCTCGCGCAGCAGGACGCCGGTCATTTTGAGATCGAGCACGAACAGGTGCTCGAACTTGAACATCTCGTTCTCGAGGTCCTTGGCGAGCTGCTCGTCGATCTTGCCGATCGTGGGCAGCACGTGCTGTTCGACGCTGCGGTGCGAGCTGTTGATGATTTCGGCAGCCTGCTTGATGCCCCCCATGGTCAGCGGGATCGTGCCATGCAGCTTTTCGATCTTCGCATTGAGCGTGGCTTCGAGAATGCCGATCGCCTGGCGCGACACCGGACCCAGCCGGGCGACGCGGTGGAGCACGGGAGTGTGCATGTCCTCGGGCAGCGCGGCGAGCGCCTGGGCAGCAACTTCGCTGTCGAGCTGCAGCAGCAGCACGGCAATCGCCTGCGGATGCTCGTCGGCTAAGATTTCACCGATGATCTTCGGATCCAGCCAGCGCAGCAGACCCAGCGCAGGCAGGTTCTCTTCTTCCGCAGCGGGCGCAACCTGGCGCATGAGATTGTCGGTCTTCACCTCGCCCACCGCTTCGGTCAGCAGCTTGCGGACATTGTCGAGGCGGCCATGCCCCGAAATCCCGCTGTTTTCGGTGGAGCGCGAGAAGCCGGCGATGGCGTCGGCAATCGCCTGCGGTTCGATCTCGCCGATGCCGCACATCGTCCCGGCCAGCTGCCGCAGTTCATCGGGGGTGAGCTGGCTGAGGATGCGCGAGGCGTCCTCTTCTGCCAGCAGCATCACCATGATGGCCGCCTTGTCGGTGCCGCCCAGAAGTTGCGGTGCGGGCGCGGTCATGCCGAGGCTCCGGTGCGGGTGTCTTCTGCCAGCAGGCGGCGCAGCGCCAGCACGGCATTGTCAGGGTTTTCGCGCGCTATCCGCTGGGCCAGTTCGATCTGGCCGTCGAGCGACTGCCTGTCGAAAGGCGGTACGGTATCGGCCGCAGGACCGCCAAGTGCAGGCTGCTGTCCGCCGCCGACTTGCGGTTCTGCCGCCCCCTTGCCCTTGCCATCACCGCGCAGCGCCTTGATCGCGGGCCGCACGGCGAGGAACAGCACCAGCAGGACCGCCAACAGAGCGACACCATTGCGCACGGCCATGCCGAACCAGCTGGTTTCGTAGAACGGCACGCTTTCGGCTTCGATCTTCTCGAAGGCCCGCATGACGACGGTAACCTTGTCGCCGCGATCCTCGCGCGCACCCACGGCTGCGGATACCAGTTCCTTCACCTTGTTGATATCGGCTGCGCTTGCCTTCTCCAGTGCGGCCTGGTCGATGGCCACCGCCACCGAGAGATACTTGATCGATCCCGGGGTCAAATTGGAGACCGAAACCTCGCGGCCCAGTTCATAGACACGCGTGGCGCTGCTTTCGCCGACGCCGCCGCCTGCCTGCGCGGCATTCTCGTTATCCTGCGGAGCGCCTTCGCGCGCCTCTGCTTCGGCGGGCGGCGTGTTGGCAAGCACGCCGGGAATCCCGCCGGCCTGCGCCCCAGCGCTTTGCGAAAGCTGGGTGGTCTCGCGGCGGATGGTGCCGTCCTTGTCATAGCTTTCGCGCGCCGAGGTTACCTCGTTCATGTCGAGATCGACCTGGACTTGCGACGTGAACGCAGCCGCACCGAACATCGGTGCCAGCAGCTGATCGACCTGCGCGTTGAGCTTGGCTTCCATCTGCGATTGCAGGTCGAGCCGGCCACTGTTGGGATCGCGCATTTGCGTCAGCAGCTTGCCGTGCTGGTCGACGACCTTGACCGCGTCGATGCCGAGCCCCGGCACCGAACCTGCAACCAGATTGGTGATCGCTGTGACTTGGCTGTCGGTAAGCTGGCGGCCCCGCGCCATGCGCAGCATGATCGATGCGGAAGGTGCGACGTCTTCACGTACGAAGACCGAACGTTCGGCCTTGGCAATATGCACACGGACCGCCTCGACGCCGTCGATTTCCATGATCGTCATCATCAGTTCGCGTTCCTGCGCCGCCCGCAGCCGGTCGCCCTCGAGGGTCCGGCTGGCGCCCATCGGCAGGTTCTCGATCAGGTCAGCGCCGCTTTCTGGAGTCGCCAGCGATCCGTCGGACGCCACCAGCATCCGCGCGCGATAGACATCGTCTTCGCCCACGGTCAGTGCGCCGGTGTTGTTGTCGATGGTGTAGTCCACCCCCGCCTGGTCGAGCGTGGCGACCACGCTCGCGCGCTCGGCATCACCGAGCGAGGAATAGAGCACGCGCTGCGGCGCGGGCGACAGGGTCGCCCAGGTCAAGGCCAACAGGCCGAGACCCGCAGTGCCGGCAAACAGCGGCAACACCTTGCGCACAGGCGGCTGCGCCGCGAACGTCCGCAAACGTTCGGCGAAGCTCCCCGTCCCTTGAGTGAGCGGGGTCAGCACGCTTGGCGGCGGACTATCTGCAGGAACGATGCCGTTCATGGATTAGACCCCCATCCGCATGGTTTCCTGGTACGCAGACAACAGCTTGTTGCGTACCTGGAGCGTGGCCTCGAACGCCACCCCGGCTTCCTGCCGGGCCAGCATGACCTTGGCGATGTCGGTTTCTTCACCGCGCTCGTAAGCCGCGGTCAGCTTGCCGGATTCGGCCTGGACCGAATTGACGTTCTCGAGCGCGGTGCGCAGCGAATCCCCGAAACTGGGTGCGCCGGTTGCACCTTCGGCCGGGGCCGCAGGCTTGGGTTCGTGCAGTTCCTGCAGGACCTTCGACCGGTCGATGATCTGCTGGCGCAGCGCGATGACCTGTTCGAGCGATCCGCCGCCGCCAATTCCGCCTACCGGGTTCATCGGCCTGCTCCCACGGCAATTCCGGCTTCACGGAACGAAGCCAGGCGATAGCGCAGCGTGCGTTCGCTGATCCCCAGCGCGCGTGCCGCATTGGCACGATGCCCGCCAACCGAATCCAGCGCTTCCATAATGGCGCGGGCTTCCGAGATCTGGACGATCTTCGACAGCTTGGCCGGACCCTTGGCCTCTTCCGTAGGCTGCGTCGCGGCCGGCGTCTCGACCGCCCGTGCGGTCATGTCGAAGACGATATGTTCGGTTCCGATCTCGCCGCGCCCCTGCGACAGCAGCAGCGCACGGCGGATTACGTTCTCGAGCTCGCGGACGTTGCCAGGCCAGGCGTAGTCGCCCAGCATAGCAAGGGCAGCATCGCTGATCCACGGAACCGCATCGCCCTTGGCAACGTGGCGCAGCACCATGGCAAAGGCCAGCGGCGCTATGTCGGCGCGGCGTTCGCGAAGCGGCAGCATCTCGATGGGAAATACGTTGAGGCGGTAATAGAGGTCGGCGCGGAACCGGCCCTCAGCCACTTCCTGCGGCAGATCGCGGTTGGCGCAGGCAATGATGCGGACATCGACCTTGATCGGGCGGGTCGCGCCGATCGGAACGACTTCGCCTTCCTGCAACGCGCGCAGCAGCTTGGCCTGAAGCGACAACGGCATTTCGGCGATTTCGTCGAGCAGCAGCGTGCCGCCGTCAGCCGCACGGAAAAAGCCCTCACCCGCCGCGTTGGCGCTGGTGAACGAGCCCTTTTCATGGCCGAACAGCATCGCTTCCAGCATCGTTTCGGGGATCGCGGCGCAATTGACCGCGATGAAGGGTTTTTCCGCACGCTCGCTGCGGCGATGGATGAAGTTCGACAGGACTTCCTTGCCGGTTCCCGTCGGGCCATTGATAAGCACGGGAATATCGGTCCGCGCGAGGCGATCGGCCAGCGCGATGACCGACAGCGACGCCGGGTCGGCTGCAACCGGCCCCTGGCCGGCATAGGTCATGGCGACCAGCGCGGCGAGGCTGCTCTCGGCGATCGGATCGCTGTAGGTCAGCTTTCCACCGGCGCCGGCCAGTTCGATCGCGGGCGTGTCGCCGCGTGCCAGCGTGATGGTGCGCGCATCGCGACTGGCCGAAAGATCGCTTTCGTCCGCCAGCGTGACCGGCCGCTCCATGAACAGCGAGGATGCGATCCCCGCCATCCGGGCATCGATCGTGCTGTGCGTACGCGAAAAATTCGCGCTCTTTGAAATTCCGTCCATTTGTGCCCCCACATGGCATGTCTTATCGACAGACGTGGAAATGGCGCATGGACGTCAAAAGAACGGCTAATTTTAGGGCTGGTAGATTTACGAGGTCGGCTTGGAAACCCGCTCGCTGAAAATCACAATGCCCTTAATCCCGGGAAGTTCCTGCCGGTCTGGTTTGTGGCTGCCGCATCCCGAACGGGGGCAGTGATCGTAGACCAAAGGGAAACTAGCCATGAACGTCATCAACACCAATATCGGCGCGCTGAAGGCCGCCAATGCATCGAATGCCGCGGGCAAGGCCCTCGGAACCGCCATGGAACGCCTGTCGACCGGCAAGCGCATCAACTCCGCCAAGGACGACGCGGCCGGCCTCGCCATCGCCACCAGCATGACCTCGCAGGTGCGCGGCATGAACCAGGGTATCCGCAACGCCAATGACGGCATCTCGATGGCGCAGACCGCTGAAGGCGCGCTGAGCGAAGTCACCAACATGCTGCAGCGCCAGCGCGAACTGACGGTCCAGGCGTCGAACAACACCTATTCCGCCGACGACCTCGCCAACCTCGCTTCGGAAATGGATGCTCTCAACACGCAGATCACGAGCGTTCTGGCGAACTCCGAATTCAACGGCCAGAAGCTGTTCGACGCCTCGGCCGGTACTGCCGGTGTCGTGTCGGTCCAGGCCGGCGCGAACGAAGCCGATGCGATCGACATCGATCTTTCGACCAACCTCACCACCGACGCCGATCTGGCCGCTGCGGCAGCCGTCGACGTCGAAGCCCTCGCGGCTGGCGATATCGCCCTGTTCGACACCGCCATCAAGACGGTCTCGACCGTTCGCGCCGGCCTCGGTGCGTCGCAGAACCAGCTGGAATCGGCTGTTACCAACCTCAACAACAACATCACGAACCTGTCCGACGCACGTTCGCGGATCGAAGACACCGACTATTCGGCCGAAACGACCGCGCTCGCCAAGGCGCAGATCCTCAGCCAGGCTTCGGGCGCCATGCTCGCACAGGCCAACCAGAGCCAGCAGAACGTGCTTTCGCTGCTCCGTTAATCCTCCCGATACCCACATGATCGGGACGATGGCCCGTCGCTCGCAAGGGCGGCGGGCCTTGCCTTGTCCGATGCCCCGACATAGCGGCTCTGCTGTTTATCGCAGACCGCGCTAGGGGTTAATACGTAAGCAGGCGCACAGCCTATCTTGCAAAACCATCGGGCATGTCGGCTTGGGGGATTGAATATGCTTACTGCCGCCTACGAAACGCCGGAACCCTATTCCAACTGCGCTCGGATCGAGCCGCGGACCAACATGTTCGTGATGGCTTCGCTCGCAGCTGGGCAGGCGCAGGCAACGGTCAAGGTCCGCAACATGTCGACCCGGGGGGCACTGATCGAAGGCACGTCTCTTCCTCCCGAGGGGGCCGAGTGCCTGCTCCATCGCGGCGACATAGCGCTCGAGGCCACCGTGGTGTGGATGAAGTTCGGCAAGGCCGGTATCCGTTTCCACCAGCATGCCGATGTGGCGCAATGGTTGCCTTCGGGACGCCGGACGCAGAACGACGTCGATGCCGCGGTAGCATTGGCCAAGGCGCAGCCCGCGCCTGCAGCTCCCACGAGCCACAAGCCGGCACCATTGTTCTCTGCCGAGTTGAGCCGCGAGGACGTCACCGCCATCGCCGCCGCAGTCGAAGCGCTGGCGGATGACCTCGCCGAGGATCCGGCGGTCGTCGCGCGCTTCATGACCAAGCTTCAATCGCTTGACGTCGCCGCGCAAACGCTGCGCAAGTTGAGCGACCTCATCCCCTGATCGCAATCGGCATAGCGCCCCTTCCGCCGGAACCCGAGCGTGAAGATCGGCGCGGGCAATAACCCTGATCTGCC